>Ga0080013_1003334_pt1 | contig 17139 bp, 21 predicted proteins | sample ETNvirenome_6_85_FD_69236 | JGI IMG/M metagenome (GOLD analysis project Ga0080013, IMG submission 69236) | Marine viral communities from the Pacific Ocean - ETNP_6_85 (SPADES assembly) (version 2) | ecosystem: Environmental > Aquatic > Marine > Oceanic | place: Pacific Ocean | collected 2013-06-19 | reverse complement strand
CCATAAGTAGTTTGACCCACTATTAGAAGATTTTTTAGATGCCATCTTTGCCCATGTTTTTGGACCCACAATACCATCCACTTTAAGACCTAATTGTCCTTGAAATTTCATAACTGCTAATTCCGTAGCGGGACCAAAATCTCCATCCACTTTAATTCCCAAAATCTTTTGTAATTCTTCGACCTCAGGGCCGGTACTTCCTTTTTTTAAAACCATAGTTTTTGTTTTTGTTTTTAGGTTATTGTTCCCAACGCCAGCCACCATCTGGACGATTTTCATTATAATATTCATTAATTTCTTCATCATATTCTTCAATAAAGTCATGTGCAGCATCCAATATTTCCCCAAAATATCTTTCTAAAGCTTTATCACTCAGATTAACTGGTGGTTCTATCATACGACTACTAATCCCTAACATATCTAGTTGTTGGGACATACCAATATCTACCATATGTTTACCCAAATTCTCTTCATCCATACTCAATAATTCCACACTTATATCCTGCCTCCTAGATATATCCGATAACTCAAGATTAATAAAGATAGTGGGTGGATAATCAATATGTCTAATCTCCATCGTTATCATATCTTCGGATAACATTATATCAATAGGTTCCATCAATCCAACCTTCCAACCGGGATATACCATTTTACCAACAATATTATTAGCATAATAATTCATAATAATAACATCAGCCGCTTTATCATAATCCTCTGAGGTATAGTTACCTAGGGTAGATAGATCATCGAATAATATATTATTATAGTTTTTATAAATGTTCCACATTTTGAAAATGTAATCTCCATCATTTAACCCAAATGTTTTCATTAGATCCCATAGGTGATAACTATCTCTGTTTTCCCAATATACACTATCACCCACAGGGTGATTTGCATGAAGAAACTTTAATACTGCCTTATCCATCTTAGTAAATGATGGTATATCATCTATGAGTGACTCTGTTAATAAATTATTAATTGTGACTTTCATATTTATAAATATAAGATACTATATAAAAAAAAGTAAGGATTATTTGGTAATGTGGATATTTTGTTGTATATTTGTATATATTAACCATAAAAAACAAATAACTATGAAAAAAATAATTTTAATAATCGGAACTCTAATTGGATTGTGGGTAGGGGTATCCGCCCAAAACAGTGCATCGGAAGTAATGGACTCATTATATTTCGCAGAACCCATATCGGAGGAAGAAGAAAATATGTTAATTAATACATTAGAGTATTTTCTTAATGACACAACTAACGAGTCACCTCAAAAATTTCCCAATCAACCAGTAGGTTTAAAAATGGATAAGATTGATAAAATCTACCCAAAAGAACCATTTAATGAAAAAATTAAAGGTTTTGTTTTATCATTAAATAATTTTTCATCATCTAAAGATATTTCTAATCTAATAGATTCTTTATATGAATTAAGTGTTGAGGGTAATAATATGTGTTTAGTTAGTTGTGGTGGTGTTATCTGTGATGCAAGTAGAACGTTAGTTTACAACCAATTAGAAGAGGCACTCTTAAATGATTTGTTCTATAATGAAATACAAGTTAATGTATGGAATGAAATAGTGTTTGGATATGGTGATAGTTATCAGTTAGATTTTGAAATAATTTATGATGGGAAAATTAGAAGTTTCACTTTTGATATAATAAATAAAAAAATTAAAAATATCACCTATTGTTGGTCACAAATAATAATACATGGATAAAAAATCATCAAATATCTTATAATAAAAAAACCCTCACTAATGAGGGTTTTTTTATATCTATCTATAGCCAGGTCCCGGATCTTGTGATACCTTTGATCCATGGATTCGTTCAGGTTTCCATATTTCATCTTTTATTTTTTCTCCTAATTTAGTAACTATTTCTCCAGGTAATGCTATATTTTTATTTTGTCCTGAAATTAATGCCTTCCCATCAAACCAATAATTATTCCCATATGACCCCTCAGGTCTAGCAGCTGAATATCTATCCCCTTTATCTGCATCGAGCCACATAATATTATTAACAATCTTTTTCTTGAGTTTACCATTACCATCTACATTATCGGAATATGTTACTCTGACAAGCCAATTGTATGGTTGTCCTTCTGCGTCTTTTCTCTTATCATCTGTAATATTAAAATCTTTTGTTTGACCTTTATTAGTTGTATAATATTGGGGTAATAAAGTAAGTGCTCTCTCAATGGTTCCTTGTGAAGCTTCAGATTTATTCCCTGTATACGGCTTATACTGTAGATTAGGTAGTGTTGTACTAACATATTTAATAAAATCATCATAAGCAGTCATCATACTTCCATTTGGGGATGAATTAATTTGTATATAAAATGATTTTTTAGGATCACCTTTTGTTACTTTGTGAGTTTTTTTGTCAATAAGAACATATCCCTTCGGTCCCCTTATTGTTATGGGGTAATCCATCCTATCCTCTTGAGTCTTACCACCGTCTTTACTGAGTTGTGGATATCTAAACACAATATCTTGACCTCCAATTTTATAAGTTTTTTCCAGATTGGATGTTACTGGCTTGGGTATGGCCGCTTTATCGGCTGCTGCTTTATCGGCTGATGCTTTATCGGCTGCTGCTTTAGCGTCTGCTTTTTGTTGGATTACTCCATCGTCAAATGGGTCATCTTGTTCACCAAGTAATGTTTTACCTTTTACCACATCCATCATTTTTCTCATCGCAGTAGCTTCGGTAATATAATCATTAGTTTTACCCATCGAGTCAGAATATTTATAATTATAAAGTTTTTTCATTTTATTTCTATTCTCTACAATCATACTTTTATCTTTAAAATTTAAAATTGTAGCCTCATTTAAGGTATTATCCCACCTTACTTTATATAATTTATTACCGTCTGTCATTAAAAAAGTATTTCCATCTTTTTTATAATTTTCGGGTATTAATCCAACCATATCTGAATCGGATTTGAATTCGTTTTTAAAATTTAATCTTTTCATTTTATTTGTTTTATTAACTTTTGATTCTGTTACCCCTTTAGTAACCCTAACTCTGGGTGTTAATTGGTATTGATCAGGCTCATCATACTTATATTCTTTATATTTATCACTATATTTTTTAACATCGTCCCACACATTATCTTTTTTTCCTTCACCAAAACCATCAGTAGTACCAAATAATTTATCGTATTCAGATGTATCATTTAAGTCATCTATTCTCTCTACAAATTTTTCATATACCTCAGTATCTTCATCATCGTATTTATATGATGACATTTTACCTGCACCTTTTGCTTCAACTTCATATCCCTCTAACTCGTCATCTCTACCAACTTTAGGTGGATCTTTTAACGCGTCCTCTTCTCCATCATCAAAATTATAATAATCACTCATTTTTTTAGAAAAATCGTTCAAAGCTTTTTTATTAATTTTACCATCTTCATCATATACCTTTTCTGTGGTTTTTAACCCATTAGGTTTGACTTCATTAATAGTAATTTTAGTATTTTTAGTTAAAAATTTATCTTTCATTTGTTTATTTATTAATAAATATCATAAAAACAAGTAATGTACTTATTTTTTAATTTTTAAGTTTTTTTTCCTAACAACTTTATTTTCAGAATATAGTGTTATAGCCTCAGGACTTTGATTACAATAAGGAAATTTACGACACCTATCTTTAATCTTTACAAACTTACCACCTGCATATGCAGTTTTAGTGTGTGTAATACCTTTATTTACTGGCGCCTTACCCTTTTTACCTTTAGTCCCCATAAACTCACTATCTGCAAATCCTGGTGTGTCATACGCACCAACAGCACCGGCATAATCAACCGCCTCTTCTATTTCATCTTCTTCCAAAACTTTAGGTTTTGGATTATATGAAAACATTTTACCTGTTGGTAGATTCATCCCATTAACAGATACAGGTATTTCACCCTTTTTAATCGTTCTTGTGATTGGTTGTCCTTCACCCCCAGGAAATTTAGGAACATATGAACCAGCAGCGGCACCAGCAGATGTAGCTTCATCCATATCTTCTTGGTATGATAATGAAATACCATCTACATCCAATTTACCATCCTTATGTAATTTATCCATATCAGATTTAGAAATTCTAATAGTTTTACCACCTTCCCCTTGTTTCTTTTCTATGGCAATAATTCCATAATCTGGATCAGTGTAGTAGTCATCTATTTCTACAATATGATCCATTGCAATTTCTTTTGCTATTTCATCATTATCTGTATGTTCTTTTTCTATTTGGGTACCAATATGGATTTCCTTTTTAATGATTTTAATGTCCACATTATGTTTTTTAGCTAAATCTTCTGGTGACATATTATCAGATTCACCACCTTTTTGTTCATCTTCGTCAAACACTAATTTTTGTAATTCTGGTTCACCACTAACACCCGCTTGCCTTTTAAACTCTTTACCAGTATTGGATATTTCACCTAAATTTTGTGGTTTACATTTAACTCTCATCAACCCAATAAGTTGTTCTAAAATATTACTTCTTTTCTCATCTAGGTCGTATTTCATATTAAGTAGATTAAACATCTTAACTCCAACCCTTAATTGGTCAACGTTATTGCACGATGTAATAACATCTCTAACTTTTAAATAATCTGATTGTAAATTTGTATTTTCCATTATTTTATTGCGTTTTTCCAAAACATACGTCTCATCCATAATTCTCGATAAAGTTGTTCTAAGACATCTTTACTAATTTTAACTACTTCTTTTTCGAACTTAGTACCTTTTATTTGTTTATTAACTATATTAATAACTTTCTTTTCTAAATCACTACCAAAGGCATCTTTGATTTCTTTACGAATCATAACACCAATTTTATTCTCATCGGTTTTAGTTAATACCTCTTTAATTATATGTCTTAATTTATTATCAATCATTATTAATATTCTTTTACCAAATCTTTTATATAAGTATTTAATCTTTCATCCTTTCTAAAATCCAACAAATTTAAAATTCTACCCAAAATATTCTAACTAATCTGTAATTTCATTATTCCACCAATTATCTTCTGGCTCTTCCTCTGATGGTGGTGGACCATACTCACTTAAGTCTGTATATGTTACGTCATTTAAATTAATACAGTCTTCCCTTGGGTCCCCATTATGGAATGTTTTAATGTTTTGACTAGGCCCAATATATGGTACAAAGTCGTTATCAAATTTAATTTCTTTCCCCACCACAATGTTATGTTCACATAACGGCAAGTATTTTGTAATTTTATCCTTTGTTTGATATTCACCTGGGGTTCCTGTCCAATATTCATATTCATATTCTATAAAAGCTTTAGTTATAACTTCACCATCTCTTTTTTTCCATTTTTTTATGATAAATTTACCCTCCGTAGGATTATCCATCACGTGGAATTTTTTTTCTTCTGTTATTACTCTTTTTACAATTTTATGTAAATCTTTTTCTTTTATTTTAATTAATTTTTTCATCACCTTCAAGTTTATTAATAAATACTAAAATAAATGAAAAAAAACTATATTAACACCAATAAAGTTAGGATGGGTAATACTATGGATCCAGTAAACCCTAAAATTTTTAATAACTTTTGTTTTCTAATCTCTTTTTTTTGTTGTTTAATGATATCTTCCTTAAATAGTAATTCTTGATTTTTATTATCTAATATGGATTGGAAATTACTGATCTGCACACTTTGATTTTCAGATTTTTGAGTAAGTTTTACTATAATATCCTTTTGTAATATAATAGTATTAGTATTTAAGGTATCTCTTTCTTTATAAACACTTAATAAACTATCTACTATTTCATACTCGAGCAAGTCACTAAGTATAACTCTAGCATCTTCTAGATTCATCATCACCAACGTGTCACCACTCTCGTTAATTATTGTCTTTACCTCTCCTTTTGAGATAATCTGAGATTGTACTGGTAACATCATCAGCGTGTAAGCTATTAACAATATTAGATACCGCATTTCTTTTTTCCTCTAATTCTTTTAATTTAATTTCTTTATCTTTAAGTAAAACCTTTGTGCTATCAATAACAAACAAAATTTGATCTATTTCTATTTGTAATTGATTATTAATTTTACTAATACTATCATTCGATAATAATAATTGTTTATTTTCTTCTTTTAAAACATTTATTACATCTTCATAAGTTTCTATGGGTTTGGGTGGTCTAAATATAAAACTTAATATTAATGCTGCCGCTAAAATAAATATAAAAATTAACTTTATATCAATTTTTATATTAAACATTTCCTTCAGGTGTTTGAAACTCTTCTTCTTCAAATCCTTCTATACTTGGTGAAACAAGACTTTCAGGTCCACCTTCTTCATTTTCTTCAGCTTTAACTTCATTCTGATATTCTTCAGCAATTCTATTTGCCCACTCATCAGACCAAGTTTGGTAATACCCAACTAATTTTTGAATTTGTTTTAATGTCTCATCATTTAATTGTAATAAATTAGTTGTAATATAAACACCCACAGTATCATCTAATGAATAAATCCATTCTAAATTATTATCAGTAAATTTACCACTAAATTCAACATTTTGAGCCTTTGGGTATAACTTAAACTTATTAAATTTAACTCTAGGGGTTACAGTATCTCTGAATTTTCTTTCTTCTTCACTAGTTTCTGCGGGATCTAATAGTTTTTCTTCCTGAACATTTATGTCTTGTTCGGTAATTAGTCTTTGTGTTGATATATCTTTTCGTTTATCTTCCCTGATTAATTCTAATATTTTTCTTGTTTCATCGTGATGATTCATTTTCTTTATGTTTTTTTTTCTATTTTATTTTTAAATTCATTAAAGTCCCACGCCGGGCTTAAATCGGTTTTTTCTTTATAAAAATTACTTCTATAAGTAATCCCTTTAAATGATTCTATACCATCAATATATGTATTATGCCCTATACATTTATGTGGTATTTTATATTTTTCACAAAGATAATCTAATAATTCTATACAAGACTTAACTTGACTACTAGTATAAGGATCCCAATAAATAAATCCTCTCCACCTCTTCTCAATTACCTTAGCTCTTCTTTTATAAATATTACCAACCCAGTCAATATACTTATCTTTTAATAAATCTTTTAATAACCAACCTTGATTTTCAATAATAATTGATATACTTTTTTTATCTATCATCTTATCGTCTATAAAATCAGAATAATATTTAGGATCGTAGTGTTGGTATATATTACCTTTTCTATCTATTGTATATGTTGATGTTTTTGTATAATCTCCACCTAATCTATGTTCCCATCCTTTTACATGATTTAAATTATCAGAAAATGAGTTACCTAACACTATTTGATGTTTTTTAAATTCTTTTTTAAAGTAATTTTTATCTGATAACTTATATGTTTTTTTATCGATATCCATTAATCTATTCTTTTCTTATCCCCTAATGTTTTTTTTACGATACCACTAGTTGTAGGAGTTGTGGCTTTAACACTCTGGGCTTTACTCTCCTCCTCAACAGGTGGTTCAATTGCAGATGGTGTAAAATTAAGATTCCCTTCGGAATCATAATCATCATCCACAACTATTTCTTCCTCTGTGATAATTTCTTCTAATACTTCTTCGATTACAGTTTTTGATAATTCTTCATTATCTGAATTAAGAGGAGGTTGTTCCTCTATTTCATTTTCTTCTATTTCCATATTAATAGGATAAGGGGTATTAAATTCTTTTCCTTCTGGTGCTGATAGCACTAATTCAAAATCATCTTCAGGCTCTGGATCAGGTTTAATAATTTCTTTTTCTACAGGTTCTGGTTCAGATTCTTTTTTTTTAATATTTCCATCAACAATATTTTCCAAATGTTCATTTCTACTATTAAAATAATCATTATTTTCAGTTTTTTCTTTCTTATAAGTAATAAAAAAATGTAGCGATGTTAAGGAAATTATTGGTAGTAGTCCTCCTTCTAAAAACGCTAACCATCTTTTTAATGAAATCACATCCGTAGTTTCTGTACCAACTAATTCCCATATAGGTGATGTTAATTCTACCCATGATTTAAAAAGCTCACCATTAGCATCTATTTCCTTATAACAATAAAATACATTACCAATAACTTGGATTAATGTTACCAGCCCAAACATAAACCACACTCCTCCCCTAACTTTTGTTGATGCAGCGACTAATGCTGTCATTGCAGCAATTTCAATGGCGACAGATAAATATATTGCCCAGTTGATTGGGTTTGCCATATCATACCACGTAACTACGTGAGATATAGATATTGTAGCAACCAATATAATTGGTACTAGAAACATCGATCTATTGGGGTTTTCCCTAATCCATTTCCAAAATCTTTTCATAGTTAATTACCTTCATGTTCGTTTTTTAATTTATTGATTGGAATTCTATTTTTATCAGATAGTTCTTCTAATTCTAAACTCTTCCAAGCCGGCGTTTCTTTAATAATGCCCACCAATTCATCTTCTGTAAGAATATGTGTAGAATTAATTTTAGTAACTATACTATCTATTTTTTGAATTTTGATTGATAATGTTTTTTCTAATCTTTCCACCTTAGTGTTAGTAGTGCACGTTTTTAAAAATATTATTAATACTAAAAAAAATACTATCCGTATTCCCCATGTATCTATAAATTTAAGTATATTTTTCATATTATTATATTATTTATTCTATTTTATAAATATCTATAACAATAAATAATCACAACATTCACTAAAGTATATAAAAAAAGGGGGATAAATACCCCCCCCTAACAAACTAATTTAAATATTTTTTATAAGTAATTAAATATATCACCTACATTATTACGTATTTTCCTAATTGCAGATTCTTTTATTTGTCTAATTCTTTCTTTTGTTAGGCCAAATTCATCACCTATAACCTCCAATGTCATAGGCTCACCATCTATACCAAAATAATAATTAACAATATGTCTTTCTCTTTCAGATAAAACACTCATTGCGTTGACTAAATGAGTTTTAAGTGTATCATCTTCATCTTTTATGTCATCAGGACTACCAAATGCATCATCAGATATAAGACTTCCTAATTCATCTCCGTTTTCATTAATGGGTGAATTTAAATATATACACTTTGGAATTTTTAGGACTTCAACTTCTAAATGTGATGGAGATCTCTCATTTTCTCTCTCAAACTTTTCTATTTCTTTTTTAACTTTAGACATTTTATTTATCATATTAGCTGGTAATCTAACTGTTCTTGAATTATCATTTAAACATTGTAATATACCTTGTTTTACCCACCATACTGCATAAGAAATAAATCTATATCCTTTAGTGTGGTCAAATCGTTTAGCTGCAGTAATTAATCCATAGTTACCCTCTGAAATTAAATCTGCTAAAGGTACTCCTTGGTTTTGGTAGTCTTTAGCTACTGATATCACAAATCTTAAATTAGAATTAACTAGTTTATCAATTGCCTTTTTATCACCATTAACAATTCTTTTTGCTAACTTTAATTCCTCTTCAGGTGTAATAATATTATTTTTTCTTACATCTTTTAAATAAATGGAAATACCATCTTCTTTAGTGTTAATAAATTTTTTATTCATATTTTTTTCTTTAGTTTGAATATTTTTTTAATTGTTTTACTTCGTCTTCAGTTAAATTTTTATAACCTATATTATTTATTTTATCTAATAAATCATCTAGTGTTGGTGGTTCCATATCCTCAACATAGGGGTCATCAGCACCTCCCACTTCGTTAATAATATCTCCCCTTATATCTTCAATAAACTCTCTAAGGTTTTCTTCCATTTTAAATGAAAACATATTTGAGTTATCAATTTTACCCCCGAACAATATCTCTTGTAGTCTTCTATCTTTTAGTGTGGCAGAGTAAAACCCTGGTGTCATTTCAAATATTATAAAAGATCTTTCATTCATATTTAAAAATTCTTCAATTTCTATTATATGTAATGTTGACGTAAATGTAGAGATTAATAACCCTTTTCCCCCAACATAGTTTGGTGACGATTCAGATACAAATATTAAATCTTCTTTAATGTTTTCTGTCTCACCTAGACCCACTAAACAATAGTTTCTAATCATCATTTTTGGTTTCATAATATTATTTTTACTATATTAATAAATAGTTACAAATGTAGTACCATTACTAAATTTCTACAAATATACGAAAAATTATTCAATATGCAATGTCGAAATGTCATTATTTTTTTCAATTGTGATAATTTTGTCAGACCAATCTTGAGTTATTGGATTATGTGTTATCAATAAAATAATATCATACATACTTTTTATTTTATCAAAAAATATTTTAACATAATCAAGATTTATATTTGCAATCTTACCCAAAACTTCATCAAATACAATAATGTTTGGTTTAGGTAATGTAGAAATTCTACCTAGCACACATCTTAATGCTAATGATGATAATGTCGTTTCTAACCCAGACCCCGATTTCAATTTTTTAGTAATATCATTTTTAATGATATTAAAATCTACCTCATTTTTATCATTTATTACTAGTTCAACTTCAAAATCACACACCTCATCTAATAATCTAGATAATTCATAATTAATTATAGGTATGACAGAAGATAAAACTAGTTTAGAAATACCATTTTTACCAATCATACGATTATATATTTCAAATATTTTTAAAACTTCTTCTTCTCTTAATATTTGTGATATTATAGTTGTTTTCTCTGTGTTTTCTTTAAGTCTATTAGTTATATCATTATTATAATTTTGAATTGTTGTTCTAAACCCATCTCTTTCTAAATTTAATTTATCTATTAATTGATTATATCCTAATATTTTACTTTTCAGTCCCCTATTTTTTTCAATGTATTCAATATTTCTTTCATAGTTTTTAAGTAGTGACATTTTCTCTTTAACATCTATCCTCAATCCTTCTATTTCCACTTCTGTCCTATCCCTAGTTAACTCTAATTTATCTCTCCCATCTGATTTAGATTTTAAATCACTTTGTTTTTCTAATGATTTATTTGTTTTTTTTAAATCTTTAATTAAAGAAATTAAAAAGGTGTTAGCTTCTTTTAATTTTTTCTTTTCTTCTTTTATTTCTTTACTATGATCTACATCCTCTAAAGCTCTTTTACAAGTAAAACAAATTTCACCTTCTTCTAAATTTTTAATTAATGATTCTATTCTTTCTATATTATCCTCTTCTTTACCTTTCTTTAGTAAAATATCTCTTTCTTCTATCCTCATCTCTTCATGTATATCCTCATCATAATCTACTTTCACTAATTTCTTAATTCCATCATTAACTACACCTAACTCTTCTTTTATTTTAACCCCTTGTTTAGTTAACTCTTCAATTTCATCTTTTAAAGTTTTAGGGTTAACATCTTCTATTTCATCATCTATTATATATTTTTCAGATAATAAATTTTCTTTTTTTGTTCTAGCAACAGTTATCTTATCATCAACTTCTTTTAATTTTTCTCCTATCTCTTTAATTTGTTTTTCATTCTCTTCAATTATTTCTAAATTATTTTCAATATCTATTTCCAACTGTTTAGTATTATATAGGTTGGATTTCATTTTACTTTTAAAGTCAGACATTAATCTTTTATTAATTTCTTCTTTTTTCTCTATTACCTCTAACCCTATAAATTTGGTCAATAATCTACCTCTTTGGGTTGGTTTGGTTTCCATTAAATCATCTAGGTTTTTAGCTGTAGCAATAATAGTTAACATAAAATCATCATATGTTCCTATAGTATCCGATATTAAACTATCTGTTTCTCTACGTTGTTCCCCTTCTAAATTTTCTTTATTACCATCAACTAAAATCCTGTAAAAATTTAATTCTGAAGATGTCTTATAGTTACCAGTTTTTGTTTTTTTTCTAAATAATTTTCTTTCTATTATGTATTCTTCACCATCAATATCAATTTGACCACCCACAGTTACCTCATCTTCATCAGTATATGTATTAAATATTTCTGTTGCAGTATCAGTCTTAGTAGTTTTACCAAAAAATAAAAACAATAAAGAATCAATACTAAATATTGTTTTACCACCCTGATTTGCCGGAATAGAATTAACCACAGTTAACCCCTTTAAATTATTATACTCAATTATATTATCTTCACCGAAAGATAAAAAATTATTAATCCATAATTTATTGATACTCCACCTACGATATCTTATATCCTCTTCGCCCTCATTTACTAATACTTCATTTACTCTATCATCTAATCTACATAATCTACTAAAATCAACATCTATACCAGTTATCTTAACCCACTCTAAAAATAACCCCCTTTGATACGCTGAATCCATTATATTATCTACTAACCCATCAGTTATATCCACAACCTTACCTACCGTATTTTTTAAAATTGGGGTAAAATTTATTTTTATTGATGTTTTAGGTACATCATATTTTTCTGAAAAATATGTTTTAACTCTATTGATTGTCTCTATAGTTCTATTTTCTGGATAATCTTGCCAATCTACCCTAATAAATCCATTTTTAGTAACTGACACATATTTTTTATTTTTTACTGTCTCTAACATATATTATTTTCTATTTAATAAGTTTGATCCCCACCAACCCCCTTTACCATCATCATCATATAAATTATCTGGTGGTGCATCTTTTGTATTATTATTTTCTAAATTTTTTATTTGTTTTTTTGATTTAGTAAGTTTTTCACCTAAAGTTTTTATAATTTTATTTTTCTCTTCTATGGTTTTATCGGTTTCTGAAATCTTATCATTTAATTCATTTAATTTTTCCACCAGCTTATTTACTTTTTCATCATCAGTAACAAATACCTCTTTCTCAATAACAACTTCTTTAATAACTTCTACAGGTACCTCTTTCTCAATAACAACTTCTTTAATAACTTCTACAGGTACCTCTTTTTCTACCTCCAATTTCCACGGCGCATTACCATATTTTCCAACATTAAATCCTGTTTGTAATGTTTTTATTATAAACTTATCAACATCTTTTATTTTATTAAGTTTACAAAATTTTTCAATTTCAGACTTTATCTTTTTTGGGATGTTCATTATGAATTAGTTAAATATTCCTTATCTTCTTCTAAATCATGTAAAGAATTTATCTTAAACACATAATAACCATAATCTGTATTAATATCATGTTCGGTATAATCCAGATGTTCCACATCCCATATAAGATACCCATGCTCAGATACCTTTTCACCAAAATCCTGTTGTATAAAACTACCACAATATGCAATATTAATACCTTTATGGATAAAATTTTGTCTATGATGAATATCGCCCATCAATACTGCGTCACAACCTTCAAATTGTTGTAATTCAGCGGATTCATCAAACTCAAAACCCACTGAAGTTATAGCCCCATTAACAGGCGCATGAAATAACCCGATATATTTTCTATCATTTATTACCCCATATTTTTTACGGGCACTCTCAATATCTGGACGCCTATTTTCTTCAAATATAGAGTAACAACACCAAACAATATTTTCATCCAAATAACACTTACTTTCAGTCAAATAATTTACATTTGGGTTATTCATTATTTCTATGATCGGTGTTAGTGAGTCTAATCTATCTTTATTATTTTCTAATAAGTCATGATTCCCCGCAATTAAAATAGTGGGACATAATTTAGTGCATTCGTTTAAAAACCAAGATACTAACATAGTTAATTCATTAGAAATGGTTATTTTTTGATGAACTATATCACCTGCAATTACTATTCTACATTCTTCAAACTTTAAATTATTATCCTCAATGTAAAATTTAACTTCGTTTAGAAATTTATGACACACTTCCTTACTTTCGGTATGTCTATTATATGTGCGGAAATGAAGATCCGCAATATGGAATATTTTCTTTATCATATCTTAAATATAAATGTTTTTTTCATAAAAGACAATAAATCTTTTGGTGTAGTTATTAAGCTACCACCAAAGTTTTCAACATATTATCTACATTCTCAGTATAGTCGGCACATTTGATAACCTTATAATTTTGGTTATTTTCATTAAACCATACTAAATTACATCTCCCGATCTTAAGGTTAGTATTTTTCTCAATAATTTTTTTATAAATGTTAAGTTGTAAAGAATAGGTGTTAAATTCACAATCATCTAACATATATAAACAATCTTTCATCTTTTCACCAAAATTATTCTTCATCTTTAAATTAGTGTTAGTTTTCCAATCCCATATCTCCAACCAATTATATCTCACATTCCAAAATAATTGATCTACCATACCACATAACATGTAATCTTTATCTCCAACAATTAATTCTGATTTAATAGGGATGAGTTTACCTGTCGCCACACTATCACTATAAAACCTACGAAAATATTCTTCCATAATCATATAAGTTTCTTCTATCTCACTAAATTCTAAACCTTCAGGACTTTTAGTGGGGTATGGAAATATCTTATTATTAAGATAATTCTCAATGAAATCATGTAAGGTGGTACCTTCAAAAGTAGCATGATTATTTTTATACTTCCATAACTTTTTAATATCTTCCTCACTTGTACACTCTTCTGGTGGTTTTGGTTTGGAGTAGTCAGGTCGTTCATATGGATCATCTTCCATAGAATAAAAATTCTGTTTATGAGCGTATTTGTCCGCCATACTATTAGGTTTATAAATGTGACCTTGTTTTTCAGCCCATTTATCAGGTTTTTCTACATTAGATTCAAAATCCTTAGTAAAATTATGTATAAATCCAGTACAGGATATGGTAGGTTGTCCGTCAATATAATATTTATGAGGTTCATCATAATACTTTATATCGTTGAATACCGATAATTCTTTAATAATCTCCATTTATTGCATATTTATTATTAACAAAGATAAGAAAAATAAATTAGAAAAACAAATATTTTGGCTAGAAATACATTAATAAGAAATCCAACTAATACTTCACCCTTTACCCCGTTAGAAATCCGTATACTCAAAGATATGGAAAATTTATTAAAGGGGAAAGAGTTTAACACTAAAAATGATAGTGATATGATATATATTGATGAGATAAAAGATATATATGGATTAACTAAAAAAGAAGCGATGTATATTGCGGCGTTATATAGAGATAACTGGAATATAGCGCGAGGATATGAGGGTATAGAACATGAATCAGAGAAAGTAGACTGGGCCGGAATTAAAGAGGTGGTGGTCCCTGAAATGAAACTATATGAAGTAGAATATTATCAAGATGTTAGCGCTTATAGAGATATATATTTCGATGTGTGGGGTGCAGATGAAGATTTTGCAGACCTGGGAGCATCTCATGATTTTTATTATAATGAAGAAACATTTACTGAAATGGAAGAGAGTGATGTTGAAATAGGTGACTATAATGATGTATATGATAGTGAGATAAGAATTAAGAGTAACCCAGAAGATGTTGGGGATAGTTTAATGGAAAATAGAAATATTATTAAAAAAATATTAAATGAATATAGAAGAAAAATATAGAATAAAGTATCTAATATCTTTATTTAAACAGTTAAATCAATCTCTACCCAAGGGGTTTGATCCAGAAAATATGGAAGATGATCCGGAAATAGTAGAATGGGTAGATGATATATTACAGAAAACCTATGGGTATAAAGATCAAAATGAAAGAGATTATTTATTTGCAGCATTTATGAAGAATTATTACGCTACCGGGGGAGATTTTGATGAATTAGGGGTATCCGTTAAACCCTTTACCCCACAACTTAAATCCTATGAAATGGTAGAGAATGAATGGTGTAATGTAAGAATAACTAATTACTATACTGTAGAAACCTATAGTAAGGCACAAGCCACCTCTTTACTCTATAACGGTTGGTTGGATGCTGATGATTACGAACAAGACATCCTTGATTGTGATGATAGAGAAGTGGATATTAAAGAAGTTCCACCCAAAAAACCAACAAAAGAATTTACTTTAGAAGAAGATTTAGAATATTGGAAAACTAATACCGAAGGACCAGAAGATGATGAATATGGGATGGGTCCATCATAATAAACTTTCCTTAATTTTCCTAGCAGTAGTTAATAATTTTATAACTCCTTTTTTACCCAATTTCTGATAAACATCCGCAATATCAAACCCATCAGGCATATCCACAATTAATACTCTATTTCGTAATCGTGTACTATTTAATCTCTTATATAATTTAATCGCATCTTTTTTGGCATCATAATCTAAAACTATAATAACTTTAGCTGCGGCTTTATCTATAAGTTTTTTAAATAAAACATCATTTAATACTTTACCTAACATTGGTATGCTATTTGGTAGGGTAATATGATCAAATACCCCTTCAACCAAATATATATTAGAATCCCAATTAATTTTTCCATCATTAAAAATGATTTCCATTTTAGAAACTTCCGGGTTTTTATATTTTAATTTTGAGTATTTGTCGTAACTTCTACCCAGATAATAATTTATTTCATTATCTTCATCGTATGATGGAAATATTATTCTACCTCTATAATCTCCAGTGTTGGCATATCCTATATTAAATTTTTTAATAAGATTTAAATCTATTTTTCTTTTATTTAAATAAGTGATAGCTTTCTGGTAATCAAAATCATCTCTTTCTATATCTAATGGTGTAAATTCTCTAGGTAATCCAGTTATGGTGTGATTATTTTCATGTTTAAGTATTCTATTTTCAGGTATTAATAATCTATATTTTTTTAAATGATCTCGCGCCCCATATTTTCTTACTAATTTATTAATGGTTCCATGAGTTTCATGAGTTTCTGAACATGCCCAACATTTATATACATGGTGTCGATAATTTACTTCTAAATTACCTTTACCATCTCCTTTTTCTAATCCTTTAACATCATAAGAACACACAGGACAATCAAAAGATATTTGACATTTATCTTTATAATGTTTTTTGTGATTACCTAAAAAATCTTCTAATATCTCTACTACTAATTCTGACATGAATTAAATATAGTAATTTTTTTTTGAAAAAGAAACTTAATTCCAACTGCCACATTTACGCATTCCACCCAATACACAACTATACGCATCTGTCATATCGAAATTTTCTTTTGTTAATTTATGATGTTTATTATACATCCATACTATTTGGGATTCTATTTCATTGACCTTATTAAAAATAATCATTTTTTTATCCACCTCATAGGGGTG
>Ga0080013_1003332_pt1 | contig 17143 bp, 19 predicted proteins | sample ETNvirenome_6_85_FD_69236 | JGI IMG/M metagenome (GOLD analysis project Ga0080013, IMG submission 69236) | Marine viral communities from the Pacific Ocean - ETNP_6_85 (SPADES assembly) (version 2) | ecosystem: Environmental > Aquatic > Marine > Oceanic | place: Pacific Ocean | collected 2013-06-19 | reverse complement strand
TTGTATTGAAATACAGTCCCTGCAATCCCCAATGGAATATTAGGACCACCTGTTCTTGTCACATACGGATGTTTATCCTTATTAAAGAAAAGTTTAGATTCTGTCCCATAAGTATCTATATCATTAGCAGGATCGTCTAGTGTAACGACACCCGAACCAGAAGGTGTAACTTGTGGAATACTTGTACCAACAGTAGTAGAGTAATCCCATTGTGTTTTTCCATCTTTATGACCGTTGGAACTTAAGGAATAAAAGTAATATTGAGACGTTCCGGTTGTCGTTGTGTATTGTAAAAAGACTGCCTGTCCCCCGTCTCTTGTAATATCCAAACCAGTTGTAATAGTATTGTCATCACTTTTAGAAAAATTAAAACCATCCGAATTTCCAAGACCAAATGGACTACTGTTATTTATCCAAGTTTTTGCTGCATATAAGAAGTTATAACCAGCTGCTCCGGCAGAACCTCCTTCGTTAGATCTCCCACCGCATAATATTATATTATTATCAGAACTAGCAACACTTGAAACTGGATATAATACCCCGTTATTATGACGACCTGCTAAGGGGTCTTTTTCAAACTTTAATTTAGAGCTATTGTAACTATATGTTTCAAAACCAATATCCTCCTTAGAAATATTATTTTGATAAGAAGTTAATGTCAATGTCTTGCCAGCCAGGGTAATATATCCGGACATATTTTCTTTATTATCTTGTAAAATAACTTGATTATTCTGTATTGTTACCATTTTATTTATAAATAGAAATAAAATAATTAAAGAAAAATTGATATTTTTAATAATTATCTAGATAAAAAATGCATTACGAAAAGACAATAGGAAATATTCCTTTTCAGGAAATCAAAGCAGGAAACAAAAAGGTTGAAGGAAGATTAAAGAAAGGTGATTTTGCTAAGTTTGAAGAAGGAGACACTGTCACCTGGATCAACAGTTCTGACAGGTCAAAGAAAGTCAAGACAAGGATTACTAAAGTTGTTGAGTATGATACTTTGTATAATATGATAAAAACAGAAAGATTGAAGAATGTCTTACCTCGTTTCGGAGTTTCTACTATCCAGGATGGTGTTGATAAGGTTTATCGGATGCCACCAATCAATTACACAGAAGAAAAAGAGAAGAAGTTTGGAGTTCTTGCTATTCGTCTTGAATTAATTTAAAATTTTTAGATTTTAAATTATTATATTTTTCTTTTCTTAGAACCTTTTTTGTAAGTTTGAGTAGAAAGTAGAATGGCAAAGATAATCCAAGCCAAGAAAGGAACATAAATCATTATATAACCATATCCAAATCCGGTATTGTTGACTACTTCCGAATCATACAATCTGACAAATAGAATCAAACCAAGAATTAATGTCACCAATAATTCCCAAATAGCTAATTTGTAGTTTTTCAAATAAGAAAATAAGAACTGCCAAAAATAGGTTAGCACAAGTACTCCAATTACCAATCCCATCGTAAAGTAATCTTCTTGTCTTTTGGATTCGTAAAGTAAGAAACCGAACATAACATACAGAGCAGTCCACACCACTCCGAAAACCCAACCAGGTGGTTGGAACCAGGCTTTTTGATAATTATAGGTTCTAACTCCTCCGGTCAAAAAGGTGACAACCCAACTCAAAACAATTGGTGTGACAATCAAAACTGGATCTGCTTTGTTGGTGTTCGTCATTTTATAATGTTATTTTCTCTTTCTTTTATTATTGTAGATAAAAAACGTATTAAAATTGAAAAATAAAAAAAAGCAAGAATAATACAATCGCGACAAGATGCCAAGAATTCCTGTGAATCCCGCAACATTTCCCAAGGACATCTACCAGAAATGACTCAACGCTTCCAACCTCTGCCACGAAATCTACCGCGAAATAGCGGGACTGGAAAGCCGGTTGTTTGGCTTTTGACTTACCAAGTGTCGCTGCGAACCTTCGATCGAAAAGGTTCGAGACCGTGTTGCCGAGAAGAGGGAGGAGTTGGAGCTTGCAGACGCCAATGCCTCTTCATTGGCGTCCTGAAAGGAGGACATATATTTGATATTTTATCAAATATATTTTTAAATACTCTACATTAGAATATTAATATAAGAATCTAAACTTCCAATTCTGGAAGAGGAAGAGTAGACCTGCACATCGGACAACTCATATTATTTCTTTGAAAATTCTGAAGGATACACCTCCTGTGAAAAGGATGTTTGTTGTTATTACAGAAACTGATGATGTAAGGAGGATTTTGGTTAGTAAACTCATCTAGACAGATAGGACATTCAGAATCAGGATAATCAATAAAATCATGTTTTATTAGGACAATTTCGTTGATGTGAAATCTCTGATAACATTTACAACAGTAGTTATTTTCCGACGTGAGACACAGTCTTACACAACCAAAAAAACAGATAAATCCCCAAACAGAGATTATTATATATACATACCAAACCATTTTTAATGATGTGTTCTAATTATAATAGGTTACAAATTTAAAATATATAACCTATTATATATTTTAAATTACTCTTTCTGTATTAATTTATTTACACTACATTGTAAAATCTCGTATTTTTTACTTATTTTCTTTCTTTCTTTGACTTCTTCTTTGTATTTGTCAATATATTCTTTGATCCCTTCTTCCATTCTCTTCCTCACAGTTTCTTCTATTTTCTGCTTTTCATTATTCACCTCTTTCATTTCTTTCTCAGCCAAAATGTCTAATTCTCTTTCAAAAGATTTTTTCATTTCCTTCATTTTATCAGAAATATCTGATTTCATTTTCTTCTCATCTTTTTCTAATTTCTCCTTCATTTTCTTCTCATCTTTTTCTAATTTCTCCTTCATTTTCTTCTCATCTTTTTCTAATTTCTTCAATAAGGTCTTGCTCTCTTTTTCTAATTTTTCTTTTTCCTCTCTTAATTTCTTTATTTCTATTTTAGATTTTTCAGCAAATTTTAACATTTCTTTCTTAAAATATTCGCAGGTTTTTTGAACTTCTTCATAAACCTTAGATTTAATAGTGTGTAAATTGTCCAATTCTTTATTTCCAACCTCTATTTCTTTCTTGACATTCTGTAAATCAGATAAGTAAAATTTAAGCCTTTGATTTAAAATAGTAATGTTTTTAACTTCAAAATTAGCCATCAAATTCATCCCATATTCTAAATTAGCTATATTTGATATATTAATATCGACTAATCCATTTAGTAAGATAATATCTCCTTGCCAAGGATTAATTTGAGTTCTGCACAGGGGACATTTATAATTTTGATAATTAACAGAACCGTCTTGATTACGGGGTAATAAATCTTCTTGATTTTTTAAACATTGATAATGAAAAACGTGTCCGCATCTTAATGCACATGGTATTTCCATAAATAAATTTTCCAGACATATTGAACATTCATACATTTTATAATTTTTATTTTTTCTCTTTATACATATATTATTTATATGAAATAAATAATATATGTATAAAGATATATTATTTATTTCATATAAATAATATATGTATTGTGTTGTATTAGGAAAGAATCGGTTTCCATTCTCCTTTGGATTCAACTTCCAGATTGTGCATAAATCCAATCACTGGGTAAAACTGGATTTCGTTGTTTCGATTCACTTGGAGATAATCAAAAGGAACTCGAACTTTGTGTCCCTTGAAATGATCCAGATTTTCAAATCGACTGCAGAAAATGGTCTTCATCTCGATTTTTTTTCCATTCTTCTCGTGGAAAATCTTTTCTTCATTCAATGCCAGGAGATTGATAAACGCCATCCCATTTCCGGTCCTATTCTTAGTGATATAAAGTTTACCATAAACCATATTATCGGGTTCTTCTGGCTTTTTCTCCGGCAACTTCTTTGGCGATTCAACTTCTGGTATCGGAGACATCAGAGGCGGAACAGTTGTTGGCGTGTACCTCTTGGCAACCTCTGAATAACTTCCTGGTTCTAAAGTAACTGGCGAGTCAGGAGGTTTCTTAACTCCTCCGCCGAGAATTTCCAAATCTGTTACATCGGGATCGATTGGTACAAAACCAGTAGGAGTAGACATCAATCTCTCTAGATTTTTATTGATTTCTGGAGTAATTCGATGATGACCATCTTCTTCACATTTAGGGCTTTTGGCGATACTATCGTAGATTTCTCCGTTTTCATCATAACGGATGGTAAGATCACCGTCACAAGAAATAAGATAGTGATCTTTATCGTTCTCAATAGCCTGGCTCTTGACGACGTGGTTTATATTAAGATAATGAGACAATTCCATCAAAAACGGACCCATAGATTCTGTCAAAGGAATGTAAGCTTTGACAAGAGGCGATTCCTGAATGATAATTCCATTGACTGTTGCCAGAAATTTTTCAAGTTCCAAAAACTTAGGATTCCGAAAGTCTTTGAAGCAGACCAAAAGATTCTTGCAGAAAGATTTCAGCTGCTTTTCATTTTCTTTGTCACGGAGGAAGAGAAGGATTTCTCCGACAAAATCGCAGAAATCTTCGTAACTTTTTTCGTTGAAAATTTGATGGAATTCCAAATTTCCAGAATAAGTAGCAATGATGGTTCCGATCTGAAGGTTGTTGTAATTAGGCATTTTTAGGTTTTACTTTTGCAAGTCCGGTAAGTATTATAATATTAGAATAATAAAAAAATCAATTTTGTTTCTATCTTTTCTTTCCTCTATCTTCTTTATATTTAATCTACTTTCCTTAGATGCAAATATTATTTGTAATATTTGCATTCGATAACCGATATAACCCGGAGGATTCGTAAAAAGCAATTTTAAAATTTCTGGGAAAATTTCTAACTCTTGACAATATGTATCATCGACTGGATATTCGTCAGAACAATTTTCAAAATCATTGACAACATAATATGTATATTTAATTCTCTATCCACAAAGAAAGAAAAATAGAATTTGTATGAAAATATTTTTCTTTCTATAAAATAAACTTTTAGTTTTCATTTTTCTTCCCCTTTCTTTCATTTATTTACTTCCATTTCTAATTTTAATTGATATGAAATGGAAGTAAATATTAGTTCTAGACTTTTACTACTCTTTAGGAGAGTAATAATTTTATCTTTTAATTCATCAGAAGGTTTGTTTTTCCAAAGAGTCAAAAATTTTAAATATTTGGAATCTTCTGAATCTGAGAAACAGTTCCTATTCAAACCCTCAAAAAAATCAATGGCCAACTCACAAGAATTTTTAATTTTATATTCATCCATTTATCCGGATTTTTCTTTTTGTTATTATTCTTCTCTCTTGGATTTTGTTTTCAAAATTTTACATTTTCCTGCTCTCTTCTTCCTTTCAAAAGACGACCATTTCCCGTTTTATTTACACAAATATAAAATTTAGATATTACAAATAATACAATATAACATATCTTTCTACCATATCTTTATAGTAATTTATTGGATCTAATAATTCCAATCTTTTTAATACATTGGGGTGTGTCGATTTAGCTTTGTCATCAAATTCTCTCATTCGAAGATGATAATCAAAATATTCATCTTTTTCAAAATTATTTATTTCTTCCTCTGTTAGTTTGCCTCCTTGGTACTTAAAAGTTTCTTTGGAAGCTTCCGATAATTTATCATAGTAACCATCTCTAGTTGTAATTAAATATCTTTTGGTTAAAATATGTTTTCTAACTATTTCATATATTAAATTAGGATATCCAAATTCTCTTAAAAATTCGGCCCCTAATTCTTCGTGGTCTTTCACTCCCACTTCTCCCATTTTTTCTATTTCTTTATAACCTTTCACTTCCACTTCTCCCATTTTTTCTAATAAATTATCTTCGAAGATTAATAAATGCCCAACATCGTGCAGAAAGGCTCCTAAAACTAATTCTATTCTTTTATTTTCTGAAACATAGTAATAATAATCTTCGGCTAATAAAGCAGCTTGTATAGCGTGTTGGAGTTGAGTTACTTCTTCGCCGATATAACCTTTATTTCCATATTTTTCAAAAAGTCTTATCGGATATTGGAGAAATTCTATTTCTTCTTTCCAAATATGTTTGACAGTCTTTATGTCATACATAAAATATTTCCTCTCTTTCTTTATTCTTTTTTCTTCCTCTTTCTTTATTCTTTTTTCTTCCTCTTTCTTTATTCTTTTTTCTTCCTCTTTCTTTATTCTTTTTTCTTCCTCTTTCTTTATTCTTTTTTCTTCCTCTTCTTTATAAATTAAATTGAAATAACGATCTTTATTATGAATTTCCATTTTGTTTAAATAAAATATTGGAATACAAAAATAATTTGATATAAAAATGCAAATCTTTGTTAAAACTTTAACAGGAAAAACAATCACTCTTGATATGGAATCTTCTGACACTATTGAAAATGTCAAATCTAAAATCCAAGATAAAGAAGGAATACCTCCGGATCAACAACGTCTTATTTTTGCTGGAAAACAATTAGAAGATAATAGAACAATGGCAGATTACAATATTCAAAAAGAATCTACACTTCATCTTGTCTTAAGATTACGATAAATACAAAATATTATTTTTGTATTTAATTTAAACGATAGCATAAATAAAGAAAGCAAACACTAGAATACCGATACCAAAAGCTGCCCAAATTTCTCCTGGAGCTTTTAATAATCCACCGGGCCAGTACCAAAAGATGATAGAGCAAATAATAGCAAAAAAGTATACAAAGAAAACTACAGAAGCAAGAGTAATTATCAATCTTGATAAAACGGAAAGACTTTCTTCGCTTTTCAATTTACTTTTGAATAAAACATACCAAGTAGCCACAAAGAGCAAAATTCCAAAAATTATTTCCGAGGCTAATAACATATCTTTCTCATATTTTTCTAAATTTTGAATCTTATTTTCCACGTCAAAATAAATAAATAAAGTACCAATAAATGTTAAGAAGACAACTAATAAAGTAGAAAATAATTTTTCAAATAATGTACCTCCAAAAGAAACACCCATTGTAATTAAAAACAAAGAAATCAAACCAATACCAGCATAAAAATTATTCTTGATTACTTTATCTCTAAAATCTAATTTGTCTTTTGGCAAATTATCTCCTGAAACTTTATCGTTTGTGAAAGAATAGTACATAAGATAAGTGTAATAAATTGTCATAAAGAAACTGGCCATAATAGCTATTTTGATCTTTGTGGATTCGATTAATTTTAATCCAGTGTTTAATGTTTCGGATATAGCTATGTCAACAGATTTGGCAAGAGTTAGTAATAAGCAAAGCAAAGCAATTATTCCTACAAAAAACAAACCGGTGGAAAGAGGAAACAGTAAAGCCAAATTTTCTCTATTTTTATAATTTCCTTCAAATGTAAGGTATGTAATTATTCCACCCATTGCTAAGAAAGAAACAATAGACAAAGCAAAGTATATATATTGTAAAATTTCTCCTGTGCTTGTTGTTTCTTTTGAAAACAAATCATAACAGATGGAAAAAGAAATAAATAAGAAAGTTACAAGAACTGCTATAGAACTAGCTAATTTCTCACCGGGTCCTAAATCTGTAATGTTTCCTTTGTAGAAAAGATAAATAAAAAACAGACCCATATAGAAAGACCCAACAAGGAGACATAAAGAAGCTATTTTCTGCCCAGCTTGTTTTTTCTTTCCAAAACTGACGGAGAGTAAAATAGAGAAGATTACAAAATAACTTATCCCAAATCCTATTAGAGAATCGGATAATTTTTTTATATCTTTTCCGGTAGCTAGATATTCTTTATCGGCTACTGCTAAAAAAGCAGTCATAGTGAAAACAAAAGCAGAAATAGCGCAGAAGAAAACGAAAGCTTTGGAAGTGTCTGAAGTAAAAAGATTTTTCACTCTTTCTCCAAAAGTTCTGTTGTTTTCATCTTCAATAATTTCCTTATTTTCGGCTTCATTTTTTTCTCTTTCTAAGTGTTTGATATGATGGTTAACTCGAGTTAATTTACTTTTTAGATCGGAGAGTGTTACACCCCCCGAGGGGTTTCCACTTGCTATTTTTTCCCTTAAATCTCTTCTAAATTTTTTAGTCTTTTTAATCTTATCTTCAATTTTCACCATTAAATTAATTGACCTATTATCTTTTTGTGATTTTTTTAAATTTTCATAATCTTTTCTATTCATTCCTTCCGTATCTTCATTATCATATTTTTTGTAATTTCTGAGATCATAAGAAGTTTGATCTGCTTTTCTTTTTAAGTATTCTATTTCTCGTTGGTGACGGTCTATATCTTCTTGATCGAAAGACTGAGGAGAGTTGATATTATAATCACCCTCATGAGCATTTTGAGCTCCCTCATTTTCTAAATCAGATATTTTTTTTCCATTTTTAATATGATCTTCGCCATATTTAGCTATAGTTTTCCTATCTGCCTTCAATAACCCAAGAGCATTTGTTTTTGCTCGTGTATTATATTTAGTTAATTGTTTACCTGTGGTATCAGTATAGCCTGGTGTAGGTTCTTCCACCTGTAGAGGTGCAGAAGCCTCTACAGTAGGAGCTACATCTGGAGGTGCAGAAGCTAATTCTATTTTTTTTAGTTCTTCTCCATTACTTATTTTATCATCATACATATTATTATTTTATTTACTAAAATAATAATATTAAATTAACATTCAACTTTGTAAACTAGGAACATAGAAGGTACTCCTTTTATCATCTAACACAACTCTTTCTATTTTGTTTCCTAATTTATCTTCTTTTCTTCCATATACTTCGAATGTAAAATGATATTGTCCTTTTTTATCATCAACATCTACAAAATTCTTGACACTTACACCTCCATCATTATAACTAGAAACTATTTTTAATCTGATAGCTTGATACAAATTATAAAATTGTTGTTCTGACAAATCTTCCACTTTCAAAAAAGGAGAAATTTTAGCGTGATATAAAGATTCTGATTTGAGATAATTTCCAATCCCACTAATAATTTTTTGACACATCAAAGCTTTGACTAAATTCCAATGCTTGTATTTCATCATTCTTTCTTTAAATAATTTATAACTCATCTTAGGATCATTCAACATATCAGGTCCAATCTCTTTTAATTTTTTTTCCAAGTCTTCTTTGCTTGTCAAAAATTTAATGGTTCCAAAGTGTCTTTGATCCACAAAATATATTTTCTCTTTCTTTTCCTCATCTTCATCACCTAAAGAAGAAGAATATTCGAAGAGAAAACAGGTATGCTTTTCTTTTCTCTTTTTCCAGACACCAGACATTCCGAGTGTATTGATCATATAAAATTTATCTTTTTTTGAGGAGAAGGTAAAATAAATTAATTTCCCTTTGTTTTCTACTTTTTCTACCAAAAGAGGTAAAGAGTCTCCAAAAGGAGTAGAATTATCAGGTGATTTGTTTCGATATCTTCCGTTGTCGGTTACTTCAAAACTAGTAATATATTTACCTTGAAGGATTTCATTAAGTCCTTCAGCTACAATAGTTACCTCGGGTCCTTCTGGCATATTTTATTATTATTAATAATGGGATATTAATAATTCAATTATGATCTTTGTTTGGATATAATTTTTCTTTAATTGAATTCATAAAAAGTTCTTTATCTTCTGTTAATTTATAATTCTCTATTTTTTCATATTCTATTTCAAATTTTCTATTAAAATATTTATTTCCTGTTGGGATTTCTTTAAATCTAACCAAAACTATTGGAACATTAGTCTCTTGCAAAACATGATATATACCTTTTCTTTTAAAAGAAGATTCTGTCATAAAAAATAGAACATTTTCTTGTTTTTCTTTTAATTTTTTAATGCATTTATTTACCACATCATTCTTTTTATTTTTATCCACATGAATCAAATCATAAGCAGCAAATAGAGGAAACTCTTTGCATAAACTAGTTATAAAATTAAATTTTAAAGAAATCACATTAAATTTTCTATTATTTTTTAATATTTCTGTTAGCATTATCATCTGGTCATGCATATTTATATGGTGATCTGAAATAAATAATGACGTTTCTTTAAAATCTTCTATTTTTTCTTTTGAAACAATTTCATATTTTGTGTTTAATAAAATACTTGGGTTATAACACCAAATAGCTGGTATTAATAAAAACAAAAACAAATACAAAAATAAAATAGTATAAGATAACAAATTAATCTTTGGGATATTCAAAACTTTATTTTTAAATATTTGAAATACAAATAATGGTAACGATAATATTAAAAAAAATTTGGCGACACCAATTCTTTTCATTTTTTTATAGATATAAAATGAAAAGAATAAATGTTTTAAAAGCTTTATTCGGATTATATATAATTGTTTATTTAATAGTTCATTTTATTAATTATAGAAGAGATGAAAAATTGATAAAATTATCTGATAAAATAGTAAAATCTAATTTACCTAATATAGATAAATTAGAAGAAATAAATATACCAAAAGTAATTCATCAAACAAACGAAACAATAGAAAAATATCTTATTTTCAATAAAGAATTAGAAACAACTAAGAAATCATGCCCTAATTATCAATTTAAATTTTATAATAAAGAAGAAAGAATAGAATATATTAGAAATAATTATGACAAGAGAGTTTTAAATAGTTATTTAAAAATTTCTGATAATTTTGGTCCTTGTAAAGCAGATTTTTTCAGATATTTGGTACTATACAATGAGGGGGGTGTTTATTTAGATAATAAAACGGTTATTGTTAAAAATATAGATAATATAATAGAAGAAAATAAAGGTAAATTAATAACTTTTAAGAACACTAATTTTTTTTTAGACTATAACTTACCCAATATTTCTATCCCGCCAAAATACTATTATTACAAAAACAAATATAATATGAAGAATGGGGAATTTGGACAGTGGTTCATATTATCAAATAAAGGAAACAAAATATTAAAAAATATTATAGAAAAGATAATTGTTAATATAGAAGCAGAGAGTAAAAGAGAAAAGAAAATATTTTTTGACAAATCAGGTGTCTTATTATTAACAGGACCTATAATGTTTACAGATACTATTATTGAGAATAATTATGAAAACTGTAAAATATTAAATCAAGATTTAAATCACCATGTTAAATATAAAATAAGAGATCATAAAAAACTTACAAAAAATCACTATTCAAGAAATATAAAAAACAATGTAATATTATAAAAAATCTTCCCTTTTAGATTTGCCTATTTTTTTCCCTTTTAAATACATATAATGGTTTTCTGGGTTTGAACTGAAATAAAAATAACTATCAGGTTTATGTATTTCTAAAATTTCGTGTTTTATTTTTTTCTTTACTACTTCTTCCATTAAATAGATAATATAATGATAATTTCCTTTTAAATTTTTAGTATCTAATAACATAATTCTTTTTATACATTCTCCTATTATTTTGTTTCCAGGGTTACATACTATCATTGCATTGAAAAGTCTCTTACTAACAAATCCAACAACTGTACTAGGTATGATTAATTCTTCGGAACAGTTTTTAATAATTTCGTCAAAAGGAACCAACATAGAGACATCGGCGTCCAAATAACAACCACCGTATTTGTAGAGAACACATAATCTCCAAAGATCGGCTTTGTGAGCTCCTTTTTCAAAACTATTTAATTTATCAACATAATTACTTCCATAATTTTCTAAAAGAAATTTCTTTCTCTCATCTTTATCATGGAAAATATAATCCCAATCTTTGTTCATATTTTTTAAATTTTTAATATAATAATCGGGTAATAAATCTATACTTTCATGTGTTTGAAATATTTTTTTTGGTATTTCACTAGTTTTTTCAACTTGAGGTAATTTAATTTTTTCTTTATCTCTCTTCATTAATTTTTTGAAATTTATTTTTTTTCTCCTAATTCTGTTTAAAAAGTCTTCTCTTAAAGATACCATAAACCCCAGCGGTAGAAATAAAAATGTTAATATAATACTAATAATTATAAAATAGTGATTCATTTTATAATTAAAAAAATTAACAAATATAATCATCTCTCTTAGATTTAGCTATTTTTGTTTTGTCCTCATAAGTAATAAAACAATCTTTTGGATTAACACCCCAGTTAATATATTTTTTTGGCATATAATTTTCAAATATCTTATAATTTAAAGTTTCTTTTAAAATTATATCCATCATTTCTAAATTAAAATGATAAAACTTTATATGTTTATTTTCAACTAACATCATTCTTTTTATGCATTCACCTATCATTTTGTTACCTTTATTACATATTATCAAAGCAATAAATAATCTAGTGGAAGAATCTATATTTAAGGATTGAGGTATTATTAATTTTTCGTTGCATTTATTTATTATATTGTCAAAAGGAACTAACATTTCAATATCTGCATCCAAATAACACCCTCCATATTTATAAAGAATACATAATCTCCATAAATCTGCCTTATGGGGCCCTGTTTTAAAATAGTCAAATTTATCTTCAAATTCTTTCCCAAATTCTTCTCTTAAAAATTTCTTAGCATCTTGATTATCAAAAAATCTATAATCCCAATCTTTGTTAAGATTTTTTAAATTTTTAACATAGTAATTTGGTATTAATTCTTTTTTCTTATGGGTTTGAAATATTATTTTTGGTATTTCTTCAGTTTCTTCTATAATAGGAAGGGATACTATGGTTTTTTGTTTCAATATCTTTTGTATGTTATTTTTCTGCAAACTTTTATTTATATTATATATGATGCTACTGGCATATCCTGTAATCCTTTTATTTTTATATATAGAGAAAAGAAAAAAAGATATAATCACAGATATTAAAAAAATTATTAATTTCTTATACATTTTATATATCATATGATTTTAATATTCGTAAACTTTGATATATTGAATTTTTTCTATTATTTCCTATGATACTATCATTTTCTAGATTATCCAATAGAAATAAATCTTTTTTTAAATCATAAACATTAAAATCGTTAAATAATTTACTATCTATTCCGTTGTTGTTATTATATAAATTTATACAATCGTCTTGTATATATTTGTCAATAAATTTTTTCATACATTTTCTATTTATAAGATAACACACTGCACTAGAACTATTTTTTTTCCTTTTTATTATACATGGGTTTATTGTTTTATTAAAACAATAAACCCATATATCTTTGTAAGATACGAGTCTTAATATTTCCCAATCATCAGGTAACTCATCAATAATTTCTTTTAGTTCCTTATCCCAATAAGGTATCAAAGTAAATTTAATATCGTCTTCCATAATAATAGATAGTTTGTCTCCATTGTCATAAGATTTTTTAATAGCTTTTATATGACTGATAGTACAAGATATGGAAAATTTATTAGAAATTATATCATCAGGAGCTTTAAATTTAAAATCACCAAAATCTCCTTCCTTTGTTGATTTTAAATTTTTACCATCACAAGCAGCAACTCTTTCATAATTGGTAATTCCATATAATCTAAATTCTTTTTCGATAGATTCTTTTCTGCCAATACTTCTATCCAAATTAATATAATATTTTTTAATCGAATTAAATGTTTTGTCTTTTTTCTTAACTTCTCTGAATTTAGAGATCAGTTTTTTCCCTTCTTTGTAATGTTTATTATCAAGGTATGGTAAATATACAAAATAAACCAAAATACCTGCTATAGAAGTTATTAATAAAAACAAAAATATAATTACACTTGTTTTCATTTTTATATTTGTCTTAAATTTTAATTTCTTTTGCAATTCTGTTATATTTTAATAAAACATATCAGAAATTAGAAACACAAAAGAAATATAATAGATTAAAATGATATATAATCTATTATTTGGATTCTATGAAAAGACAACAGATTTTATAAAAGAAAAAATAAATGACTATTTCTCTACTACACCGGAAAAAGGTTTGGTAGAGAAAAATGTCTTTTTTTTCGGAGAGCATCTTTTCTTTTTGTTATTTGGTTTTGGATTGTTTGGTCAAGAAGATTGGTTATACGATATTTCTATGATGTGGGATTCTCAACTTTCTTTTTCAGTTTGTCTTTATTATTATCTGTATATTACTCGATATGTTGTTCAAACAAAACAGTTGCAAAGCAACGACAAAGAATATTATACTTATCTAGCTCATCATATTTCTACAATTACTTTGTTGTCGTTAAGTTTTCTCCGTCATTCTAGAATTGGAATTATTATAGCTATATTACACGAATATGCCGATTTGTTTTTACTTCCTGGAAAAATTTGTCATCGTTTTTACGAAACTCGTGATTTAGAAATTTTAAATACTGCTTCCTATCTTCTCTTTTTACTTTTTGTTCCGGTTTACTTCTATACTCGGATTTATCAAAATGGATGTATCGTTTATTATCTTAGAAATTCAGAGATTTTTATTAATTTCACTATTGAAGGTGTAAAAACTTTTCAAAATCACATAGATCTTATAATATGTACTTATTTTTTGCATCTTAATATAGCTATTCAAATGATTTGGCAAGTGATGATTGTCAAATTTGTTTATTCTATTTCTTCTGGTAACACGGCAATTGATGAAAAAGACAATTCTTATTTCAAAAAGAAGAAGTAAATAGTTATAAATAAAACCTATGGAAAGAATGGTATTTTGATTTCGGTATTAGGATGATAAGTCCCTAAAATATGATCCCAAAAAGTGAAAAAAGGTGCTTGTAAATTTTTATTAATATTTACATGATGATGTATATAATGAAATTTATTCTTAGAAGTATTCGTGTGATCAGAAACATTTGATACAATAGATAAAGAAGTAATAATCACGAATTCGATAAAACTTAGATTAAATAAAATAAGAAAAAAAACTACCAGTAAACTATCTTCAATGATAGCTAAGTCTCCGTGAGAAAAACTAGTATTGGGTGTTATTGTCTTAATTTTATGATGTTCTTTATGTAATATATACAAAGAACTATTATGATATATGTAGTGACAAAAATACTGACATGTATCCATAATCAACATTCCTATAATAATATTGTAAAATGTTAATTCTTCGTTATTAGAAAAATAAGAAAATAATGGGTATGAAAAAAAAATATTACTAAACGATACGGATATCATATGTTTATTAGATCTTTTGATAGATAAAGTATCTTTGTCTTTGTCTTTGTCATTTTCTTTTTGAAACTTGCTGTAAAAATAAACAGATGTAAAATAACTTATTGTTGGTAAAAGACATAGAGAAAAATTATACATCAGGTAAATTTTCTAAATAAATATTAAAATAATTCATATTTTAATATTTATTTAGAAAATTTATAAAGTAGAACATAACAAATTTAAATAAATAATATGAGTAACATACCACAGAAGAATAATAAGGAACCATATATTTTACCGTAACCCAATCACAATAATTATATATGTATATTGTTGACAAAATCATGTAAACATGTTGAATTATTTGAATCTGAGTTATATACTTTTTATATTTTTGAAGAGCACCTTTTGGATAAGCATAATACCAGTACATAAAAGTATGAACAAGACAATTCCAGAAAACAGCATATATATAACTTGGTAAAAATCCTAGATAAAAAGTATTAACGTATGATAGAAAGGGAGTAGATGAGTGATGATAATAATGAAGATTTGTTACTTTCTTATCAAACATAATCAGAAAAAATGTATCTAACCATTCCCAATATTTACTTAAATAAAACATCCAGCCGATATTATATAAATTTTCTGTCAATTCATATTCTTTACAAACAATCTCATCCACAGAATAATTTTCTAATTGATTATATATTTCATAACTAGAAAATACTGTCATATAACCAGAAAACAAAGCAAGCAAAATATTATTAGTTTTTCTCAAAATTTTCAAATAAGAGTAAGTATTGGATTCTTTTTGAAAACATTTATGGAAGATATTTTTCTTGAAATAAGATACTCCTTTATTAAAGAGATAATAAATTGGTGCAGAGTATAACCACATTTTCAATATTTACTATTTATAGTTTTATATAACTATAAATAAGACAGAAAATAAAATGTCTGGAATTGGACCTCATATTGATAAATGGGAAGACGACAGAGCTGAGATGGCAGATAAATGTCTCAATTGTTTTGCAAATTATATTTTATTTTTTCCAAGATTAATATTAAGATTATAATAAAAATTAATTGAAAATAAATGAATTTTTGCGAAAAAATTATTGATAAATGCGATGGTATAATTTTTTATCCTTTATTCTTACTTTTAAAATCAATAAATAGATATTTTACGGAATAAAGGGTATTTTAATTTTAGACTTTGAATGATATGTTCCAAAAATATGGTCCCAAAATGTAAAAAAAGGTTGTTGAAAATTTTTATTAATATTTACATGATGATGTATATAATGAAATTTTTCAGGATGAGTATTCGTGTGATCACAAACTGTTGATATTATGGAAAGACTAGATACAGAAACATATTCAAAAAAACTAAATTTCAATAAAAACATAGATAGAAATATTAAAATAGATTCCCTTATAGCGGCAATATCATTATTTAAGAAAGCGTGTTTAGGACTCATTATAGAAGAAGAATGGTGTTCTTTATGAAGTTTTAAATATATATTTGGTTTATAATGATAAAAGTAATGAACCATATATTCCAATGTATCGACTAGTAAAATCCCGATTATGATATAATGCAAAATTAATCTTTCCAATTCGTTGTTACTATTAAACAAGGGAAAAACTATAAAGGCATTAACAGGTATTATTTTAGAGATTAATTTGTTACAATAATTAATAGAATTTATATTTGGTTTTTTTATTTCATTATGGTATAGTGAATACATTTTAACGCTGGCAAAATAAGATAATGTTGGTATGCAACATACTAAAAAGTATCTTAACGAAGGTAGATTTTCTAAATAAATATTAAAATAATCCATTTTTTAATATTTATTATAAATTATTTTAAAAATATTAAAATAATCTAAAGTAAACTAGGAACCTCCTCTGGATTATCAGAATACAAAAGTTTTTTAACATATTTGCACCTACTTCGGACGTGATAATTGATGAACATAATCATATCATCTAAACTTGAAAACTCAATTAATTTTGATTCATATGTTAGTTTAAATTTATTCAAATCTTCTAAAATATCCACTTTAGAAATAATTAAAATTCCTGTCCCTGTTAAAATAATTGCTTCTATTAATTTATCCAAATTTAACCAATTCACTTTTCTA
>Ga0080013_1003330_pt1 | contig 17148 bp, 32 predicted proteins | sample ETNvirenome_6_85_FD_69236 | JGI IMG/M metagenome (GOLD analysis project Ga0080013, IMG submission 69236) | Marine viral communities from the Pacific Ocean - ETNP_6_85 (SPADES assembly) (version 2) | ecosystem: Environmental > Aquatic > Marine > Oceanic | place: Pacific Ocean | collected 2013-06-19 | reverse complement strand
AAAGAAAAAGAGTTGAAAGAACTCAAAAGAAAGGTAGAATTAGTATCTGGAGAAGTTATTCCTACAATGATGCAGGAAATGAACATCTCTACATTGAAATTAGCAGACGGATCTTCAGTTGAAGTTAAACCCGTCTACGGTGCATCGATCCCCATTGCAAAAAGGGAAGAGGCATTTAAATGGCTTCGAGATAACGACCTAGGTGATCTTATTAAAAATGAGGTTATCGTTGCTTTTGGTCGTGGCGAAGATAACAAGGCCGCAGATTATGCGACCCTTGCACAACGTCAAGGTTTTGAACCTGTCCAGAAATTAAAGGTTGAACCTATGACACTTAAAGCATTGGTTAGAGAACGTCTAGAAGCTGGACAAGAGATGCCCTCTGATCTTTTTAATTTGTTCACAGGCAACAGAACAAAAATAACAAGGAAACAATAAACATGAACGAGGTACAACAAAAAACAAACGCTTCTCTTCCTGCCAATGTATTTGAGCAGGACGCGAGTAAGGGTTTAGGCAACATCAGCCAACAAGACTTGGCATTGCCGTTTCTAAAAATCCTTGGACAATTATCACCTGAAGTAAACGAAAGAGATGGTAAGTATGTCAAAGGTGCCAAGCCCGGAATGATTTTTAATTCCGTAACTGGTGAGTTACATGATGGTGTGGAAGGCATTAATATTATTCCATGCTTTTATAAACTCGAATACATCGAATGGAAAGATAGAGGAGAAGGATTAGGTGCACCTATTGCAATCTATGACTCTTCATCTGACATCATGTCAAAAACAAAACCAGATGCAAACTATAAAGATAGATTACCGAATGGTAATTATCTTGAAAAGACAGCATCTCATTTTGTAATTATCTTAGGAGATAGTCCTTCGACAGCTTTGATTTCTATGAAATCTACTCAATTAAAAATTAGTAGAAAGTGGAACTCAATGATGAGTGGGATTAAATTGAAAGGAAAAACTGGATTATTTACTCCAGCATCTTTCAGCCACATTTACAGACTAAAAACTACTCAAATGTCTAACGACAAAGGCACTTGGTTTGGTTGGGAAGTAAGTAAAGTTGGTCCTGTAACAGATACTCAAATGTATCAGCAAGCTAAAACTTTTTCTGAAAACATTTCCAAAGGAAGTGTTAAAGCGAAACATGGCTCTGATAAGCCCAAAGGGTCTGATTCGCACTTTTAAGTTTTAATCGAGAGATCGATTAAAAAAAGGGCGGGAGCGGGAGACTTAACCCGCCCTTTCGAAAGATAATTATGGATAAGAAGTATATAAATTTATTTAATGGATATAGACGCGCGTATGGTGTCGCTGATTGGACCAACGTCAAAATTGATCCGGTTAGTGGTAAAAAGAAACCAGACTATAGATGGGCTTATGAAGAATTTACAGATCAAATCTATATCGACCATTTAACTGGCGCTAAATCTGTAGGTATTCAGCCTACCAACGAAAACTCTGAAGTTAAGTTTGGACTCATTGATATAGATCCAAAAAACTATGTAAACTACGACAAGAAATTTTTTATAGACAAAATTCAAGAATTTAAATTACCTTTAATCCCAATTGAATCTAAAAGTGGAGGGTTACACCTCTTTATTTTTATGAAGGATTTTATATCCGCCACTCTTTTAGTTTCTTTTTTAAGTAATCTTCTCCCTCTTTTTAAATTAAAACCTGACAATGAAATTTTTCCCAAGCAAACACAGTTAACACGAGATCTTGAAAATGATCGTTTAAGACCAGGCCAATTTATTAATTTACCCTATTATAAAAAAACAGAACGTAGAGCATTAAATATAGATGGAACTCCTTTTACTTTTGAACAATTCATCGAAGTAGCAGAAGCTAATCTAGTTGAAAAAGATAGTTTAGATAACATAACAGAGGGGATTGATAGACAGATATATGAAGGAGCTGATGATGATTTTAAAGAGGGACCTCCTTGTCTAGCCCATCTTTCTACAATTATGAAAGATCCAACTTTCGATGGCAAGGACAGGTTTATGTATAACTATCATGTCTTTGTTAAGATGAAATACGAAGATACCTGGAAACAAAAAGTGAAGAATGCTCCAGTTAAATATTTTGCAGAACAACATGCAAATGCATGGGATGATAAATTATTAAATGCCAAAGTAAGATCCTGGGCACGATCTCTTAAAGGATACACCTGTACTCAAAGTCCTATTAGTGATCATTGTAAAAAAGGAATATGTGTTAAGAAAAAATTCGGAGTCTTAGCAGGATCCAAAGGAACCTATCCTGTCTTAACTAATCTTAAAAAAATAGAACTTGATCCTGAACCTGAATATGAGTTTGATGTTATTAAATCTGATGGAATCGGAACAGCAACCGTTCACTGTCGTTCTGTTGAACACGTAAATGATCAGCGTAAAAGAAGGAATGCAATAGCCAAAGCTGCTGGATTTCCTCCACCTATTATTAAAGGTGATGAAGATCAAACGGTATTAGATGCATTATACAAGACACAGAAAACAGTTAGCCCTCCTATCGGAACAAGCTCTAAAGAAAAATTACACGATGTACTTCATGCTAAAATTAATGGTCCTAAAGCTATGAACGATGCCGGATTTAAATCAGGTACCGTTTTAATTGAAGAAGGGTATGCCTATTTTAAATTTGATAAATTTTATGACAAATTAAAATCTAAGAACTGGAAATACAGCGAAGATAAAACTGGAAGAATGATGATGACGACTTATGAAAATTGTGACATAGAATTTATGGAACAAAAAAGATTTCCTACTAAAGATAAAGGAAAATATAATACCTCGACTAAGAACATTGTAAAAATTTCTATTAAAGAATTTGAAAACGTTCCTATTCATCATACAAAATTAAAACATAAAAAGGATATTATATGATGAGAAAAATACTCGGGCCTCCGGGAACAGGGAAAACTACTAGACTTTTAAGATATGTAAATACTTTTCTTAAACTAGGAACTCCTCTTGATAAAATAGGATATTTTGCATTTACTAAAAAAGCTGCTACCGAAGCTAAAAATAGAATGTTAGATCAAAATCCACACCTATCAGCAAAACAACTTGAACATTTTAGAACTCTCCACTCTTTAGCTTTTTGGAAACTAGGAATGAAAAAAAGTGAAGTGATGCAAGATGAACATTATGAAGACATCGGAAGAAGTTTAGGAATAGAAGTCACTATTTATACTGAAGGGGAAGAAAAGACTGGATTTGTGGATTCTGATAGTGAGTATTTTAATATAATTAATGCGGCTCGAATCAAAGAGATATCTATTGAAGACGAATATAACACAGGGATGTATTCTTATGACCTGGACAAAAACTTATTATATATTTTGGGAGATGAACTAGATAATTATAAAGAGTCATTTTATTTAAAAGATTACACTGACATGATCGAAAAATTTATTGTGTCAAAAATATGTCCAAATTATGACGTCGTTTTTATTGATGAAGCCCAAGATTTATCACCGATTCAATGGAAGATGTTTGATGTTCTGAAGAAAAACTCCAAACATGTTATACTAGCCGGCGATGACGATCAAGCGATTTATGGATGGGCTGGCGCTGATGTTAAAAGATTTCAACAAGAACCTGCAAAAGAAATAGTATTACCACAGTCGTATCGAGTTCCTAAATTAATCCAACACATTGCTGGCAATATTTTAAGTAGAATACCAGATGAACGGAGATTAAAAAAAGAATGGAAAGCTCGAAATGAAGAGGGGTCTTTCCATCCTGTTATTTCTATTGAAGATGTTCCTTTACATCTAGGACAATGGCTCGTGCTAGCAAGATATAATGATAGATTAATAAAGCTTAAACCTTTTCTAAAAGATCGAGGAATTTATTTTGAATATAAAAACAAAAAGAGTTATAAGACAAGACTCTATGACGCTGTTCAAAATTATACAAGATGGACTCAAGGGTCTTTATTGTCTATTTCAGAGTGTCGAGATTTATTTGAATACTTTGGCAAAGAATTCCCACAAAAAGAAGAAAGACTTTATGACTTAAAAGAATTTGGTTATAGCCATACTCAACGCTGGTTTGAAGTATTTGAAACTGAACCTGAAGACAGTCTTTATATTAGGGATATGCTACAGGCCGGAGAAGAATTATCTCAAGAAGCTAGAGTTAAATTATCAACTATTCATTCTGCGAAAGGAGGAGAAGCGGATAATGTTTTACTGATATTAGATAATACCAAAATGATTAGGGAAGCTATTGAAAAAAGCCCTGATAAAGAAGACGAAGAAAACCGGATTTGGTATGTGGGCGTCACGCGTACTAAACAAAATTTATATATTATGGCGGCAAAAAAGGAGGATAAAGGATATGACATCGAAAGTATACAATAAACAAATTGGAGGATCCCACTATAAAGATATGGTGCTTCAGCCAAGTGAGTTTATAAACAAGAACAAATTGCTTTTTGCAGAGGGAAATGCTATTAAATACATCTGCAGACATGCACATAAAGGAGAAGTACAAGATCTAGAAAAGGCTAAACATTATATTGATATGATAATTGAAAGAGATTACGGCCCTCAAGAAAGTTGGATAGATGGCTACAATAAATGGAAAGAACTAAGGGACAAAGGAGTTGTTAACGGTAAAGTAAAACTCGGAGACTTAAAAAAACTTATTAAAAAAGAAAGGTGTCCACATAACTAATGAGAATTCCTAGATTTGAAGCCCAGACTGAATGGGTGAAGCCGACAGAATTTCCAGACTTAAGACAAGTAGATGAAATTGCAATCGATCTAGAAACAAAAGATCCTGATCTTATTAAAAAAGGATCCGGTTCTATTATTGGTAATGGAGAAGTGATAGGCATAGCCGTAGCCACATCTTATTACAAAGGATACTTTCCCATTGCTCATGAAGGTGGGGGAAACATGGAGAAAGCCAAAGTCTTATCGTGGCTTAAAGATATTTTAGAATCTCCTTCCACAAAAATATTTCACAATGCTATTTATGACGTCTGTTGGTTAAGAGCCATGGGTTTAAAAATTAATGGTGACATTGTCTGTACCATGTTAGCCGCAGCCATCACGGATGAAAATAGATTTAGATATGATCTTAATAGTCTATCCTGGCATTATCTTGGTTATGGAAAAAATGAAAGAGCTCTAGCAGAAGCTGCTGAAGAATGGGGAATCGATCCTAAAGCTGAAATGTACAAACTGCCTGCCATGCACGCAGGATCTTATGCAGAACGAGACGCGGAGATTACGCTAGGCTTATGGCAAGAACTTAAGAAAGAAATTATTTCTCAAGACTTAGAAGACGTGTTTGATCTCGAAACAGATCTTTTTCCATGTCTAGTCGACATGCGATTCAAGGGCGTTCGAGTTGACATTGAAAGAGCTCATGCAATGAAGAAACAATTAGTAGCAGAGGAGCGGGAAATTTTACAAAAAATAAAAGGAGAAACTAATATTGACACTCAAATATGGGCCGCACGATCAGTGGCTAATGTATTTGATATGTTAAAAATAGAATATCCACGGACAGAAAAAACATCTGCTCCTTCCTTTACTAAAAATTTTTTACAAGAACATTCACATCCCGTAGTGAGAATGATTGCTCAAGCACGAGAAATTAATAAAGCTCACACAACTTTTATAGATTCTATTTTAAGATACGAACATAAAGGAAGGATTCACGCAGAGATAAACCAACTTAGAAATGCAGGGGGTGGAACGGTGACGGGAAGATTTAGTTATCAGAATCCTAATCTTCAACAGATTCCAGCCCGGAATAAAGATTTAGGACCCAAGATCAGAAGTTTATTTATACCTGAAGAAGGGTGTAAGTGGGGTTGCTTTGATTACAATCAGCAAGAACCAAGACTCGTTGTTCATTACGCTGCTCTTTACAAACTTCCATCAGTATATGATGTACTGGATTCTTATAAAGAAAATGTTAAAGCAGATTTTCATCAAACGGTAGCTGACATGGCGGATATTCCAAGATCCCAGGCCAAGACAATTAATTTAGGATTATTTTATGGAATGGGGAAAGCTAAACTTCAAGCCGAGTTAGGAGTTACGAAAGAAAAAGCAGCTGATTTATTTACTACCTATCACAGCCGTGTACCTTTTGTTAAACAACTCATGGAGAAAGCCTCTAATCGGGCACAGGAACGTGGACAAATTAGAACATTGCTTGGAAGACTATGCCGGTTTCATTTATGGGAACCCAATAGTTTTGGGATGCATAAAGCATTACCACACGAAGAAGCACTCAGGGAACATGGACCAGGGATTAAAAGAGCCTACACCTATAAATCATTAAATAAATTAATTCAGGGTTCTGCAGCAGATATGACAAAAAAATCTATGTTAGAACTCTATAAAGAAGGTATAGTAGCTCATATTCAAATTCATGATGAACTTGATTTATCAATTGAAGATGATAAACAGGCTAATAAAATAGTTGATATAATGGAATCTGCTGTTGATTTAGAAGTCCCTAATAAAGTAGACTATGAGTTTGGTAAAAATTGGGGAGACATTTACGATTAACAAGGAGGAAATATGGAACATGCAAAAAAATTATGGGCATTAGCATTAGCTCATAAAAAAATATCTATAGCTGTAGCTGTAGTTATTGTTTTAATTATAATCTCAACCTAGGAGTTTTATGGTAAATGGCATACCTAAACGCGAATATTCCTGCGACTTATGCGCAGATAAGAAGAGAATATCTATATGACCTTAAGAGTCACCATGGAGAAGTGGAAGACTGTCTTATCTTTGGCATGGCATCGATTACAGGGCGTCCTATACTCTTTCACGCACTTATGGAAAATGGTGCTGTGTTCTATCGTCTGCCAATATCTGCATTCATTCAAAGAGGCTTTAAGCCAACGGACGTTCCTAGGATGCGCCTTGACGAGCTGGAGCTTTGGAATTGTTTTAGTTACTATCCTGCTGTTACTTCTTATGATGTCCTAGACGGACAATCAGGAAAATTTATAGGAAAAGATAAGAAATGGTATTCAGGTGCCTATCTTTTTACTGTTGACTGGGGCCACCCAGAGAGTAATATAGTAGATACCGATCATTCGGAAATTCCGCACGAACATAAGTGCGCACACATACTAGCCCTTGAAAACGGCAACTATGCGGCTCAGCCAAATAACAGACTAATCTGGAGTATACCCTCGTTTACCGTAAGGGACGAGATACCATTCGACTGGAAGGTTCAAACCAGTGAATGGAATGTTGAAGATAGTCGTAAATGGAAAACAGAAGATACTGATAAATACTTCTACGGAATTGAGGAAAAGGAAAAAAGCGTATCCGAACTTTTACAAGAAGGTTTTGAAGAGGAAAAGAAAAATGAATAAATGTAAACATTGTAATTGTGAATGCCACTGCACCAAAAAAGAACATGGAGACCTTTATGGAGCATGTACTTGTTTGGTATGTGAACATGAGTTAGAAGAGTGTGAAGTATGTCAATAGAAGAAAAAAGAACCTGCAATATGCATACCAAAGAAAAAGAAGAATCAGGTACATGTTGTCAGGTCGTAGACGAACAAGCAAACGCAGAACAACTGACGTATGAAGATCACGCTAAAGTTGGACCTGCACCAAAGGAGATAAATGAATAAACTATTTTTAATGCTAGCATTATTATTATTTGCATTAAGCGCCTGCTCGGTAGGCAAAAAATGTACCTATACACAAGATGGAACGAAACTCTCATCTTATGTATGGTTTTATAATGGTGACAAGCCAATTGATTTAGATAAAAACAATTGTAACTAGGATGAACGAAAAATTAATAACGGCACTGCTCGCTATTCTATTAGCGCTGGGAGGATGGACGCTGCAGCGTACTTTTTCTCTCTCACAAGATATGGTTCTAATTAAAACCAAAGTGGAGATAATAGAAGATGAGATACAAAACTTTAAAAATTCTAAGGGCAAGAAGAAACGTAAGAAAAAAAATAAACAAGGAAACTAGATGGATGAAGTACCTAGTATCCTCCATTATCATCGGTTTGTTATTTCTTTTTGCTGTTGGATGTAATGGCGTAAAGCATGTTATATCAATTGAAGAACCCACCGACCATACTCAAGGAGATGACGGCGGAAAACTAAAATATAAGCTTATCTTTGGGGATGTAAATCAAAAGGAATGACCAATTTTCCCTACGATATTCAAATGACTGGAATGTTCATCTTTATTACGCTATACCTAGTTATGGAGATTATATTTTAATGGCTGACAAATTAATGACATTACTAGTAGGATTGCTCATAGCCCTAGGAGGCTGGAGTCTTTCCCGTACATTTGAGCTCTCTACAATCCAAGCAGTTCATGAAGATAAAGTGGATAAATTAGAGAGACATGTCGAAAGACTTAATATGAAAATGGATCAGATGATGGACTCTGATGAAGAGATCATGGACCAACATAAAAAATTATTTGAAAAATTAGAACAAGGAACTAACTCTTCAGGGAGTTATAATTACTAATGCCTAAACCCTTAAGAATATCAGAAGAAGCCGCAGTTCAAATGCCGATGAAAACCGTAGCCTCTTTGATCTGCATGGTCGCGATCGGGACGTGGGCTTATTTTGGTATCATTGAAACTCAAAATAAACTTTCAACACAAGTAGAATTAATGACGAAAGACTTAACTGAAAATACAGAATTTAGAATTAAGTGGCCACGTGGACAGTTAGGTTCTTTACCAGCAGACTCCGAGCAATTTATGATGATTGAGGATTTATATAAGACTACTGATAAATTAAACACGCATATTGAAAATATGGCATTAAACAAAGTTAATATAGAATTTTTAAGAAAACAAATGGATAAAGTGTTAGAAGATATAGAAAAACTAAAAGATGCTAATAGAGAAATGCATTATAGAAATGGAAAAGGAGCACACTAAATGGAAACAGTAGTCGCATTATTGATGTTTATAAATTTTGAGATTAAGGAACACCGTATTCAGCCTAATATGGCTACATGCCTTCGTGGGAAGCGCGAAGCGGAGAGAACGTTTTCAGATACCGTCTCTTATAAATGTATCAAGACTCAAGCTGAATTAGAGACTAATATTGATGGCTCGATCTCAATCAAAAAAATCGTACTCAAGTAGAAACCCTATAGCCCGAATTTTAAAACACTTTACACCCAAGAGGTTTAAAGATAAAAAGAAGTATGAGCGAAAAAAACATGTTTGGAAAAGGCTTAACCTTCAAGACTGAAGTAACAAATGGGGACTGTCCAACATGTCATTCTCGTACTGTCTTTGTTTCTCTTTATAAAAATGTTTACCGTTGCGTAAATTGTGGCACAGATAATGAGCAAAAAGTTAATGGCGTTATTAGTTATATGCCTATTACATCTGCAGGTCAGAAACCTCCTACTTTAAATCTGATAAAAGACGATGGCCCGTAAAAAACCTTTATTTGGGGCGTCTAATTATAAGAAAAAAAGACCCAGAAAACGACCTGGACGACACTCAAAAAGAGCCAATAAACATAGCAGACGCAAAAAATCACGTGGCCAGGGAAAGAAGCGCGTAAAATAATTTTTATTAGTCCTTGACAGCGCTCCTATAATTTCTTATATTATAGGTAATGAGAAAGATAACATTAAGTATTAAAGGAGAGAGTAGTAAACAATATTCCACTTTGGTTTTAGAACTTAATCACATGGCTAAATCATGGAGTAGGTTTGGAGTTGAAATTACTCTTCCCGGACAAGATAGAATTATTGCCTGGGGGAACAGGAAGAATGGGGATATTCAAACAGAAATTCACGACTGAAGGAGAAGATCTTACTAGTCCTGAACATTATTTATGGACAAGCGTCTTAAGTAAGGCAGCGCATGATGCGATGTATTCTTCTGACTGGAGAGAAGCGCGACTAGCTATCTCTTGGTTTAAAGGAAAAGGAATTGGCTTCAAGCAAGTATGTGAACTAGCGGGGAGAGACCCAAATTATGTCTATGCCCGGATGATGAAAGCCATTGTGGATAGAGAAAGTAATATGGAAGCCGTTCGATCGGGAGCTAAACTTTATGTGAAAAATAAGCCTACAAGTTGTAGCACCGGAGTAAAGGTTTTTCATAGTTATTACAGAGGGTTAGGACGTCATCGTAAACCCCAAAGGATAGCTAAAAAACGAGGAAGACCTAAAAAGAAAAACATGAAAATGGTTTTTAGAGGATCCAAAGGAGGAAGACCTAGACTTTATGACGGGATATAATGAAATCTGTTCTTTATGCCAAGGAAATGGATATATTAAATTAAGAGTTAATACTGAAAATCAAATTAAACAATGTTGGGTATGTGAATCAAAAGGAGAAAAACATTATACCCAAGCAGAAGTAGATGACTTCATTTATAAAACATATTATAAAAAAAGGAATAAAAAATAAAAGGAGAAAATATGGAAACAATAGAACCTAATACAGACAAAAATACATACAGCGGTAATACCAAAAGCAAGCATGAAATGTCATGGACAATGGACCAGGACTTTGATCCAGTGATGAATTGTCCCATCTGTGGATTTTTTTGTACGCACCTCACCAATCTAGAAGTCTATGCACGTCAGGAAGATGAAAAAACTGTAACTAAAGTAAGCACTGATCTTTACAGTGGTAAAACAACCATTGAGACGATAGAGGGTCATGCGGATAATCCTTCTGCAAGAAGGCATGGACAAATCCTTAAAGGGTATTGTGAATCAGGGTGCAATTTTAACATAGAAATTTCTCAACATAAGGGAAATACTTTCTTTAGACCTGAACATACCGGACACAATGAAGTGACTTATCCAAAGAATAGATGAGATACAAATATACCATCACTAAAGAAGGAGGAGACGCCGAGGAAATGGAAGCCATGAGCTATAAAAAAATGCTCAAAAGTTTACTTCTTAAGGATCCTAAATTTAGTGGCTGGGCTTCTTATTTTAATAAAAAAGGTCATCAACAAACCAAGGCTTTTCGCGATGGAAAAAAAATCCAAAAAAGGTAGAAAATGGGATGGACGGTCTCGTATTCCTACCGATCAATATAAAAAAGGATGGAATGAAATATTTGGTAATACTTCTGTTAAGCACGAGCGGGATAGAAGAGATAAACCTAAAAACACACGATCTTAATTGTGGAGAGATTGCAACAGCCTGGAGTGAGGTGAATACCATCTATTATCCAGAAATTAATGGAGATGCAAAACTTCAAGGAAACTATACCCGGGATGGAAAACTTTTAATAGGGTGGATGTGTAATTAAGACTCTATTTTTTCCTCTTCAACTTCTTTGCATTGAAATTTTACAAAGATTTTATTCGTATTAATATAATCTTCTCCCATGACCTGATAAAGAGTCAGGGTATCATTAGTGCCAGCATACATACAGTCGGCCCATGTCTTATACTCTACATTTTTGGTATAGGGGATCTGACAATTTCCATGCAAGGCGGAACAAATAATTATACTTAAAATTATAATTTTCATTGACTTTTCTTGTAATTTATGGGAATAATCCTATATTAAATAAACAACAATATGAAAGAGGATATAACAAATGACTGACATAAGTAAATATAAAAACGTGTCTTTGTCCAAAGAGACTTATCTCAACTTAGATAAGATTCGAAAAGTGATTACTCCCTATACGGTTCAAAGTCGAAGTGGAACGATTGGGATATTAATCAATAAAGAATTAGAAAGACTTAATGGAAAAGCCCGAAGTAAAGCAAAAGATTAAAATTTGTCCCCGTTGTAAGGGAAATGGGTATATAATCACTCCCCATAAATCGGTTGAAGAACCTGATGAAACCGTTACAATGGATTGCCCTATGTGTGATTCAGAAGGAGAACTAAATGATGCGAACGATACTATTATTATTGATGCTGATGGTATGCACCGGCTGCAGTGAATTTGCTATCCTAGCAAGTGGTAGTAGTGTAGCATTGAGTAATAACGTGTATGCTAAAGTATACAGTAGCACAGATGTTTTAACGATTATGTATACAGAGAAGGATATAAAAACTCATACTTATGAACGAATCAAAAAAAGCATTCAACAAGGAAATTGATTATCATCGATACTGGAAAGATCGAGCCGAACGAGCTGAAGCTGAAATTGAAAACGTAAAGAAAGAAGCCGATCGACTGATGATGAATAAGATTGCCAAGTACGAAAAGGAACTGGCCGTATTAAGAGATAAAATAGATCCTGCCGTCATGACGCAAAAAGCACGGGAAAGTGGAATGTGAGAGACATGTCTGCTACCGAACGCGCCTATGTTGCCGGCATTATTGATGGCGAAGGTTGGATTGAGTGTAAGCGCAAGAAGATGCGACGTAATACTCGTCCCGGTAAACCGATTCATAATGTCATGGTGATTCGCATGGAAGTCCCGCAGGTCGATGGAAGACTCATTGATTACCTAATGGCGACCACAGGAGAAGGGAACAGGGACCTAAAGAAATTTCCTAATCATCCCACGTACAAGACTCAACATCGATGGAGAGCGTGCCATCATGGAGTTTACAGAATTTTAAAACAAATCTATCCCTATTTAATTGTAAAAGGAGAAAAAGCTAAACTTATTCTAGATCATTATGACAAAAAATTTAAGGAAACAAAGAAATGAAAATCAAGAGAATTGAAGCAGAAATATTTATACTGGATGTCCCAGAACACAATCAATACAAAGATCAACTATTAAAATTAATTGATGAAATGCCTAATGAGTCCTTTGAATGGATTAGTAAATCAGACAGTGGTTTACCTAAATCCTTTAAAAGAAAATATCTAGATTTATTTTATAAAAAAGTTATCCCCTCATCCGGGAACAAACTTATAAATTATTTTAAGTCAATGACTGGCAATGTTAATGGAACGGATTGGAAAATATCTAATGGTTGGTTTCAACAATATGGTAAAGATTCATATCACCAATGGCATAATCATAACGGTGCAAACTGGACTAATTCCTATTTTTTAGAATTACCGGACAGTGAATATAAAACTGAAATTAAAAATCAAGATAAAATTGTAGAGTATGATGTTAAAGAGGGTCAACTTCTTTCTTTTCCTGCTCATCTATTACACCGATCCAAGCCTAATGGGGATAAAAGAAAAACCGTTATAGCTTTTAATTCAAATTTTATATTTCCCTTATGACAAAAAATTTAAAGCAAGCTGACGCTGTTTATCAGGAGCTATTGGAGCATGTACTCGCTCTCTTAAAAGAGAACCTTCCCATTGAAATGGTAGCCGGTTCTTTGATGGCCATTGCCCAGCGTCTTTATAAGACACACTTAAATCCAGAGGATTATGAACGGATTATGAAGGTTGCTTTGGATACTTATGTTGAACCCTATGACTTAACGAAAGGAACTTTACACTAATGATGACGATACCAGATCTTATGAATCTTATAAAATATAAATGGAAGAAAGCGAAAGACCAACCCTATGCGTTGATCGAAGCCATTGGCTCGAAGATGAACGTCTGGGCCTGGAATAAACGATGGAGTGATCGGGAATCAGGGACCGGGTATGACGTATAAACCTTTACCCAAAGAATTACGATTAGGATTTTCTGATATCCATGATATCGGAATCTTCACTAAAGAAAAACTTAAACGCGATCGTCAGTTAGGCATTACCCATGTTAAAGTGGGACAAGATCTATATCGAACGCCGCTTGGAGGATTTATTAATCATTCCGATACCCCGAATTGTGTGAAGACCTTGTCTTTACAAACCACCAAGATTGTTGATGCCGAAGCGCCGCATCTGCACACCAAAGGTCCTAAGTATGTGATTTGGAATCTTGCTACGACTCGAGATATTAAAGAAGGAGAGGAACTGACGTTGAAGTATACGTTTTATAAAGTATGACCCAAGAACCTAAACCAAGTGTAATGATTGCCATACCGTGCTATGACTCGGTGAAGATGGGCACCATGATTTCAGTCGTGAAGTTGGTACAACAACTGGCGAAGAGCGGGATTGCGGTCGGTATTAATACCATGAAATCTCCTCTGATTCATCAAGCGCGAAACTATTTAACCTCAGTGTTTTTAACCACGGAGTATACGCATCTCTTGTTCATTGATTCCGATGTGGAATTTGAACCGGAAGCCGTGCTGCGGATGATGGTGGCCAAGAAGGATGTGGTCTGTACCCCTTATCGGGTGAAGTCCATGGACATTGAACACAAGCATTATACCGTTGAAATAAAAAAAGAAGCTCGCATGGAAACCGGAGAGCTGATTGAAGTGACGGCCGGCCCCACGGGGATCATGCTTATTAACCGAGAAGTCTTTAAAAAAATTATAGAAAAATTTCCAGAACTGAAAATCAAGAATGCGGTCTTCCCTCAACCGGGACCGGATCATAAGTATTATTATAACTTCTTCGATTTTAAATTCGAAGATGGCTATTCTGTCGGAGAAGATGTATCCTTTTGCCAACTGATGCGTAAAGCAGGATTTAAACTCTACGCGAACACGGCATCATTTACTAAACATCATGGCTCTTATGCCTGGGGAGGACGATTTAAAGATGCATTGGAACCGAAAATTTAAATACCCAGCGTCCCAACGATCCCTGATCCATGGGTCCAGACACTATGATATTGAAGGGATGAGCACGAAACTACCGAGTGTGACAACGATTATTTCCGCAACTCAGTCGGAGGAGAAGAAGGCGAGTCTCGCGGCGTGGAAAGAACGCATCGGGGAACAGGGAGCCAATCGCATTCGAGATGTAGCAGCTTTGCGTGGCACCGCCATGCACACGTTTCTGGAGGCGTATGTTCAGGGAACAGGGCACAAGGACCTGACGAGCGTGGGCAAGGAAGCAGAGCCCATGGCGAAACAAATAATTAATCAAGGTTTAATTGACTTAAATGAAATATGGGGCAGTGAAGTTGTCCTATATTACCCAGAATTGTACGCTGGAGCCACTGATGTAGTAGGCATTTATAATGGACGCGAAAGTATAGTAGACTTTAAACAAACCAACAAGCCTAAAAGAAGGGAGTGGATAGACGACTATTTCATTCAATTAGGAGCCTATGCGATGGCCCATAACTATATATATCAAACCAAGATTCAACAAGGAGTTATATTAATGTGCTCTAAAGATGGCTTTTTTCAGAAGTTTGAAGCTTCCGACAAAGAGTTTGTAGGGTATCAGCACGCATTTTTGCGCAAAGTGGACCAGTATTATAAATTGTACCCAAATCAAAAACCCTAAAAAGATACAAAAAATGAACACATTAGCCAGGAAATTAGCCATTAATTGCACTTGTATCCCCTGTATAGAGTTTTTTCAATGAAATAAAAAAAATTTTTTTATTTTTTTTAAAAGTGAGGTACAATTGGTACAAAAGTTATTATTGTTGTATACCAACACTTATTCGCTCAAAATTGTACCAAACACCCTTGGTACAATTAGGTACAATTGGTACAATTGATGTTTATACCGGTTGTCCAGTCAAATAAGCTAGCAATACCAACAACTTAAGGGACGCGCGCACATGATTCACTATTCTTATTTACTATTTTATAGAGAGAAGTGTATACAGTTCTATGTTTAGGAAAAAATCAAAATATAAACATGTCAAAATTAACAAAACGAAATACTACTTCTACAAAATATCCTGGGTGGATATTACTGCAGACGGAGGTCACGCCACTAGGGAAGAGTTTGATAAATTTACATGCTCCAAGATGGTCTCGTATGGATACATCTACAAGAAGACGAAGAAGTTTGTTTGGACGTTTGCGTCGTATGATGAAACGGATGAAGTCTTTTCTGATAGAAATATATTCCCAATAGGCTGCATTGTGAAGATGCAGAAGTTAGATGTCTAGAATTGACTATTTAAGTGAAGATATGTACAACATCTGGAAGGAGGATTTAATGCCTAATAAGAAAAAAGCTAATAAGAAAAATAATAAGAAGAAAAAAATTAAAAAGAAAAAAGCTAAAGCTAAAAAAAGAAAAAATAAAAGATAGTTAAGATGTGGAATCCGGATCGTCTGTTTGTGTTGATGATGGTAGTTTTTTTACTGTTGTCTCTTTATTGGTTGTCGTTGATTCCTCACTAACTTCCAGAAGCTTTTTGGCTTCCATTATTTTTTCGTTTCTTTCTTTGATAATTTTCATGCGAGCGTAGAGTTGGTCTAGATTCATATCGTCTATACTTCCATGACGAATAATCTTTTGATCTATATAAAATCCTGCTGCTTTGCCCCTAGCTATTTCAGTTGTGGCTGCAGCGGCTAGATTCTTATTGTCTTTTTTACCCCTATCTCTAATCTTTCCCAGTTCCTCTAGGTGACCCTCAAAACTGATGCCATATTTTTGCCTTACTTCATCTTGTAGCTTACTAATGTATGCGCATACGAGTGGGGATTTATTTGGATTAGTTAGACGTGATCCTTCTGTCAACCAGTCTCCATAGCCTGCAGCTTTAGCTGCTTCGCTTTTACTAATGGGAGTACCCTCAACGCCATAGACGATGAGTTCAGCAAATTTCATTTGTTTAGGTGTTAGGAATTTCTTTGGTCCCGGCATAATCTTGTCAATATAATATATTTCTTGTATATATACAATCATAATGCTAAATGGAAAGACATTCAGACAAGCTTTAGATAAGTTTTTTCTAAGCCCTACGAGCGGTAACGCAAGGGTTCAAATTAGATTACCTAATGGCCAGATGATGGACATTAAGGAGATTAATTTGATGGAAAATAAGATTATCGGTTCTCGAGAGACTCATAGATTAGTCATTGTAGCTGAACCTCAAGCGGCTCGTATGGGTAAGATAATTGGTAAACTTTAACAAAAGTTCTGGCATGGTTAAGCCAATCATTTCGGAACGACAACTTTGGAAAAAATTAAAAAATGAGTCTGAAAGAATTTCGTGGACAAGGCTGGAAAATTGGGCTTTATTCGGCACTCCTGATCTATTGGGTTATGCTCCTAGTGGGAACTTTTTTACTGTAGAATTAAAAACGACAACGTCAAAAAATGCCAAATCTGTGAGGTTCTCTCCTCACCAGATTTCTTTTCATATTAAGCATAAAAAAAATACTTTTATCCT
>Ga0080013_1003329_pt1 | contig 17153 bp, 25 predicted proteins | sample ETNvirenome_6_85_FD_69236 | JGI IMG/M metagenome (GOLD analysis project Ga0080013, IMG submission 69236) | Marine viral communities from the Pacific Ocean - ETNP_6_85 (SPADES assembly) (version 2) | ecosystem: Environmental > Aquatic > Marine > Oceanic | place: Pacific Ocean | collected 2013-06-19 | reverse complement strand
CGTTCCTACTGGAATCTCACTGCCACGCGAGGTGAATTCGTTACTGGTCTAGGCGGTAATGTTGTTTTCACCGAACCTGATCCTGCCAAGTTCGTCCCCTATTCTCAGGTGACTGAGGATCTAGCGATCCAGTGGACCCGGCAATCGATCGGTGATGAACAGCTGGATCTGTTGAATGAACGCTTGGAGCATGAGCTGGATCTACTGGAGAATCCTGTAGAAGCCAATGGTGTTCCATGGTCTGAGCCTGAACCAGAGGAAGCCGAATCAGAACCAGAGGAGGAAGCTGAATCAGAGGAAGGGTGATCTGCTACGCAGAAATTCCTGCCACAGGCCGGTGTATAAACCATCGGTCCTGCCTGATTTCTGATATAGCATCTCCATGAATCGAGCCTTGTTATGTTCAGCTATTGGATCCCAGTTCTGGAGATAATCGGTCTGCATCAGGTGTTGATCGTGCCTCTCCAGAATAGGGGAAGCCTCACTAGGTCAATGGTCATTTCAACGCTACCCTCTGATTGAATCATTATTACCCATGACTACCGCTCCCTGCACCAAGCCTCAGCTCATCGAAGCCGTTAACTCATTTGGTAAGGCGATGCAGGTTCAGGATCCAAAGCTTATGCAGTTTGCAGCTAAAGAGCTGAACGATCTCATGGATACTCTGGAATTTACCCCTCAGCCCGAAGCACCTGCTGACGATGAAGAATGAGTTACTTGCGTTTGATCTAAAATCAATCCATGAACGGGTGACATTGCTGCAGGTTAGGTGGCAAGCAAGTTTGACTGATGACGAATTGAACGCCCTGAATCAGATGGATTCAAACCTGAAATCCTATCTGGACAAATATCGTTAGTCCCGTCTTTCTAACCTCTGCTTCCCATAACCCGCGCTACGAAAGCCATAGTTTGATCTCAGCCTCTCGCCTGCGCTTGAGACCGATCTCAACGGCGCTACCTGGATTGACATACAACCGTAAAGCGGCGGGCACTTCATGCCAAAGCTTTTCCCGCAGCCTGTAAGAGATGGTAGAAAAACCACTGCTACCAAAGAAATGAGCGCCCAAGTTATACGAGAAGCTGAGCAGTGCCCCCCTTTGTCCGTCTGACATTTCATTCCAAAAAGGGATCGTGGTTTTGATTACATCCCAGAAGTTTTTCTGAGCAATTGTCTCCATCATGGCCTTGGCTCTGGTCTCTGTTATCGGTGGATCCTTATAAGTGACTTTGGTTCCATCTTCATAGAATGTCGAGCCGTAACCGATCGTGACGACACCTACGCCATCGTTATACGGGGACGCCCTGAACCCTTCAAACTCTGCTATTAAGTCGATAGCCTTGGAGGGGATATCAGAATGAAGTTCAAACAGGTCATCAAGGTTCGCAGAGGGCTTGTCCCTGTATTTATGAACCCATTTAGCGTCTCCGCTCAGGAGAGAGGTAGGCAACGCTTGGCGCAGCATTTCAATCGCTGCTACCTGTTGGGGTTCATTCCTGAAGTATGCAAAGAAGTTCCTGAAGCCTTGTTCATCTAGGAGCACAGAACTGAATCAGTCGTAAAACAATTCTACGGACGCTTGAGCCCATTTCCGAATCGAAGCATCCCAGGCCGGGCGCTGTCGTCCTCTGCCCGGCGCTTGACCAGATAAGCATCCAACTGTTCCTTAGACAGCCGCATCCCGTTGGTGATCACATTGTCTCTGATCGCTTTTCGTCTCAGATTTTCCTCCCGTCTGTTTCTATACGTCTCCACGTCGATCCTTGGTGATCTCAATTGAGCATGAGCCACGTTGCCCCCATTTGACAAGCCATTTGTCAATTTCCTCCTCCTGAGGCTGAACGGTGTAAAAACGATGGCCGCACGCTTTACAGCAACGCCATCTGACGATCCGCACCTCGAAGTCCTTGCTTGAAGGACGCGTGGTGACGACGCGAGTGTTGGAGCTGCCGCATTCTGAGCACATCGGGTCTGCGTATGCCATAAAACCAGTGAGGGACAGGAGATGCTGTTTCGCTATTGCAAGCATGTCACAAGGACATGCAATCACATGTTCGTAATGCTGGTAGGGGCATTTCTTCCCTGTTTCGCCAGGTGTTATCCCTGTTCTATGCCCCAACCCTGAAACCGCTTGCTATCACTTAGACAGGTGTTCCATCTCTGGGAACACAGTCAAGATTTGAGAAGATAGATGATGACTATGTTTTCGTGTGGTGGCCTGGGTTCTGCCCGTTTTGTCATGCCGACACAAGCAGGTGGAAGCAGGTGGTATCGCTTGATTTATGCCCCAAAAGTTCATACCGTTCAGCTGTCACATCCACACCAGACATGGCCAGTGTTCTGAAAAAGGGTGGCCGCCTGTATGTACTAGCGACCCTACCGATCAAAGACGGTTCCCCAGGCCGGAAGCAATACAAGCTCGCCCTGCATCTGGCCGACACGCCTACGAATCGTTCACGGGCCAAGCTGCGTTGCAGGCAGCTGGAGAAAGACCTTGCCGAGGATGCATTCGACTGGGCCAACTGGATTGATGATCAGAAGACGACGGTGCGATGGCGTGATGGAATCGAGCGGCTGCACCATCATCGGGTGATCGTGCAGGGTGGAACCTCACAAGACGGCTGGGATCGTTTCTATGAACCACGGTTTCTTGTCAACAGATCAGCGCCCCTGACCATGACTGGCATTGAGGAGTTGCTAGCCAAGTGGAATCGAGACACAGCAACCTATGTAAAGATTCATGGTTACTGCAAGGAGATCTCCAGATTGACGGGCGTTCCGTTCCCTGAAGTTCCTAGCCCGACGTATAGCGGCCCTGATCAGATTCTCAATGTTCCGTCTGATCCTGAGATTGAGGAATGGATCTGGTCTGCTGAACAGCCTTATCGCTGGTATTTCGGGATGGCGGCAACCTATGGCCTCCGGCCTCATGAAATCGAAGGCACTCAGATCATTGATGGTGATCTGGCCCAGGTTCCGATCAAGACCAAAACAGGTAGCAGAACTGTCATCCCGCTCCACCCTGAATGGGTTGATCAGTTCGATTTACACGCCCGGTTTCATCGCCCGTTAGCGCGACAGCGTTGCAGTACGTGGCTCAATCACAAACGTGAGGCCATGGGATTGCTCTGGACTCCCTACTCATTGCGCCATGCGTATGCCGGTCGGCTCTGGCGTTTAGGTGGCAGTGAGTTGGATATTTTCGCGGCGGCCCGAATGATGGGGCATTCCGTTGATGTTCACTTGAAAACGTATCGAGACTGGATCAATCCACATACCATTGCAGAGACAGCCCGTTCTGCTATTCAACGGAATCGTCAGCGATTAACGCAGCAGCTAGCGAAGGTGATATTGCATGAAGGTTGATGCGCAGGGTTCGACGTGATGCGCCTACACGGCTGAGATCGATGATTTCCCTGCCATAGCGCCAGCGGCTGCGCTTGGACGTATCAGCCTCTTTGATCAAATTCCAGATGTGGTCTTCATGGACGCCCAGCCCTGTTGCCGCTTCGCGAATGGTTACGAGCTTGCGGATCATTGGTCATCTCTGGTGTCGTGGATGTTGGAAAAGTCTGTAAGGGGCGGGTTACAGGCCCAGATCGAGTTGAGTTGAGTCATCGGTCAGAAAGGCTGGTTTGCCTGAGGGAGGGAGATACATCGCGCATTCGTCCGCAGCGATGGATTTAGCCCCGGTGCATTCCGGTACGTCGAGCTGACAGCGTTCATCGTGGAACTGTTGACAGGACGAGCACCGGATCCGGGGCGTCGGCATCAGAAGAGGTCGTCTTCCTCAATTACGGGTGGGCTGGCTTTCGCCTGCTTAGGGGGAATGGATGCAGCAAGCTTCTTGGGGTTGATTGACCCAAAATCACCGTATTCACCAGATTTGCCTTTGGCGTTCAGATAGATGCCGGGAACCTGCTCATCTTGCTGGGTTTCAAAGTTGTATACTTTGCCGGTTTTGTGCTGTTCTTTCATGCGCGCTAGTGCCATCAAATGCTCAGCAAATGCAACGATGCTGTCAGCGGGGACAAAAAGGCTCAGGGAACGTGGGTATCGGCCATCGTTATCGAATTGATTTTCGCCAACACTCCATTTGAGCTGACGAGGCAGTGCGGGTTCAAACGGGGAATCAAAATCAGCCATTGTGTAAATCAGGGTGGGTGGAAAAGAGATGAATGATCGCTGCATTGATCAGCAGATCATGTTGCTGGCAGTAGCGCCAGAAGGGTCGGTAGATCTCTTCTGGCAACTTTGCAGAGATGTTGTACGCATTCCGGCCTTTGGTTCGTTCTAGTTCATCGCGGGCCGAGTTCCAATCACTGGGTCGCGTTTTTTTGATTCGGGCCTGTGATTTGCGGGGCATCAGACTGCAGATTCAGCAACCTGTGCATTGGCCTCAAGAATCAATTGGAGGAGGATTTCAGCGTCGTCTTTGGTGACGATCTCAGTTTTCTTGAGTGGTTTGTTTGCTCGCTGGGCATAACCATTCCTGAGGTTATTTGCTAAACCCTCTCCAATCTCGGGAATGCGTTTGATTCGCATCAGGTCAGCCCACAGATCAGCCACTTCGTCATCAGTCGCGCTGCCTTGTTGCCCCTCGGGAGGGGTTACGACTACAGCAGCAGGAGTAGCAGGTTTTGAGGTTGGTTTGCTGGCAGCCCGTTCGGGCTTTTTCGCGGGGGGCTTTGACTGCTGATGAGCTGATCCGAATGCGGCGTCATCGGTGTGTTCTTCGCCTTCAGGGCCTCCTGAAGCCAGCCCGAACATTTTGGTTAGCAGATAGCGGGTTGTGTAGGTCTGCAGGCCGCCAAATTGTTGTTCGACAGATTGCCGTTTATTGGACGGGTGGTAGCACGGGAATGAGGCTTCAGACAGGATCCGCCCGCCTGATGGGTGGTAGATCGACGCTGTGATGCTGACCCATGGAATCAGTTCAGAAACACCGTCAACACCGTCAACACCGTCAACACCGTCTGCGTCTGGGTGATTAAACAGCTGAGGAGGCGCTGAACGTGAGGTGATGGTGTGAGCGAGGAAGAAGGGCTTGTCTGCCGCTTTCCTGAGGAGACGGAGGATCGCTTCTTCTGATGCATACGGGAACCGCACGCTGTTGCTCGTTTTTTTCGTTACGTCATGAGGGATGTTGTGGTGCTGAGATTGGAATGCCGCCAGGGCGCTGATCATCTCAGCAGTGGGAGCTGAGAAGAGCTTTGGCTCTGGGAGATCCAGAGAGGGGAGAGTCATTGAGCAGAGGAGGTGTCGCGTTTCGCCTCAATAATACTATAGCATTTTTCCTAGGGAATTACCCCTGAGAAATCCCTGCAAATCCCCCGGCTGATCTGAATTGAGTGTTCAACTCCCGCAACGCCCCCGACCCTGATTCAGCCCCTACTGCGTCCAGCGCTGCCACGATCGGACACTTGCCATGAAACCTGGCAGCATTCGTGGCCATCGTTTTGCCGTCCAGGTCTATCCAGCCTGTAATGAGTGATTGGAACATGTGTCGATCATCAGGCCCGATGCCATCACGAATCAACTGTTGATTCAGCTCCGTCCATGCCTGAGCAGGGGTCAGCATTTTGGCTAGCGCAACCTCCTGAAACGCCTGTACCAACCCTGACTGGAACTCCTTTGCGTCGTCGTCTGTAACGGGGAGAGTGGTCAGAATTTCGGGAGGCTCTATCAGCCCCGTGAACAGCCTGAAAAAGTCCGCACCGTCATACGGCATCCCGTCTGGCATCGTCAGCGGCTCGCCTTTCAGGAGCTGATTTCTGGCCTTAACATCCTGCATTTGAAGAACATTTCTTTCCGCAATTGCATTATTGAACGCACCTAATGCAATAAAGAAAGCTGGCTTAGGGTCAAGTTTCCCCTTAATTGCTGCTGAGATTTGACTGGCCCATGGGCCTGGCGAATCAACTGAATGAGCCCAAACCTGAGTGATGCCCTGAGCCCAGCCGTTGGAAGCGAACCACGCTTTCAATACTTGACCAAATACAACTCGTTCTTGGCAGTACACGTATGGTGTACTCATGCATTCCTCCGCAGGCGTAGTTTCAGAACTGTTCGCTACGTTACCGAATCTATGCAAGAGATGCATTGATGAGCGCCCCTGGGGATTCGCACGGTTCTGTGTAGCGCTTTCGGGCGCTGAGTAGAACGATCAGATTGTCGTCTCGTAGAACGATCCCCCCGCACGTGGTCGAGAGAGCGTCACCCACTGCCCTAACCAATTTGTCCAAATCACCGTGCCTCGTATTGGTGTCAAACGAGGGGGATCCTTTTTTCAGGATCCCGGTATTTCTACCTGTCCCGTAATGGCTGGCAGGCCGAGGGAAAATGAAATCAATTGATACATTGACGGGTGACAGTAATGGCAGTAGCTCAATACGATTCCGCAATTGCTCCTTGCTGGCGTGAATGACCTCTCTGCGCCATGCAGCCAGGTCATCACAGGCTTCCCCTATTACTGCCCTGGGCTTGCCGTCTGGATAGATGTAGCGCAAAACCTTCTTGCTGCCCTGAGGAGCGGGTTGACCGTAAACCCGAAACTCAAACGGCTCGGGGGTTAAAGCCTCGCTAGGGGTAATGCTCAAAACATGTTGAAGTCGTTCCATGCATCAAACCATTCAATTGCGCATTGGGTCGGGTTCTGCCATGGCCCATTACCAGCCTTTCTCCAATCCCCATGAAAAGCCTTCCCAGGGAATGACCAGATCGTTGTGCAGTTTTGAACCATCAAACCGTGATGCTGATTGAACATGCACAGATAGGCCCCTAACTGTCGATTCGTTGAATACCAGCGAGGGGCTGAACCGGTTTTCAGATCAAGCAAAACAAGTTGATCTTGCCAATACCCAATCGCGTCGAGAGTTCCACCGACAGCACGCTTGAGGTCCATCATTCGATGTTCAGCTGCTACCAGAACGAAGTCGTTCCAGAACGGCAGGGCCAACAATGGTTCTACGAACTCGTTGTAGTCGCCTGGATCAACGCTCTTGCCCTTCAGGAAATTCTCTAGGCAGAGGTGAACATGGGTGCCCCGAGGTTCCCATACATGGCGATACCGCTCAATCGCTGCCACTTCCGCTGGGGTCTTGGTATTGCAAACGCTGCTAACACTCCAACGGGACGCCTGCCCTGTTGGTTCCCAGACGTAGGAATGATCGTCAGGGTTGAATATCACAGGGGGGGATTCAACAGGCATCAGCCGTTGACAATACGTAACATTAACAGCAGGCAAGCTGAGCAGTCTCTATCTCCAGCGTATCGATTAAATCTTGATCAGTCAGACCAGACACTACCCTCTCTATATCTACATACCAACCTGCTTGGCTTTCTTCTATCCAATAACTGTTAGTTGCCTCCATCCCTGCTCTGAATAAGTCCCACAACTTGTTTTCATGATTATCAGCAAAAGAATCGACTAAATCATCGCCTGCATACATGTCGGCATTATCAGGTAAGAGAGAATCAACGCGCTTCGTGATAGCTGAAATGAACTCAACTCTATACAGATCTTGCCAGGCTTCTTCCTGATCATCATTTTCTAGACTGCCTTGATCATCTTCATTAATAATAGGATAATCTTCTAAGCCTTCTATCACTTCCAACATCTCTCTTGAAATATATCTAGGGTCTAACATCAGACCGGGGCCATCTAGCTCAGCGTTAAAAAGCTCTTTTTTAAAATCTTCTTTAAAGACTCTATTGTTTGAACGATAATAGCTTGGTTGTTCATAACCGCCCGGCCAAATACAATCAGCGTTAAGGTAGTAATGTGAGAATCCTAGCTTAATTGTCTTGTATCCCCTATGCTTGCAAGTCGATAGAGCTTCCTTTAAAGATAAATTGTGACGGTATTCGCCGAAATCTTCTCCTTTCATCGGAGGGATAAACTGATATTGATCTAGTCGTTCTGCTCCTTTGTCTGTAACTAGATACCATTCTAGGTGATAGCAAGAATCCAAGCGGTCAATGATCTCAGAATAGGGAAGGAAGTCTGACATTGTTTTAAGGTGGTAATTGTTTGTTAATGGGTTGTATCCAACCCCCTTGCGAACACGTAACTCAAAGAACCCTCGCAGCTCTGGGTACTCAGCCATTAGGTCTCTACTAGCCAAGCTGGTGTAATTGTTGTTGATTTTGAGGTTCTGGTCATCAGGGGTAGCAGTGCTCAGGGCGCTATTAAATCTGAGGACATGAAACAGAGCATCAATTGACCAGTGTTTATGCCCGCGCGCTTTGATTTTCAATGCCAGGTCTGCCAGCTTCGGTATCAGCTCCGGGTGGTCTTGCCGAACGATCTGCCATTTCCGCAAATGCTTGTCATCAGGTGTGAAGCAGTCGAGTTGATCAAAATTCATTGTCATCAATCCATGAGGTGTCGTGTTTTGAATGTGATGTTTGGACCAGTTCAGGCAACCCCTCAGGAGGGGTAACGCCTTTTCCGAATGGAGAGGAGCAGGCGCGAACGTCCAGACCCCAGCGCAGGTTGGAGACGGTGACGTTTGGGCTGCCAACCCGGACGCATCTCATGGCGTCTGGATTGTTGTCCTTGACGAGCCAGCCGTTGCACCATGCCTCATTCCGAAACAGCTCAACGGGGGTTCCAACGGTCACCGTCTCGCGCGCGCCCGCGCGGGGGGAGGGGGTAAGGGGGGGTTGATGGGGGTCAAGGGGGTTAAAGCCCTCGTCTTTAGATCCCTTTACTCCCTTTAACCCCCCTCTTTTATCTCTCCAGAGGGAGGCAGCTTTTGACCAGGGGGTGAAATAACCATTGCCAGGTCTGCCCCCCGTTTCTAAAACCCCCCGAGCTTCGATAATCAGCCCCTTCCTGACCAGCCCGCCCAGATAACGCTGAACCTTGTTCAGGGGACGGTCCATCACTCCAGCCAGTTCGGCAACGCTGACCATGCAGCCCAGGTCTGATCTCATCGAAACGTGGTCATACGCATCGCCCATACGCCCTTCCCCAAGTTGAGCGACAGATTCGGCGTGGTTCTCGATCCTGATCGCCTCGTCGCCATCCCCGTGACTGATCCAACCGTCATCGGTCAGTTCAACCACCATCGAACAGCGTTCCAAGCGACCTGACTGGTTAATCCCGATCCTGAAATCCTGCTGAGGGCTCCCGTCAAAGGTCGCCTTTAACCAGTTCATGAGGATGCAACAGCTAGCAGCAGCAGGCAACGAGTTGTTCCCTGAGCTGGCGCTGATTGCATTCCCACCGCTGACTGACTTGTTGCTGTGATGGATGATCACCCACGTCGCGCCTGTATCCGTGAGGTTCCGCAGCAAGGCCCGCGCTGGATCAGCAAAGTTGCTGTCGTTCTCATTGATGCCCATGCCCGCTATCAGGCTGCGGTATGAATCCAGAACAAACAGCGCGCCGGGATTTTCAACGGCCAAAGTTCTCAGTCGTTTGATGCCCCGTTCATCCAGCATCAGCTCACAGGAGCTATCCCAGAGATTCTTGATGGGATGCTGCAAGCGCCTTCCTGTGAACAGCCCCTCTCTGATCAGAATTGGTTCCCAGTCGACGAACGGCTGATCTGTTCCGACGACGAAGACGGGAGGGCAGGTGCTCTGTAGAGCTCTTCCCAGATAACTGGTGGCCCCGGTGGCCATGGCCCCGACCATCCCCATCATCAGAGCAGACTTGCCGACCTTTGGACTAGCGATCAGGAGATTTCCACCTCCTGCCCTGATAACCCCGTCCCACATCCAACGGATCGGCTCAATGTTGATGTCTTCGTCTGGACTAAACGGATCAACCCTCCTCGGATGCAGGCTCTGCTCGGCCTTGCGTAAGACGCCTCTGATATCCGCTTCTCGCAGGTCGCAGAGAATGTTCAGATGATCCGCTGAGTTTCGGATCCGGGGCATCCATTCGTTTTCTGGATGCGTTTGGATGATCGCCAGAGTTTCGCGCTGTAGGGCATCCATGGCCCGTGTCCACTCTGGCTGCAGCGTCGTCTTTGGTTCGTCGAGGGGCATTGGCTTTGGGCCGTTGGTTTCCTGATTCGTTGAGTTCGTTGAGTCGTTTTCGGTAAAACCCGTGGCTGCTCAGGGTTGGGGAATAGAAGTCACGCTGACTGAGCTCGCCTCGTTTCCTTAATTCGTAGAAGCACTCCAGTTCATGGCTGGGGATGCGGGGATGGGCCTTGTCCCATTGATCCAGAGCGGCATCAGAGCGTTCCGTCTGCCATTTGGTGTAGGTGCCCAGGGCTGCCAACTCCCAATCGAAATCAGCTGGGAACTGATACGGGTTGAACCTGAGCAGGTTGTAAGCCCTCTGTTCGCGCTGTAGCCCGTCGTCCAACCCCTCAGGAGGGGTAATGGCCTTAGTCATGCTGCATCGCCTCTGAGGGGCCATTCCGGGCATCCTGTGCCCTCAATAGAGGAGCGATGTTCTCGCGGAGGAAAACGCTCAGTGGCTTCTCCACCTCGTTCGACAGCGCCTTCAGGTGAAAATACGTTTCATGGGAAACACAGAATTGAATCACCCTGGGGAACAATTCTGAGCCTTTAGCTTTGCGTGACATGTTGAAAATTTAAAAAGAATGCAGGGCGGGTGTTCAGATCAGATCTGCCATGGGATCAGTTACCACCCTGGGAGAGGGATAATCAATCCAAATACGTTTCCCATTCTGGACGCGGTATCTGAGCAGTTCACTGGTAATGGAATCCAGTACGCCAAAGGTTTTCCCCTCTGATTCTGATGTGTGCTTTTTAGGCATTTTGTGTGTAATGGGTTAAGGTTGAAGAAAGAGAAGAATTTGTCTGGGCTCCCTTAGAGATAAGAGAGTCAGGCTTTCTCCTGTTTAGGGGCCAAGGCCCCTGCCATGGACAGGGAAAGGAAGGGGATCCATCCAACCCCCTTCTCGTTAATGAGACAGACCCTGCCGGGTTCTCAATCCGGCGCTCTGTCGTGGATCGGGCCAGTCTCAGGCGTCCGTACCCCCTGCGTTTTCCGACCAGTTACGAGTCGTGTTGTATGGCAACAGGAGCCCCGACCAATACATTTTACCGTTTCCCCTCCTTAGGAGCTTTGCGCTTGGCAGCAGCCTTGGCCTTGCTACGCGCTATGGCATCAGCGACAGCTTGATCCCTGCCAATAGATTCAGGGATGGATGCGTCCTGCAGAATTGTTGTCCAGTTCATTTTGTGAAATTTGTCTGGGTAATTGTCTGGGCCGCTGGTTTAACAGCACCTCCCTGAACGCTTGCTCCAAATGAGTAAGGCGCGGATTCCTCTCATGCAACGTGGCTTTCGCTGTGGCCTTAGCCAGCGCGATAACCTCAAACGCTCTTAGATGGCTGCGGGGTCCAGTCTCCATCTGCCCTTACAGTGATTCCATGTAAGACAGAACAGCGCCCCAAATCTCTGTTGCTGTGTACTGACCTGTTACATAGTTGAAACCAGTGTCAGTTACGGTCAACCTGCCATTGGCTGATCGCCCACGCTGTAATGGTTTCTCATGCATCCAGCCATAACGACGCATGACCTGTTTACGATCCATGTCCCTGACTCGTCTGTCGCGATACCAGCCCGACAAATTGCGGTAGTCATAATCAATAACCTCAATACGTGCCAAGGTCTTGGCGTAATCGAACAGATCCTGATTGGTTCTCATAATGATTGTTCTTGAGATGAAGCTGGGGCCTGTATCGCGTTCACCAGATCAAGGCCATAGGAAACGCTCAGGCCGGCAAAAATGATGATGCTAAGAATTGTGGCAACGCTGAGACGCGTGCTCGAAATTTGTGAGTTCATTTGAATCTCCTAAGAAGGGTTTCTGTGGAATTGATCTTTGATTCGATCTCGTCAACACCGCTGGATGAATAGACACGGGCATTCATCAGAACAAAATGCTCATCCCGCAGATCTGCCAACTTGCAATTCAAGGCAGATCGCACAAGGCGCTTCTCTGGCACTGATAACGGCATCAACTCAACAACAGGAACATCGTTAAACGTGGTTTCCATGAGGGTGGTTTTGATCAGGGACATGGCTGGAAGGGATTGGAGAAAGGAGGGGGGTTAATCCCTCCTGAGGGGTAACGCAGCTCAGAACACGTAGTCCCAAGTGGCGCTGAGCTGATATTGGTAGGCATCACGGACTGCCGCGAGGGCATCCCCGCAGCTGCCAAACCAGTCTTCAGAACCGTCTGAGTAGGTCACAAGAAAGCGAGGCTCTGGGTTCTGTTCCTGGCTAGGCTCTGGGTCCAGATACTGCCGGAGCAGAAATTCGTCTGTTGCGGTGAAGGTGGTCATGGGTCTGCTGAGAGAGTGAACGCCAGGGCTGCAACCCCCTGACATAATCATATTACCATTCCTGAGGCGTAATAGCCATTCCTGAGGAGCAATGCCGTGGCATTTGCAACATAGGCAGGCCCGGCGTGGCATTTGCAACACTCGCCTCAGTCACTGGCCTAACCCCTCATCCCATCCCCCCTTACGCCTAAGCAGCGTTATCAGCTATCCTTCGTTGCAATAGGCCATTGTTGATGCCATCGATATCCTCTCTGCAATCTGATCATAAAAACGCCCGCAGACGCACTGATCGATCATCCACACTCATCAAAGAATCGATCAGTCGTTACGGCGCAGCCCGTTCCATTGTCATCGATGAAGAAAACCGCGTCCTGGCCGGTAACGGCACCATCGAAGGTGCTAAGGCCGCTGGCATCAAAAACGTTCGCATCATCGAAACCGATGGTGATGAAATAATTGCCGTAAAACGCACCGGACTGACAGAAGAGCAAAAAGTCGGTCTTGCTATCGCTGATAACCGCACATCTGATCTTTCAGAATGGGATCAGGACATGCTCTACCAATTATCGCAAGAGCATGACCTTGACACTTGGTTCACGCCAGAAGACCTCAATGCCATCACAGGTGACCCTGTATCTGATCTTGAACCACCGCAAGACTTTGAAGAAGTAGACGACGACATCACAACAGAATACCGCTGCCCCTCCTGCGGTTACGAGTGGTCTGGCAAGCCCCACGCATGACCAAGCCTCCCTATCTCGTCCCGACCATGGAGGAAATTCGTAACCTTCCATGGAACGGTTACACCGTTGCTTCTACCTTCTCAGGCTGCGGTGGCTCTTGCCTTGGTTACCGCATGGCAGGGTTCAAAGTCGTTTATGCCTTGGAATTCATTCCAGAAGCGCAGCGCACATATAAAGCCAATCACCCTGACAGTTACCTCGACACTTCAGACATCCGTGATCTGCAGCCAGAACAGCTTTTAGAACGTGCTGGCGTCGCCAAGGGTGAACTGGACATCCTTGATGGTTCACCGCCTTGCTCAGCCTTCTCTACAGCAGGCAGTCGCGAGAAAGGATGGGGCAAAGTCAAGGACTACAGCGACGGTGCACAACGCGTTGACGATCTGTTTTACGAATACGCGCGCATCCTTGAAGGCGTTCAGCCAAAAGTCTTCGTCGCTGAAAACGTCAGCGGTTTAATCAAAGGCACAGCCAAGGGTTATTTCAAACGCATCATTCAAGCACTGCGTGATTGCGGTTACGACGTGTCCTGTCGTGTCCTTGATGCAAAATGGCTTGGTGTACCTCAGTCGCGTGAACGCACCATCTTCATTGGTGTACGCAACGATCTCAACATCGCGCCAGTACATCCGAAGCCTTTTCCTTACGTCTACAACGCTGGCGAAGCATGTGAAGGCATCACCCCGCCGAATGAAGATGAGTCGCATTACAGGTCAGACGACAGCATTTCTCATGATTTATGGAAGCTGACCATTCCCGGCGATACGTTCGCAACAGCTTGTCAAAAGCTAAAAGGCAAAGGATCTTATTTCAATCAGCGACGCATTCACCTTCGCAAGCCAGCGCCAACAGTTACAGCAACTGCTCAGTTGTTTCACACTGATGAGTTCAGGTTTATGCACATCCCTGAAATTAAACGCCTTTGTGGTTTCCCTGATGACTTCAGCCTCACTGGACCGTTCTTGAAACGCTGGGAACGCATGGGTCGTGCTGTCCCGCCGCTCATGATGAAACAGGTAGCCCACACCATCGACAAGGAGATCCTGTCATGTGTGGCATAGCCGGTGGCATCAATACAACCACTGATGTCGTTCAGCAGATGCTGGATCGCATCGTTCATCGTGGCCCTGATGGTCAAGGCATCAAGCACCACGGCCCAATGGTTCACGGTCATGTACGCCTTGCCCTAGTTGATCTCACCGACGCATCAGCCCAACCCTTCACGCATCAAGACACCACACTGTCCTTCAACGGTGAAGTCTGGAACTACCGCGAACTCAAAGCAAAGTCGCCGCATCACTTCAATACCACAGGCGACACCGAATCATTTGCAGATCTCCTCCATCGTCAAGGCATTAACAGCCTGTCAGCCATCGATGGCATGTATGCCATTGCTTTCTCAGACCAGCACGGGGGACACTATTTGGTTCGTGACCCGTTCGGCAAAATCCCGCTATACGTCGCCAAGACAAAAACTGGTTTCCTCTACGCATCAGAACGCAAGGCATTCCCAGCCAACCTCAAGCCAATATCTGTCCCACCTGGCTACGGATTTGACCTGATCAATGGCACTTGGTTTCAGCACTACCAACTGCCAAACCATCAATGCACGTCTGACACTGACGTCCTTTCACTACTGACTGACGGTGTGCAGCAACGCCTTCATGCTGATGCATCAGTCTGTTGCTTGATCTCTGGCGGCCTAGACAGCAGCCTCATCCTTGCCCTAGCCAAACAGCAATCCAGCAACGTCACAGCATTTACAGCATCGTTCGATAACGATTCGCCAGACCTCACTGCTGCAAGGCGTCTGTGTTCTGACCTGTCGATTCCGTTAATCGAAGTCCCAGTCAACCCAACACCAGAACTCATCAACCAAGCGATCCACACCATTGAGATCAGCAGCAAGGCACAAATCGAAATTGCCATCCTCTGCCTGCCATTAGCGCAACGCATTGCAGCTGAAGGTTTCAAGGCATGCATGTCAGGTGAAGCAGCAGATGAATTGTTCGGTGGCTACGGCAATTTCTGCATTCAAGCCTCAAAAGCTAAGACCACTGCTGACTTCATCAAACTCAGGCACGCTCAGCTTGCCAAAATGTCTCGCGGTAACTTCGTGCGCTGCAATAAGGCTTTCATGGCAGCAGGTGTTGAATGTCGCTTACCTTTCATGCAGCAACAGCTAGTGGAACGCGTCATCAACCTCGACAAACAGGAATCACCGCCAGGCAAAAAACTGTTAAAGCAAGCAGCACAGAACCTTGTTCCTGACTGGATTATCAAGCGGCAAAAAGACACCTTCCAAGGCGCATCTGGTATCGCATCACAGATGCAGCAGCAGATCGCAAGCCCTACGATTTTCTATAACAACCAGCTGCGCAAACAGTTTGGTTACCTGCCAAAAGACTGATGACTAATACATCGCACCATCTGACCGTCCCACGGTCATGGACCTTTGAAACCAACGATGTAGCCAAAGGTTTTGATCAACACGTCCGTGAACAACTCCCTTGGTACGAGCTAGCGACTAACGCCATATCGCACGTCGCACGCCATTACATCCCCCAAGATGGCTTGGTGTACGACATCGGTTGCAGCACCGGCAACATCGGCTGCAGCATCCAAGAAACGCTGGCTGTACGTAACGCTCAGCTAATTGGTATCGAGCCATCACAGGCCATGCAACCGCTATATCGCGCACCTGGCGAATTTGCCTGCGCCAAAGCACAGCACTACCCTTACAAACACTTCGACTTAGCAATCCTGTTCCTTTGCTTGATGTTTGTTGAACCATCAGAACGCAGAGTCTTCCTCAGCGACCTCTACGACAAGTGCAAGCCAGGCGGGGCCATCATCATCTTCGACAAACTAGAACCTGTTGATGGTTACATCAGCACCATCATGTACAGACTCACATTGGCTGGCAAATTCTCGGCTGGCGTATCGTCCGATGAAATAATCCAAAAAGAGTTATCATTGGCAGGTGTACAACGTCCTATCTCACCTGATCACATCCCTGGCAATCCTTACCAGTGGTTCAGGTTTGGCGACTTCGCTGGTTACCTTCTAGAGAAACCAATATGACAGCTAAAGGTCAGGAGCAAGAAAAGCCTAACGGTAGAAGTACAGCGGCTGAAAACGAAATGCGCGCAAACCGGGTCGCCCGGATGCTTTCAACAGGTGCAGTCAGGTCTGAGATCGTTCAATACGCGTCAAAAGAGTGGGGAGTCAGCGCACGTAGCGCAGACAGGTACATCAGCAAAGCGCGGGAACTCTTGAGGGCTGACTGGGACATTGATCGACAGCAGATGGTGGCTGAACTCTTGTCTCAGGTCATGTCAATTCAAAAAGAAGCCCGTAAACAGCAAAACATGTCAGTTGCATTGGGTTGCGTGAATACTGCCGCCAGACTGAGCCAAGTGATTACATGACTATGGCTGGCAAATACTCAATGATTGAAGCTCAATCGCAGTGCGTTTGTGACGTATGAATATTCTCGCAGCAGTTTCGTTAGGTTCAATTCTTGAGCCTAAAACGCAGGCAACTGCAGAATCAACTGAAGCACTGCTACATCTTGTTGAAGAATTAAAAGCAACCTTAACGGCGCCACAGCGTGAGGTTTACGAAGCCCCGCAGCGATTCAAGGTACTGTGTAGTGGCAGGCGATTTGGTAAGACATATTTGTGCATTGCCAGGCTGGTGAACTGGGCTGTTGAGAAGCCAGGGCGATTGTGTTGGTACGTAACTGCTAATTATCGAATGGCAAAACAGATCGCCTGGCGTCAGTTAAAAGAGATGGTACCGCCATCGATTTGCATCAAGCGCAACGAATCTGATTTAAGCATTGAACTAACTAATGGCAGCATCATTGCCTTACGCGGTGCAGAGAACCCTGATGCCTTGCGTGGTGTCAGCTTGTCAGCGTTAGTCGTTGATGAAGCAGCGTATGTAAAACAAGAAGCCTGGGAGATGGTACTGAGGCCAGCATTGTCTGATCAAGGTGGGCCAGCTTGGTTTATCACTACGCCTTCGGGCCTAAATTGGTTTCATGATCTCTGGGAACATGCCCAGGAACAGGAAGATTGGATCAACTTTTCTTTTACTACAGTTGAAGGAGGTAATGTCCCTGCA
>Ga0080013_1003327_pt1 | contig 17157 bp, 31 predicted proteins | sample ETNvirenome_6_85_FD_69236 | JGI IMG/M metagenome (GOLD analysis project Ga0080013, IMG submission 69236) | Marine viral communities from the Pacific Ocean - ETNP_6_85 (SPADES assembly) (version 2) | ecosystem: Environmental > Aquatic > Marine > Oceanic | place: Pacific Ocean | collected 2013-06-19 | reverse complement strand
CTTGAATATGTCCTACTAGTTGACGGTAATGAGAATAACTTTCAGCATTACCACCTGATACAATATTTTTTAATCTAATTAATTCTTCATTATAATCCTTTATTACTTCATCCCAGATTTCCATTAATTTAGAACCGCTCCTAAAATGATAAGTCCTAAAACTGAAAATGCAATACAGAATGGAGCATCAATATGATTAGATAATTTCATTAAAATTTTCATAGCTCTCCACATGCATAACAATTAATTTCGAGTCCTACTGCAATTTCACGTACAATTGGTGTTGACCACATAATTAATATTCTCCTTATTTAGTTGGTTTGGGATATTTCCATGAAAAATCTGAACGCTCGTTTAAAACACCCTTACGTGCTCTTAAACCAGATCCACCATCATCAATGGAACGATTGGTAAAATTACCATACAGATCTTTAACTTTACCAGAAACATGTTCTGGATAACCGTTGGTGATACCACGATCATCGTTTCTTACATGAGTGGGATATCCATCGGTCTTTCCTTTTTCATCGTTGGGGTAATGTACTCCTCCATACTTAGGCATTATCTTTCTCCTCTTTTTTGGGTTTCTTCTTTAATAGAATCACTTACAAGTTCAGCCAGTTTAAGCTGTTTATCTTTATCAATATTGGAAGCTTTTTCCAAAGCTCTTACTCTGATAGTTTCATAATCTAAATTAAGTTTTTCCTCATCTAAAGCTGCTTTAATCAACTGCTCCATCTTTGTTACATCTTCTTTCGATCCTAATTTATTTTCTTCCAATGTAAGCTTAGTTAGCAATTCCAATGTCTTCATTGTTTCTTTACTAGCTCTATCAAGATCAGCTTTCTCTTGTCTAAATGAAGCAGATTGTCCAGCTTCCATTGCTTCCTTAGTTAGCTTTGCTTCTTCCAGTTGAAGTTTCTGTGCATCCAATGCAGCTTCTGCCGCATTTTGTGCAGCATCTAATTGTAGTTTTTGCTGTTCAAGTTCAACTTTCTTTTGTTCCAGTGTAACTAATTGTTGTTCAGGAGACTGTACTTGTCCCATAGCCTGATTTGCATTTAATACCTGTTGTGCGGCAAAGACCATTACCCCTTCCATAATTTCTGGAGTTTGTTCTGGCATCTGTTCCAGTGCAGCCTTGGCTACTCCATTTACCTGTTCCTGATATTTATGAACCATATGCTCCTGAATGTTAGCTTCCAATACAGGTTTAATACGTTGCATGGCAGGATTCTTACCATTCATCGGATCTTGTAAATAAGCTCCCTTTACCTGTGCATGAGCATCATGATTCTGACCGGGGAAGGCAGCAATAGGTATACCTTTCGTTGCGGCCATAATATCTGATATTGGATCAAGAGGTTTAGGTTTTCTCTTGGGTGGTAATATTTCTTCCATGTTCGGCATGTTGGCAGCATTTAATATTGTTCTGTTTAACTCTTCTAAATTGAACATGCCGGGAGGAGATTGCTGTGCCATCTGCATAGCCATTTGTGCAATCATAAGGCGGTGAGCATTGGATGGAATATTTGGATCGCTGACGGGGATCACGTCCACTCTTCCATCAAAATCGGATTTAAATATATTCCGACTTTCATACGGCACATCATAGGGATATTCGCTTGGTAGATAATCGAAATCGATTCTAGCCAAGATCCTAAATTCATCTCTCTGTGCTTTATGCAATCGCTTGTGGATTGCCGAGAAGAATTTACTGGATGCTTCCAGTAGTGCCATCGTTGTACCTACAGGTCCATATGAAGATGCTTCCGATACAATTTGTTCTGTACTATCGGCAAACTTCTGACCGGCTGCTGTAACAAATCCGAGCATTTGGAACAGTGTCGAGGAAGGCTCTTTGTAGGGGAGAGGAATGATAGCCTTCGCCAAGTCAATACCTGTAGCTTCAACTTCTTTAAACTCACCGGGACTGATAGGATCATTGTCACCAACCATCCTGACACCCTTGGCCTTAAATCCTCCCGGCAGGTTCGCAAATTGACCTGCATCAATGAGGCTTCTCATTGCTGCTGTTGCACTCATGGTTAGATTACCAAGGAAGTGCATCAGGCCAAAACCGTAGAAACCAAATCCCGGTACGAATCTATAGTGGACAAAGTGACTTATCTTTTCCTTGTTCGTGTCATCAGATTTATAGTTCCTACGAATACATAAAACTTTTCGTGATTGCTCTTCCACTGTTACAATATAAGGAAGAGCTATTCCTTCTTCTGAATTAGGTTCATCTAATTCAAGATAACAATGTTGTTCCAGTAAAACATATTGTGGATCTGTATCCTGTGTTGGAGAGAAACCCAGTATCGTATCCATCTTAGATGCAAATGCTGTAGGTTGTGGATCTGTAGCTTGTGGTAAGTCTGTATCAGAATATATACCTGAACGAATATCTTTTGCCAAATCAATAGGACTGCGATAGATTACATGAGTATATCTATCTGCCTTTGACAGATTACTGGAATAGTAAGATACGTAGAATTGATCAATGGGAACAAATTCTGATACGGGTCGTTTTAAATTTGCATCGTAATATACTTTTTTAAATGCAGAACCAATGAGTGGTAAATGGAATAGCATCTTTTCAAATTCGTCAAAGTACTCTGGCATCTGCTCCGTGAGCTGATAGTTCATAAAGTTCTTGACACGATTGGCTTGTCTTTCTCTTTGTGGATCAGACTTACCAAGTATCTGAGTCTTGATTGGTCCTGCTGATGGAAAGAGTTCTTGTGATGCTTTACTCTGAAACTTGACTGCTGATTCTACCAGTAGTGGATGAACGGCTGTACATGCTCCTTCAAATGGTTCAGATGTTTCCTGTATCTTCAGACCAAGTAAGTCGAAACCACGCTCAAACATAGATTCCCATTCCTGTCGGGAATTTTTATCTGACTCATAATTATTATAAACATCACTTGCTATTTCCTCTAGTGTACTGTCATCCAAGTCATCAGCAAGATTCGCATACCATTCCCTTACAGGATCTTCTGGTTCCATTACTACTGCACTGGAAAAGTCAACTGTTACTCCACCATCAGGTTCCAGTTCAAATGTAGCTTCCTGTTCCTCTGCCATAGGCACTGGATTCATAGGAACAACATTCGATACTTCCTGTGGTATTTGTTCAAATGGATTTCGTTCTGTTGCCATATTTAATTTCCCGTCTTATATATTCCTTGGATTATAATCATGATAATTTCTATATACTCTACCTGTTCCTAAAGGATCTGGAGGAACTCTATCAGCATCAACTCCTGCTGGTCTGCTACGTAAGAGTGCGGCAGCAAGTGCTACAAATGGCAATCGTTTTCCAACTGCTGGTAACATACGTGCTAGATTTGATAGTCCTCTCCCTTGTTCTGGTGGTTGCTCCATTGTAGCTCTTGGTGCTGCTATCTTTGGTTGTGCTGGTTTTGGAGGAGGTAATTTTTTAGTAGCTAAATGTTGTAAACCACGTTTAAGTACTTCTCCTCCAGCCGTTGTAGCTAAACTTTTTACAATCTCTTCACCTTTATCTTTTTTCTGTTTTTGGTGATCAGGAGCACCTAAAATAAATTTATCAAAATCTTCCATTTCTTTTTCTATAGTTTTTTGATATTCAAGAGGTAATGGGCCATGCCGAGGAGTTTCAATTCCTTTTATATCTAATTGTATTTGTTTCTCTTTTTGTTTTGCATCTTTAATTATCGTTGGAAACTGATCAATAATTATTTCATTAGGTCTAGTTTCAAATGCTGCTTTATAAAATTCATCACGTTCTTCTTTTCTTTCTGGTCTAGCAAGATCTTCTTCAAGACTTATTACTTTACCTTTTTCGTAGTATTCGTCGTGGTCCTGAATCATAGAAGGATTTTCTAATGCTCTTTCATACCATTCCATTTGATCTTGTACATCATCAACTAAAAGAGCAAAATCATATGCAGAAGGAGAATTTTTATTATGTAGTATTCTATCGGTAACATCAGTTCCTACTTTATCATCTAAAACATCTTCTAGTATATCTAATACTTCATAATATTGAGTACTTAATTCAAATATATTATCTGACCATTCTCTAGCTTTATTTAATATGTCAATTGGATCTTGTACTACTGGACCTTCTTCAGTATGCTTAATAGTCCCCTTCAGTGTTCCATCTATAATTTTTTTTTCTAGTGTATTTACTATACCATCAATCTCTTCTGCTATACTTTCATGTCGAAGCAATTCAATTTGATTAGTATCTTTTGAAAGGGGTATATTAGGCTTATAATCTTTAAAAGGAAATAATTCCAGCATGGTTAGATTACCAGTGCTCTCCTTTTCACCTAGCTCACCGGGATTATAATTCCATCCAATAGGAGGATTAAATAATACCTTCTCTAATTTAGAATTTGCCCTAGCTAATTCTTTTATCATATATGCCACTGAGTATTTTACTGATACTTCTGGACTAGAAGATGTTACTAAATCAGCTAAACCACCAAGAATAGATGTATCTAAAGCACTAGAAGCTACAGCACCTGCTCCTGTTCTTAATGCCTTTCCTAATACTTCTCGTCTAGTTAATCCAGTTTCAGTTCTTGGTTTTATATCTTTCGTAGCCATAAATAATCCCCTGCATAAATAATGGAACTAATATCATACATCCAATAACAATTATATAATCCATAATTTCTCTCCCATAATTATTATTATACACCTAAGATCGCCAATATGCAACCCTTTTCTTCTTAGGTTCATCTTCCCAATCTGGATCTTCAGGATGGGTAATGTGCCACGACTCTCTCATGAAATGAATTGCCATTGTCAAGGCATCTACCTGATCATCATGAGCTGCATTTGGAAATTGTATTAGTTCTTCCACAAGATCATCAGCCCACTTCTTATGTTGCGGTATCCATACCTTTCCAGATTCCATCATGGGAGATGCAGCATATACTCTGCTGACTTTATCTCTGTCAGGTAAGTATTCTCTTACAGGTAATCCACTTCTTCGCATATCCTGTATCAGAGATTGACCACTGGCTTTCTTCTCTATGATACATACGTCTGGTTTAAACTCATTATATAATAATTGAGATATTCTACGTAATTCTGGATATTCAAATCTACCCTTAATATTTCCAAGTAGAATTAAATTGGATGCGAAAGCTTCTCGTCCTTCATCATCTTCATCGAACATGGAGAAGATACCCCACGTTTGAATTACACTAAAGTCAGCCGTAGTTCTCGTAGAAAAGGCCGTATCGTATGTTTGTAATATAAAATCACACGTTGGAGGATCTTCATATTCCCACCATTTTATCCATTTCTTCTTTATAAGTCCACCTTCTTCTGGAGTTGGGTTCTGCATATACAATGCATTCCAGTATCTTGCTCCATTCGAGGCTTTAATTTCATTCTCATCAATTTGTAATATATGTTTCGGCTTCCATTCTGGAAAATAAGAAGATCCTACAGGTAGATCCAGTAATTCTGCTGCTTCCTCATCCAGCCATGCAGGTATTCGTATCACTTCCCAAGGAATAACTTCATAGTCGCTCATTTCCTCCTGCTGTTTCAGGAGCCATCCACAAAGATCATCATAATGGTAGCGAGTATTGATTATAAGTATGGCCCCGTTAGGCATAATACGGGTACGTAGGCCAGCAGGGTACCATTCCTTTACATATCTACGTCCAGCATCAGAATATGAGTCCTCTTCGGACATCACATCATCAAGAATGGCTATATTAGCCCCTCGTCCTGCAATTTGGCTACGTACTCCGGCTGCATAGTACGTACCATTCTGGTTCGTTTTCCATTTTCCTGCTGCTCGTACGTCTGTTCGGAGAGAAACACCCTTGAAAATGTTCTGAAACTCCTCAGAATTAACAATGTCACGCACAGAACGCCCAAAGTCGCTAGAAAGTTGATCAGAATGAGAAACAGTAAGAATTTCATGTTGTGGATTTCTCCCGATATACCATGCTGGAAACAATTTGGAACAGATAACAGACTTGGAACTCCGTGGTGGTAGGAATACCATTAATCTTTTTATCTCACCATCCTCTAATTGTTTTAATTTATTAGATATTAGCTCAATATGTCTTCCAGTTTTCCAATCGGAGACAAGTGTAGGAGCCATTAAGCGGACAAACGTCAGGAAATCATCTTTAGTCTCCTGTAGTACACTTAAATTCAATAGACTATTTAGATTTAGGAAAGGTTCTATTACAGATTCTTGTTGTAGATTCATTATTAGCTCAAAAAAAATAATAAAAGAATAAAAAAGTTTAATTAAAATAATATTAATATCAATTAGGCTACCTATTTTATATATAATTATACACTAAAAGTTCTAAACATCCAAATGTTTTTTTACCCCCTTAGATTTTTGGTAAATATATGTCACCCCCCTTTTATATATATAGACCAGCCAGCAAATTTTCCCTCCCCATACCCTTTTTTGGCTGTTTTAAGCCATTTTTGGAGTAAAATGATACCTTGTAAGTCTTTGTTTTCATTGATGAAATTGGTTAATTCTTTCATCCAGAGAGAGTCTATTTGATGCTTTTTGGCTAGGAATACCGCCAATTTCTGAAATTTCAATGATGAAACGCAAACCTTACAACCCCCCCTACCGTAGGTAGGGTTTGGGGGTTGTTACCAAAACAACCGGCCTTGCAGTTTTTGATCTTAGGTTTTCGAAGATCAACTACGGCAAACCTTATCAACCCCTACCCTACGTAGTAGGGTTTAGGGGTTGTTACCCAAAACCCTAAGCATCAATCCGATGCAAACCTAGCAATCCGGCAGGGTTGCTATCTTGTCGGATTGCCAACATAGGACAAAAATCTTATGCCAAAACAATCCGATAGCACTAGTTTTGCCCAAGCCAGATACAAACGCTTTTTGCGCTTTGAGGCAATGGAAGCCGAAGCCGAAGCCAAGGCCGATAAAGCCGAAGTCAAGGCCGAAGCGCCAAAGAAGCGTGGTCGTCCTGCTAAGGGTACGACTACCGCCAAGAAAGTCACCAATGAAGCCGTTTTCACTATGCTTAAAAACGGTAAATGGGTGCCAACAGGCGGTAAAGGTTCAGCCCATTTTGCCAAGCGGCTAAAAAGCGGCGTTATTATCCAATGCGATAATGGTCGCAGTAGGACGTTCTGGAATGTAGAGCCGGGAACCACGCTCACAGTCTGAAACTAGTGTTTAGCTAGGTTCTGTTTAGTGATGGGCCGAGGCAGTGTTTGTCTCGGCTCATATCCAAATAGAAATTAGCGTATAAAACGCTAATAATGGTCCTAATGTGGACTAAGGAGCACAATATGTTTGCTGAATTAATTGTCCCTTATTTACAACTACTTATCATGGTAGTTGTCCCGGTTGTTTTTATAGCTATAGTTATAGCTGGATTTCTAAACATCCTGAAATAAAACCTCTTTAGTGATGGACTAGGACGTTGTTCTAGTCCATAACTAAGCAGGAATTAGCGTATCAAACGCTAATAATAGCCCTATCATGGGCTAATAATAGCCCTATCATGGGCTAAAAGGAGCTAATCATGGTTTCAATGTTAAATAGCGAAAAGTGTCTGGAATTTAGGAAATTCTGGGATTGGCTGAATAGTTGTCCTTCTAAAAAAAGGATCTTAAAGGACAATCCTCGCTATGTCCTCGTTGAATTTTATGTTGCTGAAGATGAAATGCCCGACGAGGACCGGATTAAGGTGATTAGTCAAAGAAAAGAAAATCCCCGCTTGTGGGATCGCTGACTATTAATCCCTATTTTGTGATGGACTAGAGTGCTGCTTTAGTCCATAACTAAGCAGGAATTAGCGTATCAAACGCTAATAATAGCCCTATCATGGGCTAATAGTGAGGAAGTGTTAAATGTATTTAGAGCACCAGCAAGCAATTACCGACTTATTAAAAGAACCCCGTGACATGCTCACCATTTATATCAACGGGGAATACTTGCCCGCCAAAATCGAATACCATGATAATGATGTTGTGTCCCAATTTGTAGTCGTCGTTGACAATCCCTACGACTCAATTGAGGAGGCTCAAGCGAAAGAGATCTAAGTCTGCTTTGTGATGGACTAGGACGTTGTTCTAGTCCATAACTAAGCAGGAATTAGTAGCAATCAAGCTACTAGTAAGCCCCTATCATGGGGAGAAAGTGTGAGTAATGAAAACCATATTCGGTATTACTCCGCATCCAAAGGTTATAAAAGTATCTAAAGATAACCCTTTGCATATTGATAATGTTAAAGGCTGGTACGAACATAATCTTAAACTAGCTAAAGCATATCGCAAGCTAGGGATGACCAATAAGAAAGTTTCTATTAATAAATTCTTATTGGATTTGTTTAAGACATATCCCGAAGATGAACGAGAGTTTATTATTGAAGAAATCTCGCTCAATCGGGATAGTGCTACTGCATTACAACTAATAAGTGAGGGATATAATAGAGATATTCGACATTATATCAATCATGGAGATTGGATTAGCGATTTCTATGGACGGGATCAGGATTTCCTGATGGGTCGTGTAGTATTTGCTAGTTCATAGGCGGCACACCTTCTGTGTCAATAAGCCCTTAAAGGGGAAAAGTATGTATAATTATCAGAACTTTGTACCAAGAATAGACACAACTCCAAGGGTAAAATACCCTATGATTTCAGAGGTTTACTTTGCTTGGTGTAAATGTCAAGATCAACAATGGGAAGAAGGAGATATTTTAACTAATCCTTCAGAGCCAGCCACTAGTATCCAAGATCTTGAGGAACATCGAGCTTCTAACTTTGAATATGATTATGAGAAAGGATACTATGAAGATCATTATGCAATGCTTGTTTTGAAGTATCGTCAAGGGGATAAGGAATATAAACTATTTCTTACACCAGAACATGCTGTTGCAATCCTCAAGCATGGTGTTAATTGTGATGACCATTTAGATAAGGGTATAATGATTCAACCCGAATACAGTTGGAATGAATTAAACCTTGAGGGATTACTTCATTTTGAAACTGAGGAGAAAGATTAATTATGCAGACTTTAGCAAAGCTAAGAGTTCGTTACACTATTGTTATAGAAAACGATCTCGACAGAGCACCGGGATGGGGTAATAAAGAAGAAGATTGGGTTAAGCATTTTACCAAACATCTTCAAGAAAGTAACACCCATTATTACCCTGAAGTCTTGGAAATTAAAACAAGACTTGCCGATAGTTGGTGGGAATCGGGGAATTTAATTCCTGTAATTAATTCTGAAGGTTATGCTTCTCTTACTCCAGAGGAAAGGAGTATAGTTGATATTAATCTTGCAGGTGCAGTTGAAAAATCCCATACAATTCAAGAACCATCATGGAAAAAGGAGGACGAGTGACTGACCATTACAGTTCCATGTGTCCCATAGGACACATAGGAACTGTTACTGGTTCCCAAAAATTTCCTTTTAATATTAACAAAGTGAGGATGTTATGGTAATTAACATAGGTAATGGACGATGGCTCATTGAGGATTGGGCTAAGGAAGGTGATAATGTCATAGCTTACACAGTTATTCCTTGGTATACCAGTGTCGGGTATGATATATATAATTCAGATGGTGTTTATCTGGAAACATGTGCTTCTTTAAATGAAGCATGGACCAAGTATGATAGTGAAAGGAAATAGCTTATGAGTGATTATCAATGTGAAGAAAAAGGTTCTGACTGTAGTGTTAAAGGGCCACAAGTTTTAAGGTCAGCGGCAGGGTTTTACATTGGTTACTATTGTTTGGAATGTGGTCCTTATGATAGAGTACAAACTGTGCCGCCGTATTTTCCAACCGAAGAAGTAGCCGACAGGGTACTCAAACAGTATAGGGATATTGCCTGATGGATGTAGTAACATTTGGAATGAACGACGCTAAGGTTACTCTTGAAGAAAGGGATAGTGACACCCAGCTTCTAACGATAAATTTTAGAGATGATCATGGAGCTAGTGTAGAATTTAGAATGTATTCTGGTGTTTCAAATCATTTCAAAAAATCTTTCCTTGAATTATTTAATATTAAAATGGAGAAAAGAAATGACTAAAGTAATTGAGATTACCCAACGTGAGTACGATAACAAGTGGATACAATGGGAGCTTATGGACTCACAAAAGCCTAAGGGTATAGGACAAACTGCCACATGGCCCAGATATAAGTGGGTTATTACTGATGTTTGGAATGAACTTCCAAAGGAACATCTAAAGAAGTTAACATCTGCTGACCCCAAGTATAAATTAGGAAGGAGAAAGAATGATAAACCTTTATATACTTTTAATCTGTAGTATAGTGTGCTTACCTTTTATTATTACTACTATACTTTTTATTAATCATCAGTTAAAGGACTAAGTAATGATTAAAGATATGATACGTTGGTGCCCTGATCTGGGTATGTTCGCAACAGATAGACCTATCAATGATGTTGGAGATATAAAGGGGACTTGTGTATGGAAAACTCCTGTATGTGAGGAGAAATGTTTTAATAATAAACTTTATAGATTGTATCCCAAGATGCGAGACAGGGATATAAGATGTGAAAGAGAATGGCAATCATTTAAGCCGGGGGATTTTAAGAAAGCATTAAGTCGAAAGAAGAAACAAACTAAACGTGTTAGCCACATGACTAGAGGAGAAGCATTCACAGATATAGATGATGTATATAAATGGAAGCAAGTATGTGAGGAAACACCTGACACCTTGCATTGGATGAAGACTAGGGCTTGGCATAATCCTATCTTAAAATTCTACATTGAGAATGAATTATTTCCTGTCCCTAATCTAGCTATGAATGCTAGTGTAGATCCTTCAGATAGCATAGCAGATTGGGAAAGGTTAGAAAGAAGGGGGTGGAATATAATGTTCTTTGGTGATGAAGGATTGACACATAGCCCCGCTTCTGGTAAGAGACTGTTCCCCTGTCCAAAGACACATAAGAAAATGAAAGGACATTGTGTTGATTGTATGGCAGGATGTTTTAGTCAACGCACCATAGGTAGAATACAAATTGTTCACCTGTCTGAGCATTAGAGGAGTATCAAGAATGACTATAGAGTTTTGGAAAGGAGGATGGTACGTAGTTAACGGTCCTGATTCAGTTACAATAAAAGAGGGGCCGTTTATTACATTTCAAGAAGCGTATGATGTACTAGATAAACTTAAACAAAAGGAAACAAAATGAACTTTGTAATTAGACTTCGTAAACGTGATCGTTTCTTTGGAACTAAGAAGACTAACGATGGTCGTCGCTTTGATTTTGGTAAGCTGTACCTGTATGTTGCTCCGGCATCTCATTTCTGGAATATAAAGGGCATCATAGATATACGGGGTCGTACATTTATGGTATAATATAATTAATCAGGAGTGGGTGGGTAAGATCCATCCACTCCCAATTATGGAGACTTTATTATGGTACTAGGAAAACCTTATAATACTATTCATAAGATTACTAAGAAGCACAGATTATATAACTCATTAGAATTTTTCGGGGGGAATAGAAACGTAAATGCAAAGAATGTACAGTGTCTTATAGAAGCTATAAAGGAATGTAATTTATTACCGCTATGTCCCTTACTAGTCTATCGTATAGGTGGTGTATATAAAATAGCTGATGGACAACATAGATATCTGGCAGCTCTCGAATTAGGACTATCCTTTTATGTAGTTGTAAGTAAAGAACCTTATGATACATCATTAATAGGTAAACTAAATAGTAACCATAAGAACTGGGGTCTTGGAGACTATGCAAAGTATTGGGCAAATCAAAGTGAAACAAGTAGAGTATATAAAAGATATCTTGAGTACTACAATGAGAATAGAATTACTCATGGTATTTTGATTGCTCTTTATAATAAAACTCATATCCGTTTACATAAAGAAGGAGGTAATAAATGTTTTAAAACAGGAGGACTTGTATTTAATAGTTTAATTAGAGATCATGTAGAAGATCGCTTGTATTGTTTAAAGAAATTACAGGGGGCTGCACTAAATCCAGTATTAAAACCTGTGACTTTACGTAAGCAACAATTTCAAGGAGCTATATTAACAGCATTAAACAACGAACACTTTAACTTCAAGAAGTTTTTGAAAAATCTATATCGTTCAAGGCATAGATTTAATGAGCTTGCTAAGACTGTTGACATGGTACATGAAATATATAGAATAGAAAACTTACGGGGAAGGAAACGAAATGGGAAATAATAAAACTATTAACATAAAAAATCCTGATTGCAAAAATCCTGAGATGATGTTACAAAATTATAAGGGGTTGTGGCAAACACTAAAGGTACGAGCTGCTTTGAAACAGAAGTATGGATTCGTACTGAAGATGGGAAAGAATTTATATAAACTGGAGGCATAAAATGTCTATACAAAACAAGGGTATAGCACACAACAAATACAAATACGAAGATCATCGTGATATTAGTACTGAGATGCAGGATTATTTATTATCTGTAGCTGATGTATCTAATATTTATGAGCTTGACATAGAAGAAATAAATGATTATCTAAATGAAATGGAACGCCATTACGACGAGCAAGGTGCATTAGAATTTGAAAACTTAGTACATAGGAGTGCTTAATATGTTTAATCATGATGTAATTGATTTTGAAGTAGAAAAATTCCATCTTAATACCGAAGAAGGCTATCCAATATCACCTGAAGTTGGTGTAGGTATTAGACGTACTGATAATAAAGTTCCTCTTGCTATAGTTTCAGAAGCATATGAACCTGTTCAATATAAAAATATAGTTACAAGTGTAGAGGAAGCACTTGGTATATCAGGACTTGATATGACCGATGCTGAGTTTGAAACTAATGTCTTTGATGATGGTGCTAAGTTAGAATTACGTGCCAAGTTTCCTGCACATACCATGTATCTGGATAAAGATAAAGTTAAACCAGAGTTTTGCTTTCGTACTTCTCATAATAGTACATGGGCCAACAATGGGATGATGGGACTATGGCGAGATAAGTGCTGGAATACATTAGTATCTGGTGATAAGTTAGCTTATGTTTATGGTAGGCACACCAAGAACTTTAATGTCTCTGCTTTTGCAGCAAAGATTAGGAATGCTGCTGCATACATAGCTGGTGATGGCCTTAGTCAGATGAGAGATTGGTATCATACAGAAATATCTCGTGATGCTACTGTTAATTTATTTACCAAGACACTTGCAAAAAGAATGGACAATGTAACTCGTAAGCCTGTAGCTAACAAAGTTATGTTATCTAATCTTATGAAGATATTCGATGAGGAGAATCGTCACTTACATGGTCGTGGTACTTATGAGAAGTATGCTACCAGAAACAACGGCACACTATGGACTGCTTATCAGGCTGCTACTCACTGGTCAAGTCATGATAAGAAAACAAATGCTCGTCCCTCTCATAATACAATAGGATTAAGAGAAGAACGTGTAAGGAAGATGCTTCATTCTAATGAGTGGCTTGCATTGGCAGCATAAGGAATAGGACTATGGAACAATTAGAATTAAATATAAATTATGAATATAGTGATAATGAACTGATAAAAAAGATGGCTACGGAAGGTGTAGAAAATGGTGACTATTTAAATTGGGATCATGCTTATGAAAGTATTTGGAATTGGTTTGAAGAGGAGATAAATTATAAAGGATGTTTACATTCTAATACACTTCGTTGAAGAGGAATAGGACTATGAAAACTCAGAGGGTTGTAGGTAAGCGTAATAATAATCCATTAGCTAAACAACTCTCTGATCCTTTATGGAAACAGAGAATTGTTTTAAGTAAATTAATTTATAATAGAAAGATTAAACACAAAGGAAAGTTGAATGTGGATAATAACTAAAGAAGATTCGGATGACTTTGGACCGGATATTCTTAGTGATGATGACGGTAATCCTATTATCTTTAATGACAAGGTAGCGGCATTGAGATATTTAGAATTAATATGTAATGATTTTAATATAACTTCTGATGAGTTTGTTAAAGAACAATCAATTGTAATATGTAGGTTACATTAAATGAAACAAATTATATTGAGTATATGGTTATGTATTTTGTTATATCCTATTGAAAGTTATGCAGAAAGTGACGTAGAATACCACTGTTTGGTTGAGGCAATTTACTTTGAGGCTCGCTCTGAATCTCAGATAGGACAGTTGGCAGTTGCTAATGTTATTCTTGAAAGAGTAAGACAACTATCTTATCCTGATACTATATGCAGGGTGGTACATCAGTGGAAGGGACATCCAAAATTAAATGGTTGCTCCTTCTCTTATTATTGCGATGGAAAGAAAGAAGTTATGCACGAAAAAGAAGCTCTCTTATTAGCAATGGATATCGCAACCCTAGCTTTAGATGGAGCAGTCGTTGAAGATATTTGGGGAGCTACACATTATCATACTAGATATGTAGAGCCATATTGGATTGATCAGATGTTTTATGTTGGATCAATAGGCGATCATATGTTTTATGAAAGGAGTTATTTTTATGATGAACATTGAACAAGAGCTACGAAGAAATGTTAAAGAACTTCAAGAACAATTACAAAGAGCTTATAATAGAATTAAAATTCTTAATGAAGAACTAAGGTCAGAACGAAAGAAAGCATATCATAATGAAAGATTTCGGAGCAGCCCTTCTGGATGGGCCTTAATGGAAGACTCCCCAGAGTATCCAACAGATGAAAAGTAAGGAGAATAAAATGGGCAAAGTTAATGATTGGTTAATTGAAATGGAGGAAGATGCAGCCCGTTTAACCGAAGAAGAATGGGTTGCCAAGCATGGTTGGAGTCACAAACCAACTGTGTGGGATAGAGTAAGAAGAGAATTAAATTCTACTGAACTTCAATTAAACTTGGATATTAAAGATGAATAAAAGTTTTGCTCAAAAAGAAAGACAAAGAATCTTTCGAGAAATAACTAGACAATATCAACAGGAAGGATATAGTACTAAAGAAGCCAAGCGAATGGCGAGAAGAGAGACTGATGATATCATGTCTGATAAAGAAACATTTGTAGATAATTTTATAAAGGATACATGGGAAGATGCAGATGAGTACTAAAATAGTTTGCATTGAATGGATTGATTCAACAGAATATGCAGATGCCGAATGGAAGACTGAGGAAGAAGTTAAAGAGCTGAAGCCCATGACAATTAAGACTGCCGGGATATTAGTTAATGAAGATGATTTGTATTTAACAATAGCCTCTTCCATCAACGATGCAGATAAGGAGGTAGACGCTCAATATGGAGGGTTGATTTCAATACCAAAGTTTGCTATATCAAAACGATGTTCTGTTCCTATTAGTTTTACAGAGGAAACAATGAGTCAACGAATAAAGGAGATAATTAATGGAACATGGCCGGGGCCGGGGGTATAAATGCAACAAAAACAATGGTTAAACAGAGGACCATGCCCTGCTTGTGGATCGAGCGATGCTAATGTAAATCATACAGCAGGATATTCATGGTGCTTCTCGTGTCAGACTAGGTTTGATGACAATGTAGTTACTATATCTAAGCAAAGGATAAAATCTATGACTACAACTGGTGAATGGGGTGAGATATCTGAGCGTAAGATATCTTCAGAAACCGCAAAGAAATTTAATACAAGAGTTAAGCGTGATGGTAATATAATTACTCACCATTTGTATGGCTATTATAATAATAGTGGAGAACACATTGGTAATAAAGTAAGACAAACCAAAGACAAAAGAATGTGGGTAGAAGGAGAACTATCTGATGCTGTACTCTTTGGACAAAACATATTCAATCAGAAGGCTAGATATATAACAATCTGCGAGGGTGAGATAGATGCCATGAGTGCGTATGAACTTATGGGATCGAAGTGGCCGAGCGTTAGTATAAAGACAGGAGCAGCGGGAGCATTAAGAGATTGTAAGGAAGCCTTTGATTATCTTGATAGTTATGATAACGTAGTTATATCTTTTGATATGGACAAGCAAGGACAGGAGGCAGCCGAAAAGGTAGCTCAATTGTTTTCTCCAAACAAATGTAAAATTATGAACATGGAGCATAAGGATGCCAACGAATATTTAAAGATGAACCAGCGTGAATCATTTACCCAAGCATGGTGGAACGCAAAGCCATACACTCCTGCTGGTATAATTAATCTTAAAGACCTTGGTCAAACTTTATATGAAGAAGATTATTGTGAGACTTGTTTATATCCTTGGTCCAAGATGAATGAAAAGACTTACGGAATGAGAACAGGAGAGTTGATTACATTCTGTAGTGGTAGTGGTATGGGTAAATCAAGTATCATACGAGAGCTAATGCATCACTTCCTACGTAACACAGAAGATAACATAGGTATACTTGCACTTGAAGAGAGTGTAAAGAATACAGCATGGAACATCATGTCTGTTGAAGCTGATGCCCGTTTGTATATCAAGGAAATAAGAGAGGGCTTTACACCAGAGCAGTTGCAGAAGTTTCAGGAAGAGACTATCAACTCAGGCAGGTTCTTTGCCTTCGATCACTTTGGATCAGTGGACAATGACGAGATACTAGCAAGGGTTAGGTTTATGGCCCAAGCCCTTGATTGTAAATGGATTTGTCTTGACCATCTCAGTATCCTCGTATCAGGTCAGGAAGATACAGACGAGAGGAAGTCAATAGATATATTAATGACCAAGCTAAGATCACTGGTTGAGCAGACAGGTATATGTCTGTTACTTGTATCACATTTACGTAGACCCACTGGTGATAGAGGACATGAGGATGGACGTGAGGTAACACTCTCTCACCTGAGAGGATCGGCCTCAATAGGTCATTTAAGTGATTCTGTTATAGCGTTGGAAAGAAACCAACAAGACGATGATCTTATACTATCTAATACAACTACTGTTCGGATATTAAAGAACCGTTACACTGGAGACACGGGAGTAGCTACTCATTTATTCTATGATAAAAATACTGGTAGAATGACAGAGATAGATAACCCATTCGATACGGGAGATGATTAATGGGACGCAAGAAGTTTGATCAAGAGTTATACAATAAGTCAGATCCATTATCCAATGGTATCATGGTAAGATGGCTTGACTTAAATGGATATAAACATATAGAGTCAAAAGAAGATTATAAAGTTGACATTGTATGTATGAAGGATAGTATACCAGCATACTT
>Ga0080013_1003326_pt1 | contig 17166 bp, 13 predicted proteins | sample ETNvirenome_6_85_FD_69236 | JGI IMG/M metagenome (GOLD analysis project Ga0080013, IMG submission 69236) | Marine viral communities from the Pacific Ocean - ETNP_6_85 (SPADES assembly) (version 2) | ecosystem: Environmental > Aquatic > Marine > Oceanic | place: Pacific Ocean | collected 2013-06-19 | reverse complement strand
GATTCCCCGAATTCTAGCGTTTGTACCAGCAGCACGAATAATGCTTATTTTAGTTCCGAACCAAATCGAATCATCAAAGTACCCTTCATTCTCAGGTATTAACATAGATGATGTTGTAGCATCCTCATCGAAAGCTATATAAGCATCTGCTGATTCCACGATAAAGCTAACCTTATTACCCTCTTCCATATTACCGGCTAGAGTTACAGCATCTTCAGCAGATGAACTGCTAGTTGTAAATGTGAAGGTTTTGTGTTTTGTATAATTCTGTAATAGTTCAATTTCTTGTCTCCACGGTGCAGTAGACATTATTGATCCTCCTTTGGCTTAAACTTCAATAGTTTAGGAGCCGAATTACCAAGATTCTGAGTTCGTATATTTTCATTTCCTATAGGTATTGTAAATCCCTCGCCCTTAGCAATGGCTGCCTGAGACATAAATCTAGGCTTCATTAGTTCTTTTCGATATTCTCGATTTACGGATGAAAGATAACTAACCTCTTTTATGAGATCTTCTATCGTTAAACTCATATCCTTAATTGTAGTTTCTAAATTACCCACTTGAGTATTTAAATTCCCCTTTACAGATTTATTAATTGAGTTATCTCTTTCCAGATCAGAAGCCCATTTTCTAAGCTTCCCCTCAATTTGTACAGCTTGTTCTAATTGAATTCTGGCTTCCCTTGCTTCTTTCTCCCAAAAATTCATTTTATCTGCTAAAGTACTACGTTCTTCTTGAAGCCCTCTATTTATTTTACTCATCTCTGCACTAAAAATTTCTAAATTTTCATTTTTATCTAAAACTTGTTTTCTTTCCGCTTCTGCTGAAATAAGATCCTTTCTATTCTGAGTAAATTGTTCAGTAAGTTGTTTATTTTCAGCAAGTAATGCTGCAACCTGAGAACCCAGATCAGAAATTGTTTTGGACTGTTCATAAGCCTTAGAGGTGATATTTTCTAGCTCACTAGTACTGTTAATCAACTCACCCCTAGAATTTCTTAATAATTCTTCTAAAGCTGGAATTTTTTGCAGCTGCTCATCCTGATTAGCAATTTGTAATTTAAGTACAGAAAGTTCTGTAGATATCTGGTCATTAAAATTCTGAAGATCTTTTAAATTTTCTTGCTCTATATTTAATCGACTTATAGCTTGATCTCGTTCTGCTTCGATGCGTCTATAATGACCTAATTGAGCATTTAAATCATCTATTTCAGATTTATATTTAGAGTCTAGAGCATCGTTCTGTAAAACAAATTGAGTAGCTTGTTGTCTAATTTTATGTGTTGGTTTATTTACAAAATCATTATATTTCATATAAGGCTTGCGCCTCAGCAGCTATAAAAGGATTACCAGAAAATTGTTTTGAATTAGTTAAATTCTTTATCCAAGAAACTGGAGCTTCTGATTTAGATATTGAAATTGATCCCCCTGCAGGGGTAAACATACTAATATCCCCAGCAACTATTGTTTCCAACGCTGCTTCATAATTAGGGACATAGCACTGAAGCTTCATAGTATTAGACCAACGATCATAAATTAAATCTGCTATAGGAATATCCTTTTCAATTGGTTCTCTCTTGAAAAGAATTGGGACTAGATAACCAGTAATTTCTTTTTCTTCAACAACAGGTGTTTCTTCAACAACCTCTGCAACATTCTCTTCTACGACTTTCTTAGTGGTCTTTTTCGCTGTTTTGGTAACCTTACTATTTTTTAAGCTTGGCATTTCCTTTAAAACCTTCCTTTCTTCTTTGGGAAGAAACATGTGTTTCACCCTTTGATTTTGCTCCAGCTCCTTCACCACGTATTCTACCTTTACCGTGGCCAGAAACACTCCTCTCACCAACACCAGTTCCAGTTCCTCTAATTCTCTTTTTACCTCCTCTAGCTTGGTAGGTTTGTGCAAAGTTTTCAGGCTTTACCCATCTGTGTGCAGTTGGATCAAACCTGGCCCCAGCAAACGGTGGAAAAGATAATTTCTTCATTAAAGACTGTTCTTCATCAGCCTGAACAGCATTTTTAACTGGGTTTCTTCTAACATAGGTATCATTTTCATCTTTTTGGAAGAATGATTGCATTTTTTCCATTGCTGATTCTTTAGTCATACGTTTACCTTTTTGTCGCATAGATTGTTGAATCTGTCTTTCAAATTCTCTTTGTTGAGCTGCAGTTGGTTGACCCATTCTAGCAGCATCATCTCTAAGTGTACCACCTAACCACCAACCAGCTAAAGCTCCCATTGCTGCAGATCCTAAACCTTTTTCAACGGATTCATCGTCATGCCATTCAAAATCCACAGGCTCTTTATCCAGCATTAGTTCAGTTGCGTACTCAATAGCTTCTTGCAACCCCTCTTCACTATACTCAAACTCTTCATCATTAACAGTACCTTTAACAACTGTATCTATGCTTTTATTAAAGGGATTTCCTTCAATACCAGCTACAATCTTACCCATCAAGGAACGTTTTTTCTGTTCAGTATCAGGATCTCTACCTTTACCTGTTTTAGGATCAACAGAGGTATTAACCCCAATAATATCTGGATAAGCTTCTGCCCATAAAGCACCAACTTTATTAGCCTTCCCATCAACAATAGCACGAGCTACAGCCCAAGGTTTTTTAACTTTTTGTGCTTTCTTCAGATCAGACATAGATACACCTCTATCTTATTATACTTTTATTATCAGAATTTTCTTTCTTTTCACGCTCTAATTGTTCTTCAAAATCATGGAGATATTCTAAAAGATCGTCTACATGATTTGTATCTTTAAGATGATCAGCCGAATTATATTTTATTAAGAATGTTTCTAAATCTGAAATGTCTTCAGCTTTGAAAAGACCAAACCCACCTTTAAACTGATCCATAAAAGAAGCTGGCTCTTTTAGTGCTTTTCCAGTTTCCTGTGTTTGTTTGATTCCTGGAAGATTAAAGTTTCTAATTGGTGTTATTCCTCTATCATATGCCCCAGCTGCTTGTTTTCTATGGTGGTAACCCAAATGCCCACTATTAGCAAGTTTATTTTCTATATGATTCGCAACAACATTAGAGTGATTGGCTATTCCACCTGAAGCTTTTCTGGATAATCCATACTTATCCTTTTGGCCATCCCCAACCTGAAACAAATTTCCAGATCCATGAAACAAAAAGTTTTTATTAGAAGCATTTTCTTGTTCATCCTGTGCAAAACCTTCATGAGAACCAGAGATAAGTATCCCATCATTTGCGCCCATTCCACCACGTAATGCCATAAGATTTTCTTTCTTTATCCAATGCCGAGTTTCTTCATGCCACACATATCCTTCTAACATCTTTCTTCTGGCAACTTCAGGATCTGGTGGACCCTGTTTTGGTTTATCATCTTCAGCTTGGGATATTAATTCCTTTGGAACTCCAACCTCTTCAGCATTTTGTTCAGCTTTTTGTAAGTTCTGTTGAGCTGCTTCAAGTTCTTTGTTAGCAGCTTGCCAGTTTGTTCCCAATTGACCAGATAAAGAATCTACTTTTTCTTGTGCTTCATGTACATCAGACTGTGCTTGTTTAAGTTCTCCAACAGCTTTTTCTTGCTGTGGATCTAGTGATTGTAAAATATGGTGATCCCCAAAAGCTTCCCCAGTTTCGGGATGACGTTTTGTTTTACTACTAGATACTTCTTCAGGAGTATGATCTTCAAAATCTTTTAATTTACCTTCCTCTGTCTTAAGATGTACATCATGTTTTGCATCACCATTTTCTTCAAATTCAGTAAATTTATTATGTGCCCCATTCAAAAACGCAGCTTCTCTAGCACGTACAGCACTATCACCTTTTCCTGAAACAATCTCTTTATAATTCTCAGCATAATCAGCATTTTTCATAGATTTATCATTTTGCTCTTTTAGATGCTCTGGAGATCCAAAATCATCCCCCATTCTTTCCCTTTCAGATTTAATATAATCAAAATCAGCACCATGTTGTTTGGCTTCTTGCATGGCATCTCTAATAGCTTCTGCTGTAAGGGGAGATATCATATACTCACCATCTTCACGCCTCATATTTTTATACTTATCGTAATGAGCGGCTAATTCCAAGGCATGTTTTGTTGCTAATTCTGGAGAGATCTTTCCATCATCCATTTCTGAAGCCAATTTATCCAAATCCCCTGGTTTAGTTGGTAGATTATTAGCTGCTTCATTAGTTGCAGCCTCTTGCTTTTTAGCATCTACAGCATCTTGTTTAGCTTGTGCAGCTTCATCCTTGACTTTCTGTTTTTCATCTTCAATTGCTTTTTTCTCCTGAAATTTTTTCATTTTATTGTGTTCTTTAGCTATTGCATGTTTAGCTTTTTTTGTACCCATAGCTTCAAATTCTTCAGCCTTATCTGCTTTAAATTCTTCTAATGACACAACAGCATTATCTTTTCCATATTCTTGTTCATACATGTGTTCAATAACGTCATTATGTTTTTCCACCAACCCAGAAACAGATGTTGGTTCAGGAGTTGGTTCTTCAGTAGGTGGGGTAACTGGTGCAGCTTCACCCTCATCATCAGGAGTCTGTGGTGTAAGAGCACCTTGAGGAAGGGCACCAGGTGGCATCTGAACTTTTGCTTGAACCTCACCAATATACTCTTCAGACATAGGATCAACATTATCAATATCAATGGTTGGTTCAGATGCCCCCATATTATGATCATTCATAATTTGGTTTGGGGTAACCCCTCCTAAAGCCTCTAGATCAGGTTTAGAATCTGGATGAGCATCATTCCAATGTTGTTGAAATTCTTGGGGATTATTAACATTATTTTCAAAAGCAGAATTTAATGCCTTTATTGAACTATTATGACTTGCTAAATTCTTAGTAACTGGGTTATCTGTCTGAGGATCTAGTAAACCTTCATCTACTCCCATATAATCCAACATACTATTTGATAGATCCATACTTAAGTTATTCGATAGCAATGACTGAATATCTGAAATACCTTGTTGGTGTAAATAATAACTAGCTGGGTTTGGCCACTCCTGTCCATCAAATTCCCCACCATTCACAGTAAATGTGTCATTTGCAGGATCATGCATTAAACCATCCACAGCAGTAAGATTCATATCCTGAACGTTTTTTAAATGTTCCCTAACGGTATTAGCCAAATTTTCAAATTGGGGAGATGCTTGCATTTCGTCTGAAGTATAATTACCTTCTTCAAAATGATTAAGTAGACTTTGAATTTTTGCTCTTGATTCCTCGTGTCGATTTAGGTTGTATCCATCAATATTTTCTTCCAGTTGTGAGTGAAGTTCTCCTATAAGCCCACTAAGATCTTCATTGGCATCCCCTAATACATCATGTAGTGTCTGATAAACTTCACCACTTAAATTACTTGGGTATTGAGTGGCTGGATCATCTTGAAAAAGGTTTATATGATCCTTAACAGCACTCTCCAAGTCAGCTACTAAATCTTGGTCAATTTGTTGACCTCGCATTTCAGCAGTCCCTATTCTGTTAAGTGCTTCTGTCAAATTAGATTTAGATTTCTGCCAAAGCTCAGATTCTTGATGTGTGGTACTTTTTCCAGCTGATGGTTTAAATCCTAAATCTTTATGGAAATCTGCTTGGAGTATATTTACGGCACCCTTAGACAAGTTATCTTGAATGCTGTTAGCAATAGATTCAGGGTTATGACCATCTTCTATTGCAGCAGTAACAAAAGTGTTAAGATCATGGAAATCTTGTACAATTAAATTTTTCCAAAGACTACTATCCCTTGAAGGCATCTCTCCCCCATTAGCCTCAATAGCTTTGTAAATTGAGTTTTGTAAATTTTCCGCTAATTCTTCTGTACGGTTTTTAACACCGTCCCAATCCGTGGGAATGGGTTTATATTCGTCATTTCCTAGTATTGGTGGTGTTGCAAATATTAGACCAATACCTTCTGGGATAAGATTATCAGCTTTAATTCTTTCTGAAATCTTACCAACCTGAGCAGCACTAAGTATTGAATCAGGATCTTCAGCGGCTTCCTCAAAAACTTTATGTAAATCAGCTATATTCTTAAAACCTTCATCCTTAAACATCTGATGTACATCCCTTAATACGTCTGTGGGATTTACAGTAAAATAAGGAAGATCTTTATGAAAGGCACTTTTAAGGGTTGCTTTAATCTTATCCTTTATAAAATCTTGTGCTTCAGCACTGGGAATATCAAGGATTTTTGCATACATTTGAACACCAAATTGTAATGATCTAAAATCGGCTTTCAATCGAGCTGTAATTTGTTCTGGAGTTCCAACAAGTGGTCTGATTGGCTTATCTAACTCCTCAGAAATATCACCAACTAATTCTTCTTCTCCAGGTAAGGGGGTAGCTGGGACCCCACCTTCTGGTACACCACCGTTTAGTTCGTTTGCTTGCCAGGATGTGAATTGATCCCAATCCCAATCTTCTGGAAGTTTTTCAAGATGTTCTTTTACAAAAGTTTCTCCAATTAATGCAGATGCTATATCTGGGTCCATCTGAAAAACCGCAGGGTCTGCTGGGTCAAGACCAGCAAAATCCCTTAGTAGTGATTCAATCCCAGACATTTTTACAACAACTTTTCCACTAGTTTTATCAAACCAACCATTTTTATTTGAAAACCAATTTGAATCATAAGCTTTATCTAGTAAGGCATGACCTAAAACGTTGAGCTGCCCCAAAGAGTTACAAATACCCATACGTACTGCAAGCTGATGAGCATCAAGGGTGGTAGTGCCCATATAACCACCCTGACCTTTAACATACTCATGTTCAGTTCCTTTGTGCTTTATGTGGCCCCAAGAACCATGAACCACATGTGGAGTTTTCATCCAACCCAATTTATCCGTTGGTTTTACAGGTGCACCTACTGATGGGGCATCACCTACCCCAACTCCTTGGGAATTAGCTTCCTCTTCTTCCTTTCCCTTTTCAATCTCTCCTTGATTCGTCTTTATTGTGTCAGCAATGGTAGGCTCCCCCTTCAAAAACTTTTCAAGTTCTGTATTAATTTTTCTGGTAGGTAAGTTTCTTAGATTAGCAAAGGGGTGATCATCACCAAATATCTGCCCTCCCCGCATAGTCAAATCTTGATGCCAGCCAGCCAACATTGCCTTAGCAGATTCTCTCCTATTCTTATTTCTCTCTTGGAGACTAAGGTTTTCCCAACCAGGTTTGTCAAGATCACCAGCATCTATACTTTCAAACAATGCCTCATGAAGATCATCTAGCACAGAATATGAAAGGTTGTCCATAAGTTGGGACTGATTTACAACTCTTGGGGTATTCCTGATCTCAGCCTGAGTACTCAATTTCCTCAGATATTTTTCTAAGCCTGATAAGTCGTGACTCAAGATTTTATTTTTAGTTTGGTCACTAGACATTGCAAGCTTTGGAACGAATTCTTTCAAATGCGCCTTAAGGTCATCTCTTCTAGCCTCTGTCTGTACTGAGTGAGCAAGCCCAGCAAGGGTTGTGGGTGGTGGATCTACAGAATCTAGTGTATCTGGAACAAAGCCTTCCCCAGCATTACCAAGATGTTTTTTATCAGGGTCAATATTACTAGCTTGGTAAGACAAATTCTTTTGTTGTTTAGGTGATAACTTAAGAGGATTTTTCTCTGAAACTATGTGGTTAGCTAGCTCACCCCAAAATCCCTCTTTTGCAGACTCCGTAGGAAAGTTTGGGGAACTCATCATTGAAGCAACAAAATTAAGTAGTTTTTGTGATGAAATATGTCTGTCAAAATCATCAGCATTTTTGTTTTCCAAATCGACTGATTTAAGCCAATCCATAAACTTTTGCCCAGATTCTGGTAAGTTTTTATAAACGTCAGATCCAAATAGTTTTGCCCAAGGATTTTGTAGATGTCCATATTGATTGGCAGCTGCGTACCCTTGTACAGGTTTATCTTCTGGATGGCTAGATTGAATAAATTTCTGAATAAGCCCAGAATCCGTAGAAAGATATTTTAATAACTTATTAATATTTGTTTCTGATTTGAGGGGTTCATTTGCTAATGACAAAGCTCTAACATTATTTAGATGTTGCTTCATTCGGTAGTCAGCCTCTATCTGAGCGGCTTCTTCCCTAGTCTGATATTCACCAACATCTAAGTCAGGATCTTCTATTAAATTTTTGTAGAATTCCTCAGCAATTGTCATTAAGCCTCTATTAAGCCACGAGAAATTAGTATTTGTTTGTTAGCTAAATGAAGTGCTTCTATTTCTTCTTTATTTCCACCACTATAGGGAACAGCAAAACCTTCTTCAATCATTTCATCATTTATACTAATCTCTTTATTATCTAGGTGGTACAAAATACCTAGAATTCGACCAAACTTTCCTCGATCTCTACTCTCCAAAAGAATTTTTGAGCCTTTCGGACATTTCTCCTGAAGATGACTTTTAGAGAGCAGACCCCTAAATTTTTCTTCTAAATTCCGTGTCCTACTTTCTGGGGTGTCAATTCCATACAATCTTACCCTTTGATTAGATAAAATCACATCAAAGCCCAATTCAACGTCAACATCTATAGTGTCGCCATCAACTATCTTCAATACTTTAGCTTTATAAGTATACATACTTAATTATACTTTTTTTGTCCTATTTCTTTTCTGACAAGGGCCACAAATTCTCATGCCTTGTTTTGCGTGAAGCTTTGCCCCACATTTACACTTATTCCAATTTCTCTTAGCCATTACTCTGGCGTAGAGATAACTGGTTCACCAATCGCTAATTCAATGTTGTCTGTGATAACCATGTTAGCAGCTTGTACGCTGGTTTCTATGACGAACTCTTTTGTGGCAAATCCATTTCCAAGGCCTAGCTCATTGGTCAAAATTAGTACCTCTGAAGCGTCAATTGCACTTAAAACGCAATCCCCGCCCTTAGTGTACAAATTACTTAAAGTTAGGGTGCCGATTTTTCCATTCTGGGCTGACACTGGTGCCTGAATCCAAATACGGTCGTAGGTCCCGCCAGAAGTTATAAGGGCCTCTGCCTGATGGTGACCGCCACCAATCGACCTCATCCTAGCAGCACCTGGTGAGGGACTTAAACTTTGCCCATCGCTGGCATTGCCTATGACCGTGAGCGTATGAATATTCATATCTGACAAAGTTAGTTTTCTGCAACGTGAATTTTCAAAGATTAAAGTTCCCACCTCAAGTCGAGTAGCTGTGAAGCCTGTAGCAGTAGGATTTCCACTGATTTGAACCACATTAGTTTCCCCTGATGGCAGACTTGATCCCGTGAAAACAGTGCCTACAGACACGTTTTCTATAGTAATTTCTCGTACAGGAACGCTAGATAAATCAATTCTCAGCGTATTATCACCCTCTGTGTAGGTCACAGGGGTATCAACGGGGGCTAGATAAACCCCACTATCCCCATTGCTAAAAGACCTTTCTGCTAAGATGGTTTCATTAACCACGACACCACCACCAACGGTAGTTCCAGCTATGATAAAGGACGCTGCCATCTGAGGCGAGAGGCCCATGGCCCTGAGCAAGCTGTATGGGCTTTTTAAGACATTAAAAACGGTCTTCCACTTAGCACTTTCCGATTGTAGGAAGTCGATTTTTTGTAGGAGCCAGTTACGCCAAACAGTTATTCGTTTATAGGCTCTAACTGGAGCATTTAGTGTGGCTCTTGGGGATGCCTTCAGCCCTCTCCAAAATGCTTTAACTCCATTGAATAATTCTTTTCTAAGTAATCCTAGACCAATTCCTAGTAAAAAGGTGACTGCACCAACAAGAACAATAAAGTTAGCTGTTATAAGATTAATAACATTCTCAAAAGCTATCTTTTCAACAATGATTATGTTATCAACCTGTAAGGGTAACATGGGAGATATAAATTTAATTGGATCAATAGAAATAACTGCCACACCTAGCAAACCAGAAAATAATGCTAAAGTACCAGCAGTTCTCTTACCGAAGGATCTAGAAAAAACTTTTTTCAGAGTTCTCTTAAAAAAATTCCCCTTTCTTTCTGCCGAATCCATAGTGCCACCTCCAAGATAAGGTCATATTTTATTATACTCATTCCTTGTGTCTTTTCTTATCTCTAGGGGCTTCTGCCTGATGAGCTGGCGTTGCTACATAAATATTTGGCAATCTAAATTCTTCAGTTCTATCATCATCTTCCTTAAATAAGAATTCTGTTTTCAATAAATTATGTTGATCATGAATATCTGACAAGGATTTTCCTTCATCAAGGACTCCTTTTTTCTCATTAATTAACCAATCTATAATTGAATCTCTTCGGTCAATAAGCGTTTGTACCATCTTATCTGCTTCATAACCTTTTCTATCATCAGCTGCTAACCCTGATTCATTTACAAGCCTTTTTATTTTCCCATTTGACAGATTTAATAAAGCTTTAGCAGCCCCCTTGTATTGCTCAGTACTCATATTCCCAAACACTTTACCTGCGGGATAAGCTGGGTTTTGCATAGCAGCAATTGTAGGTAAATAAGGAAAATCTTCTTTAGTAAATCCTTCAGGGTTGGCACTAGTAAACTGAGGACCACTAGGTTCATACCACTCGTCTTTATGAAAGCCCTTCATCTTTGTATTTCCACCAGCTGAACTAAAGTGGAGTGATCCACCATTATCAACTCTATAAACTTTTCCCCCTGAACTAATAACATTATCGTTGTTCATACCCATAACGTCCCAATTATTTAACATTACATCAACCAAAAAACCATTGGTTAAATCTGGGTGGTCAAAGTCCTTAACTGATTCAGCCTCTGGTAACCATTCGGATTTAGTTGAAGCTGTTCCATTAAATTTTACTAATTCAGTATTTGGTACAGCAATTCCAGCCATTTGGTAAATTTTATTAGAAAGAATTTCTGCTTTGTTTTTAGCAGCATCTTCAGTTTTTACATAGTAAATTTTTCCTGTATTAGGATCTTTCATAGTCAAACCATTGTTTGATCCGAATTTACCTTTAGGATTGTGGGAACCAATTTCGACCCCAGCAACTGTCCCAAGAGATTTATTATCTTGTAGAGTAGCTGGTACTAAAATGTCTTTATAATCTTCATCAGGCTTCGTAAAGCCATGACGTTCTGGATTTAGCTTAGTAAAACCTTTAGGAATGGCTGAACCATCATATACATCGAAAAAACTCTTGGTCCAAAAATCTCTGGTTTTTTGATCAGTATCACCTTCACCACTATTATACGTTATATATGAAACATCACCTGGGTTATGCATATACAAAGTTTCTTTTTCACTTTCAAAATTACTGTCATCCAGTTGCCACGGAGCAAAACTGGTATGTGATAGTATGTCGTCAAAGTTAACCCATTTACCATAATGAAAGTTCTGTGGTGGTGGACCTTGCGAATTACCATACCCAAAAAGTCTATGTGTGGCACCAACTACAGGTGAGCTATGAACATGTACGGCTGTTGCTGGAGAATTAGGCTTTTCCATACTTTCTTTAAAAAGATCTCCAGTAATCTTTTCTGGAGCTAGTCCCTTAAGATACTCCATTCTTTTTTCATCAGCACCTTCTTCTGTTACATTAATATCCCCAATAATTTCTCTAGCCTCAGCAGTTTGCCTCCAGAGAAACTGACCTTGTACACCAGGCCCAAAAGCGGCCTTAAGCATTTGTGATTGAGTTGTGTTCATAGTGCGAACTAACTGTCTCATCATTTCCAGACCAGCTTCATATTCAGCCATATCTGTTTCAGTATAATCCTCAAATTCTGGTTCATCCGTACCCAGCTTATTCTGAATGTTCAGATCAGAACCCTTAGCTGATGGATCTAAATCTTCGGGATGTTTTCCTTGAGCTTTTAGATAATTCCTACCATAACGTCTTGTTGCATTTCGCATGTTTGCATTTTTATCAGTAGACCATCCTGGTCCCTGTTTCTCTCTGGCCGCTTTAGCTGCCACTGAACTATTATATGAATGTTCCCAACCATTAACTTGTTCATTGGTCACATCTGGATATTTAAATTGTTCTGTAACCTGTGAAGCGGTTTTTACATAGACAGGGGTGTCATCCTCAAAATTATATTTTTGTCCCCAAGAAAACTCCCCCTGTGCCTCTACATCCCCCTCTTTCCATGCTTCATATGTCTCGATAAGTTCATTTCTTTTGTCCTCAGTTAAATGTCTAGGATTACCCAAATGATCAAGATCCTCTGGTATTACCTGACCAAAGCGAAAATTGTGTGGAGTATTTTGCATTTCCCCAACAATCTCTTGCATCAAATTAGCTTCTGGGCAGTCATGTGAAGCAGATCCGTACCAACCCCTAGAACCAGAATTAGCGAAAAAAATTGATGTCCACATATACTTAAAATTATAATTCTGATCCCCATTTACGTCTTGTTGTGCAGAAAAAGTATGCCCCTTGTCATCTAAAGATTTATCTAATTCATGTAGCATGTGTCCCATAAAACCTGGGTCATTCAGATTTACATTTGCTCCTAAATTTCCTTGTGGTATAACTGTACCTCTTAGTTTTTTTATTTCCTCAGCAAGCTTTCTATCACCCTTAAAGCCTTGTGGAATTTTCTCATCACTGTGCATTGTAGAAGACATTAAAAATATTGCTGTACGAAGTTGTGTGTATTTTGGGTTAGTAGCAAGATCACTTGGAAGTGATCCATTTTTTGCAAATTCTTTACCCAGATTAGACATATGAACTGTCATTGGAACTTCATCATGTGCTTCTGCTTCTTCAAAGTCCTTCATGAAGTCATCAAAAAAAGAACTGAAGCTAGATGTCTCTGTCTCGACTTTAGCATCAATCTCGGGAGGTTTTTCAGCACTTTGTTGGCTATGCATAGCCGCTAAAATGGCATCACGATCTCTGTCTGATGCTTTTGTATTCTTATTACCATTAAGTCTTTTTAAGGCTTCTTGTAAATCTACCCACTCAATTTTTTCAGTTTCCCAATCATGAGCTGGCTCATCAGGTTTGTTATTGTCTTTAGTCATTCTCATTAAGAAATACTTAGACGTAGAGTTATCGGTGTTGTACCAACCTGGTATTTCACCAGCTATTTCAACATCAATACCCATTTCTTCCCCAACTTCTCGTGTAGCAGTGGCTAATTCATCCTCATCATCTTTGTCTTGTTTTCCTTTAGCCAAACTCCATGTCATACCATCAAAGTCATTTGCTACTTTTCTCATAAGAATTTTTCCATCATCATCCACAACAATTCCACCATATGCTGGGGGTAAATCAGGGTTACGTTTATGCATGTTGTCATATTCATCAGGATGAGCACTTTGTAAAAGTCTCTTATCTACATACTGTCCACCCCTCTTACCTTCATAGGGTTGAATACCTAAATCCATAGGGGTTTTTTGTGTACCTGTAATAAACCCTTCAGCATCAATATATACCTTATATTCATCTGGAACTGGAGAATATGTTGTGCCAGGTGGAGTACTGGGAGGACTAAGATCCTGATTATCAAATGAAGTATCTGCATCAGGATCATTACCCAAATTAAAGGGATTAGGTAATTTAATTAATTCCTGTTTAGTCACAGTTATATACTTAACTAAATCGGAAAGACTACTCATGAAAAACTCCTTAGTATTAATAGTATACATTAATTAATTAACTTCTTGTTAATTAATTAACTATATATTAGTTAATTAATTATACTCTTTAATTAATATTAATTAATAGGTGTTTCATTTCCAGAATCACCTAAGATAGCTGTTTGTGCTAATAAATTTATTGTAATTGAATGCCTAACAAACTCATCAGGTAAAAATACACGTTCAAAGTTTTTTAAGTATTCTCTTTGTTCTTGAAGTCTATCATCAATCGCTAAAGTAAAAACTGGAATTTTTTCCCATAACTCTTCCTTACTTCCATACGGAAGATCAAATGTTGGAAATAACAAGTTACCCCAATATTTAGCCCAAGATCTACCAGTTCCAGACCAAATAGTAATGTCATACCTTTTAGCTAAAAGTCCAGCTACTAAAGTGTCTACTAATTCCCAATTAATTTCTAATTCAGCCTCTGGGTCCTCAGGCCAAAGAATTAATGTGTCATCGACATCTACAAATATTTTCTGCATAAAACCTCCGAAAAAAGATTATATCACAAAAATCCCAGTATAATAAATTAACCAACTGTTGAGGGAATTTATGCCATTATATGATATTGACGTTATTATTACTATGGAAGGGGATAGCCCTACAGACGCTTGGGAAAAAGTTATGAATTTTCTCAAATCTCATGTTGATGAGACAGATGTTTTTGTAGGAGAACCCCATGAAATCAGTACGTCTGTATGTGAAACTTGTGGAAAAGAATTTCCTACACCACTTTTAGCGAAGTGGCACTCCATTCAAGATAATTTGGAAAACTCTTAATCGCTGCAGAAACTTGACATATCCATTTAGATGCTATAAGATACCTACATACTAATAAATTTGGAGGCACTCAATGAGAGCTTGTGGATGCAGTGACAGAGGACGACATCAAAGAGATTGTACACTTCATGTAACTAAAAAAACATTAGTTTTGGGGGAAGAGGAATATATAACTCCTACAACTCCTCACTTAGAATGGAGTTCTACAAAAACTCGTCAGACAACTGTAGAAAATAGAATAAAAAACTATGTTAGAAGAAGGAAATCTTTCTATCTTACTGTAGATGAGAAATATGATTGGTATGTTTCTAATGGCACCTACGTATCTTGGACAAAAAATGCATCTAGTACGTATGGGTATCAAACACTAGACGATATAAAGTCTGGTATTGGTGCTATAGGAAATGTATTACCATTCTTCTCTGGATATAGGGGAGAACTAGGTATACCTTTTGAGAGTTGGCTTAGTCCAAGTTATGCTTTAGATAGGCATTCAACACACTGCTCTGGTGCAACATGTGGATGGAGTCACGGAGTTTCACTTGGTGAGCCTGATCCAACGAAAAAAAGAAGACGTAGAAATAAGAAAGTAGGTGTATAAATGGGTAAGGGTAAGATAAAAACAACTAAAGAGATAGCTGAGTATCTAAGTGTAAGCCCTGAGCAAATACGAAAATGGGTAAGATCTGGTACTATACCCCACACTAGGCTAAGTAGAAGACTTAGTAGATTTAATACTGATACTGTTGATGCATGGTTAAATGATATTAGAAAAAAAGCAAGTCCAAACAAAACGACTAACTATTAGAAAGTAGGTATGCAAATGGGTACTAAAGAAATACGTGTTCTAAGTCTCTTCTCAGGAATTGGTGGCTTTGAACAAGGAATGATTCAATCAGGATATCCCTATAAAGTAGTAGGTTATTCTGAGTGGAATAAATATGCTAGTGAAATTTATGATAGAAATTTAGGAGATACTATAGCGAAAGGAGCTATTAACTATGGAGATGCAACAACCATTAATACCTCAGAACTCCCAGACTTCGACTTACTCATCGGTGGATTCCCATGCCAACCTTTTAGCGTGGCTGGCCTCCAACGAGGAATTGCTGATACAAGGGGAACTTTGTTCTACGATATTGCAAGAATTCTTACCGACAAAAGACCAAGATATTTTCTTCTCGAAAACGTTAAGGGCTTACTTGGTCACGACTCTGGCAAAACTTTCCAGAAAATTCTTGAAACAATCACCGAATGTGGTTATGTGGTGCAATGGCAAGTGGTCAATAGTAAGCACTTTGGAGTACCCCAGAATAGAGAGCGGATATACATCTTTGGATACCAAGTTGTCGGACATACTAGAGGACAACGTAGACCACAAGTATTTCCTCTCACAAAAGGCTATGGACAGAATAGTTTGGAAATAAACATCCTAGCTCACAATGACAAGTACCGTAGGACATCACAAGTTTTTGATCCTTCTGGTGCTACAGAAGCTATTGATACTTGTGGTGGTGGTGGGCATGAGCCATGTATCCCAGTTTGTGGAACACCAGAATTAGAGAGACTTCTAGAACACCCAGAAGAGGAAGAAATAGGACCAAGGGCAGTTCTTACCCCTGATCGTAAAGAGAAAGGACAAAATGGGCGTAGAGTAAAAGACGTTGAAGAGCCTAGTTTCACTCTTACTGGTCAAGATTTACATGGGGTTGCAGTTCCAGTACAATTAAGAAAAAGTGATAACTTCTCTAAAGGTCAATCAAGGGTCTTAAATGAAGATGATCCTATGCCAACTCTAGGAGCTACTGACTACAAATCTCCTAATGGAGTAGCTATTCAAATTAGGAGTAAGCAAGGTGGTTTCAAGAGAGATCAAAGCACAGCTTCTACTATAAGCGGTGGGGCACATAGTGGTGGAAATCATAGCGATATGGATCTCATTGGCATTGCTGATCTTGGGAACGAGGAAGGAACACCTTATATGGTAAGACGATTAACTCCAATAGAATGTGAGAGACTTCAAGGCTTTCCAGACAATTGGACTGAGGGTATTTCCAATACCCAACGCTACAAGAGCTTAGGAAACGCTGTTACAGTAAATGTAACTGAAGTTATAGCAAGAACCATCTATGAAGAAATCATGAATGAAGGAGACTAACATGTCTGAAGGTGTTTCTTGGGAAATTTTTAAGAATTACATACGTATTATAGATTCTGAGGGAAAAGATTTTATAGATCTTTATGGAACAGATTCCAGAATTGACTTGGCTGTAAAACTGACACAAGCACATATAAATAATGACATAAGCAGAAATTTAATCGACTTAGTTAATGCTGTTGAAAGATTATGCAAAATTCAAACGAATAAACATTGATTTACAAATACGTATGTACTAGTTGTAAGTTGGACAATATTAAAAGTTTTCTATACAAAACAGATCTAGAAACTGGTGTTGAGTGTAGGATTTGTCCAGAATGTGGGGAGATGCTTAAACGAAAGTTTATGCGTCCCCCCAAAGCTTGGTTTAATCAAATCAGTAGGAGAGAATAATGAACGTAGAACTCGTTGATGTAATGGGATCAGATCTGACAGTTGTGAACGCAGCTCGGGTATCTTTTGATAAACACCATGATACTTTTCTAGACAATGATAAAAAGCTTATCAAGTATCTAGCTGAGCATGGACATTGGACTCCATTTGGGCATCCCCAAGTGCAGTTCAGAATTTCTGCCCCTATCTTTGTTGCTCGTCAATTGGTAAAACATCAAGTAGGGTTAGTTTGGAATGAAGTAAGTAGAAG
>Ga0080013_1003325_pt1 | contig 17173 bp, 15 predicted proteins | sample ETNvirenome_6_85_FD_69236 | JGI IMG/M metagenome (GOLD analysis project Ga0080013, IMG submission 69236) | Marine viral communities from the Pacific Ocean - ETNP_6_85 (SPADES assembly) (version 2) | ecosystem: Environmental > Aquatic > Marine > Oceanic | place: Pacific Ocean | collected 2013-06-19 | reverse complement strand
AGCGCGAATTGGCCGGACGGCGCTGGCGCTGGCGCTGCCGATCAGGTCTGGAGCGACGATCGCTCTCTCGCTGTCGGCACCGAGACGCACGATCTACAGTCGCTGACGCAACTCGACGACAACGGGGCGACGCTGCGCAGCGCGATCAGCTTCGACGGCGTCAAGGCGCTGCATGTCAAGAACAACAGCGCGACAGGGACGCTGACGCTCGGCGGCGCGGGCGCGAACGATTGGGACGGCGCGGGTACGCCGTTTCAGGTCGCGACCGGGAAGATCGACATTCAGCCCGGTGGCGTCTTCCTCTGGCTCGCGCCCACTGCTGGCGGCGGCGCTGTCGCTGCGGGCGCGAAGGATCTGCTCGTCGAAGCCACTGTCGCCACGGTCGAATACGAAATCGTCGTTGTCGGGTTGGCGACCTAATGAAGCTAGACGCGCTCCCGCCTGAGCTGCACGCGATTCTCGTCGAGTATGTCGAGATCGTCGCGAACCCTGGCAGCGTCGTCCCGTCGATCGAGCAGTTCAAGACGCACGCGCTGCGCGAGTGCGTTCGCAAGAGCGGACCCGCGTTCGTCGCGTGGCATCGCGACGGTCGACCGCTCATCGCTCCGAAGCCGAAGTCGAAGCCCGCGAAGTCGAAGGTCGACGGATGAGGCGTCGCGCGACTCCGCTCGCGTCGGGTCACACTGCGAAGTGGTTCTCGGCGACGATCGGCGAGCACGGCGAGCACGTCTTCCGCGTGCCCCGTTGGGCCGTGATGAGCGAACTCATGGCGGTGCTCAATCTGACGCACAGCGGTCGCGATCCCGAAGCGCTTCGAGCAGGCGCGATCGGCTTCGACGCCGACACGACGACCGAAGTTCGAGCGTCGATGGACGCGACGGGGGCTGCGATCGGCGCGTTCTGGCGGCACCCGCTGCTCGAACTCGTCGTCGATCGTCAGTCGTTCGACTCGACGCCGAGCGGCGTTCGCCGCTACGGCGACGCAGTGCTCGACGAACTCGACGACTCGGGTTACTCCGAAGCCGACGTCGCCGAGATCATCGAGGCGATCACGCCACGCCTCATCAGCGGATTGTTCCCCGTCGACGACCCAGAGGTGTCGCGCCGAGCGGCGACGTTTCTCGACAGCTGAGGGCTTCGCAGACTTCGTCGCGCTCGACGTCGGCGTTCACTGGCTGCACGACCCTTGGGGGCTGAACTCGCTCGCTCGCGAAGACGCGATCGAGCTGCTCGCGTATCGCGAGGCGATGATCGCGAACGATCAGGTTAGACAGGCGGCTCGACGTCGAGTCGAGACGAAGCAAGCGACGCTCGAAGACCTAAGACTGCTCTCGGTGGGTCCGATGACCGAGGGCGACTATCTACACGCGAGACTGATTCTGACACCGCAGGAGAGCGCTGAGAGCGCTCGGGAGCCGTATCAAACTTCCGGCGCGGAGCAGCTTGCTGCCATACTGGCGAAGCGCGGCGACGACGGTGCGAAGTTCTGGACCCATCGACTACAGGGAGATGGCGGCTAATGGTGAGTCGGGTAATCAGCTTCACGTTCAAGGGTGACCCTAGCGATCTCGAACGTGCGCTCGGGCAGGTTCGAGAGGGCGGCGAAGCGACTGCGAAGGGACTCGAAGACGTCGAAGACGCTGGCACAGAGGGCCTCGACAACATCTCGAAGTCTGCGCTCGCATCTAAGACCGCGATGCTCGCAGTCGCTGCTGCTGCTGCTGCGACCGCTGCTGCCGTCGCTGCTGGGATGGTCAAGGCTGTCGCAGCGACTGTCGAGCTGACCGACAAGGTCAATCAGCTCGCGAAGGAAGCGAGGGAGATCGGCGTCGGCGTCGACGAGCTTGACTCGCTGCAGGGCGCTTTCGACGAGCTGACAAAAGGAGGCTTCCGTGCGGCTCGTGTCGTTCAGGACTTCCAACGCAATATGGCCGACGTCGCTGACGGGGCGGGGGAAGCCGCGTCGGAGTTCGCGAAGCTCGGAATCAACGTCGACGACGTGATCGATCTGCCGCTTCGCGAGCAGATGATCGCAGTCGCCGACGGCTTCGAGAATCTCAAGTCGGCGGCAGATCGATCTCAAGTCGCAATGTCGCTGTTCGGTCGCGCGGGTAGATCGCTCGCGCCTGCTCTCGCGAAGGGCAGTGAAGCGCTGGGGGCGTCGATCGAGCGAGCGCGCGAGTCGTCAACGGTGACTGCGAAGCTCGCTGTCGAGAGCGAAGCGCTGCAGGACGCGATCCTGCACGCGTCCCGCACGCTCCAGGGGCTGAAAGCGCAAGCGCTCGAACCGCTGATCCCGATCATCACCGCGACGGCGATCAAGGTCACCGCGCTGCTGCGAGCGTTCGCCGACACCGGCATCCCGCAAGCGTTCGCGCGATCGGTCGCCTTCGTCGCGGAGAAGATGCTGGGGCTCACAGCCGAGGTGAAGGAGTTCAAGGAGGAGGTGAGGGTGGCTGGCGAGGGCCAGGAGAGCGCGACCGAGCAGTACAACCGCGCGTTTGAGTCCGTTGGCGAGCTGGAGCAGGCGCTCGTCGACCTGAGCGCGGAGCAGGAGCGCCAGCAGACCGTCGTCGATGCCGCCACCAAGGGCATCGGCTCCCTCACCGTCGCTCAGGAGGGGCTCGCCGACATTGAGGCCCGACGAATCCAGATCGAGTCCGATCTGCGGATCGCCACATCGGAACTCTCGACGGGCGAGGCCCGGCTGACCTCCGAGCTGCTGGCCGGCGCAGCCGCCACGTTGGGGACCGCTCGGGAGGAGTCGCGCCTTGCCTTCCTGCGGAAGCAGTTCGCGGACGACGCCACCGTGGGGGCCGGCAGCGTCGCCGACGCCGTCAAGGAGGCTGGCGAACGGACGGCGACGCTGGAGGAGATCAACGCGCAGCGGCGGGCGCAGCTGCGCGCCATCGCGATCGACCGGATGATCACGCAAGAGCAGCGACTCTTCGACGAGATCAGCAAGAACAGCGACGCCGAAGTCTTTCTCGCCGAGCAGAGCGCACAGCGTCGCTCAGCGATTCGCGAAGAGGCGGGGGCCGATCAACTTGCCTCGGCGACGCAGCTCGTCGGCGCGATCGGCTCGCTCGCGAACGCGCTGACCGAGACTCAGATCGCCGCAGCGCGCGAGGGAGGCGCTGAGCAGGAATCGCTACTTCGAAAACAGTGGGCGACAAACAAGGCATTTGCAATCGCCCAGGGTCTTGTGAACACCGCGCTGAGCGTCAGCAACGCATTCGCGAGCGCAGGGAACCCGGTCGTTGGCGGCATCATGGCCGGAATCGCTGCAGTCGTCGGCGCTGCTCAAGTCGCAGTCATCGCTGCGCAGCCTGCGCCGTCGTTCCATCGCGGCGGCATGGTGCAGGCGATGCACAGCGGCGGGCTGAGCCGGGATGAGGCGTTTATCCGAATCCGCGAGGGCGAAGAGAGGGGTATCCTCTCGCCGCAGGGGGTTGCTGCTGCTGGCGGGCCGAGCGGTGTTCACGCGATGAATCGAGGCGAGCACGCTGGCGGCGTGCAGACCGTCGTCGTCGTCTCGAAGGTCAACAACCGCACGACCGACGCGACGACGCACGAGGCGCTGCGACGTCCCGACTCGCCTCTCGCGTCGAGCATTCGAGCAACTCAGCCCGCGCCCATCGGCTCGCATCGGGTGTGGTAGGAGACTCGCGTGGCTCTCGTCTCGACGAACAAGATTCAGGCGCTCGGGGTGCCCGACGCACGCATCGGCGAAGACACGCTCGAAGCTCGCGGGGTAGGCGCGACTGATAGCGATTACGAACAGGCGGGCGCTCGTGCGGGCCTGCCCGCCCCCGATCAACCGACCGCGATGGTTCTCGACGCATCGGGCGAACAGACCGACCTCGGCGACCTCGAAATCTACACGCTGCGCAGCGGGAACCCCGGTCACGAAGAGGGCGGCTTCGTGCATCGCGACGTGCTCGCGGGCGACACGACGACCGAGTATCTCGGCTGGGACGGCTATCAAGTCGTTACGGGAGTCGAGTCGCTCTTCCGATCGCCAGGGACCGGCGCGGGCGGCTCGCTGATCGACGTGCTTCGTCTCGACGACGGCACCGTGCTAATGGCGCATCAGAAAGCGTCGGCCGCGTCGGGCGTCGAGCTGCAGCGATACGACCCTGCCGGCGGCGCATGGGCGCTCGTGGGGACGATCAGCGCGAATCAGGCGGCGTCGTCGCAACCTTGCTGTTGCATGGTGCAGCTGCTGCCCGAGGGGTCGGTGCTGTACTTCCTGCTAAACGACGACGCGCGGAACGTCGTCATCATTCGGAGTGATCCAGCCGGGTTCGTGACTGGTTTCGGTGGGGTCATGGCGCTGCGTCGCGACTTGCCTGCTGGCGCTGTGATCACCGAGATGCGCGCCGCGTACAACAACGATCAGATCGTGCTGTTCATTCGCTACACGCCGAGCGGCGGCGGCGACGAGGTCGCTCAGTACGCGAGCACAGATCGCGGCGCGCACTTCGACGTCGTCGCTGCCGACTGGGGTGTCGCGGGCGACGCGCCGAAGTCGATCTCGGTAACAGCGCTCGCCGCTGGCGGCTTCTTGTTCGTGTACGACGACGGGCAGGCTGCGACCCCCCGATACCGGTCGCGGCGCATCGGCAGCGCACTCGAAGACGTGCAGAACGCCGACGACGTCGTGATCGTCGCTCTCGCGCCGGGAGCGACTGACACGATCACCGTCTGGAGCGACGAAGACGGGGCGGTCTACTGCATCGCAGCGTTCACCGAAGCGGCGAGCAGTGGCACGCGTCTATTCCGCTCGATCGACCTCGGCGATTCATGGGACGCGTGGGGCGCTCCCGTCACTGAACTCGATCCCGGCAAGGTGACGAACCGACTCGTCGAGTTCGCTGCGACGTCGACAGCGGGTCGGGGCTTGCTCGTCTCGCGCTACATCAGCGGCGATGCCGAGAGCGACAGCGCCGTCGTCTGCCTGTTCCTCGGCGGTCCGTCGCGCTTCACTGTGCCCGCCACGAACGAAGACGTCGGCGGCGTTCCGACGCCCACGACGAACTTTCTCGATGTGTCGTTTATCACCTGGGCGATCAGCGACGACAACGCGAAGGCGGGCGGCTTCTACCTCCCGACCGATCTCCCGCAGAACTCGGGATGGACGAAGGCTGGCGCGGGCACCGAGACGATCGACGCGAATCAACGTCTCGCTGTCGTCAGCGCAGGCAATAACGTCTGGTATTCGCGCACCCACGCTGGCGATCTGCAGCGTGTCGTTCTGGAGTTCGCTGTCGAGTTGCACGTCGGCGAAGGTAATCTCGCAGCGGCTGAGATGGGCCTAATTATTCGGCTCGCTGACAACGGTGGTTATCAGTACACCGTGACAGTACGTCTCGACGAGGCGGGCTTCCGCGTCTTCGATGACGAGGGCGCTGCCGCTGTCGGCACCGTGACAGGACTCGACCTGACGAGCGGCGTCTTCCACTTCGCGCTCGCGATGAGCGGCAATGGCGGCGGCGCTGCGAGTGGTGACGTCTTGACGTGGTACGCGGTTTCGACTGCCGTCGCTCACGCTCGACGCTGGGAGGTCGGCCCCGCAGGCACCGTCGACGACGGCGGCGCGACTGCGAACGACAACGGTGTCGAGTTCGGAAACATCGCGAACGGCGCGGTGACGAGCGACTGGGCGTTCGTCGGCTACAATTTCTGGCCGCATCGCTGGTCTGCAATGGACGACGCGTCGACGAGCTTCGCGAGCGCGTGGTCGAACCCGAACCACATTCACCCGCGCAGCTACTCACCGCTGCCGCTGCTGCTCGAAGACGACGTCCACATCGCAGCGAAGGACGGACCGAGTTACATCGCCGAGACGTGGCGCATCGAGCCCGTCGCCGAGTACGCGATCACGAACATGCTCGTCGGCAGCAACTCGACGCCGCGTCGACAGTGGCGCTCGCTGCAGGACAATATCCAGCAGCTCGCCTCGTGGAAGCTCGACGCCGACTTCGCGTCGTCGCGAATGCTGAACCACTCGATCGCGTTGATCGCGCTAAATAGCAACCTCGAAACGATCGTGGTCGAGACGTGGAACGGAGCGGCCTGGGTCGCGCTCGCGACGCTCGACTCGACGACCGACTGGGCAGCGCTCGACTACGATCGACGCGGCGGCGCGATCATTCCTCGCGCGGGGATGACGCACACCGGGGAGCGCTATCTGTGGCGATCTGCGCACGTCGGCGACACGTTCGTCATCAATGAAGGCGGCGCGAACACGTATCACAAGATCAAAGCGAACACTGAGGGCGCGTGGATCGGCCAGCAGAGCGACACGAAGAAGCCGACGATCGTGCTCGGGCGCGACAATCTGCCGGGTGCTCTCGCGGATCAAGCGTTCGGCGTCGGCGAGATTCGACGCAAGGACTTCGGCGCTGTCGTCCACAGCTACAACAGCGATCATCAGTACATTCGACTGCGCATCCCTCAGCAGTTCACCGCAGACGGCGACTACCGCATCGGCCAGCTCCTGATCGCGCCGCTCGCCGTCTTCGCGCACGAGTACGACTCGGGGTGGTCGGTCACTCGCGAGTTCGACTCCGAAGTCTTCCGTCGCACGGGCGGCACGCGTCGAGGTCGCAAGCGAGGGCCGTCGCGTCGCGTTGTCGAGATCGCGTGGGCGAACACCGCTGTCGACGCGAGTCGCGCTCAGGCCGCGCAGCCGAGTCCCGACTATGTCGTCGGGCAGACTGGCGTCGCACTCGCGATCGGCGCTGTTCAGGACGCGATTCGACTCGTCGAGGGTATTCACGTCGAGCAAGACGGGCCGGTCGACCCAGTCGTCTACCTGTCGCGCGTGCCGACTGACGCGGCGGGCTCGCACGCGCTGAGCGACTGGCGCGAGTTCGTCTTCGGTCGACTCGAAGCGAACCCTCGCGTCGATAACGTGACCGGCGACGAGGCGAAGACCGAACTCGAACGGCTGAACACGATCACGATCAGCGAAGAGGTCTAGATCGTGTCGCGTCTGAGCGAGCTGCGGCAGAACCGCGTGCTCTTCCTACTCGATCTGACGTGGGGCGGCGTCGTCTATCGACTAGGCACCGACGAGATCGACGAGACGATCGACGGCGAGCTTCGGCACTACAGCGACGGGCTCGACTTCGGCGACAGCTGGGAAGACTCGCTCGACTTGTTCACCGTGTCGCCGAGCGAGCGGGCGATCTCGATCACGCTCTCGCTCGCTGGACTCGTCGACGTGCCTGCTCGCATCGCCGACGGGCACGTTCTCGCAGCAGCGACAGCCCGACTCGCGATCTACGTCGAGAACAGCGGCGTCTCACAGACGCTGCTCGACGGCGACGTGCGGCAGGTTGAGTACGGCGCGACCGACGAGCCCGTGACGATGACGATCGAAGAGCGACCGCTGCTCGCGCCCGGCTTGCTCCCCGACCCGCTGCAGCGACTGCTCGCGCCTGCCGAGTTCGACAACCTCTCACCGCGCGTGCTCGGTCAGTTCTATCCGATCATCTTCGGTTACCCCGGAGGCGAGGGCGGGTGGGGATCGCCAGCGCTGCAGCACGATGCGTGGCTCGGCGGCACCGGATCGATGGTCGTCGCCGGGAACGAATGCACGCCAGGGACCGTGCTCGTGGTCAACGGCAGCGACGACTCGACGCAGGCGCGAACGGTCAACATCGAGCGCGACAACAATCAGGCGAGCGTGCTGCGAACAGCGATCGACGTCACTGACCCGACGCTGACCGCGACGAGCGACGCGCCGTATTACTTGCGCTGGACTCGCGGCAACGCGGGCGGGGTGCCTTCGCGTCGCGACCCGTCGACGCCGATGCGCGGCGCGGGCGAGATCATGCGCTGGCTTCTCGATCGCTCTGGCGCTCGCGTCGATCAGGGTCGGATGGCGATCCTCGAACAGCAGCTCGACGCGTATCGACTCGACGCCGCTCTCGTGCCTGGGCCGACGCGCATCTCGCCGCTCGAATGGGTCGAGCGGCAGCTGGTGCCGATTCTGCCGATCAGCGCTCGCGTCAGCAGCGATGGGCTCTACTACGTGCCCTGGAAGTGGGGCGCGACTGCGACCGACGTCGTCGCGAAGCTGAACGCAGACGAGCATCAAATGAGCCGCGTCGGCGCTGTCGAGTACAGCGACCGCGACGATCTGTATCAGCAGATCACGCTCGACTACGAGTTCGACTATCGACACAACTCGCACCAATCGTCGCTGCTCTACACGGGCGATCGAACGCTCGCGAACAGCGACGTCGACGCGCAGCTCGATCCGTTTCTTGAATACGGGTTCAATCTGCACGCGAGAGGCCATCGCTCTCAAGTGCGCTCGCTACAGCGACGAACGAACGTCGTCGTCGAAGAGGCGACGTCGCACCTAGTGCTGCAGTATCTATCGCGACGCTATGGGCTACAGTCGCGACTCGTGCGCTACGAGGTCGATCCCGAACTCGCGTGGCTCGAACCTGGGCACGTCGTCGAGATCACCGACGAGGACCTAGCGCTCGTCGAGCGAATCGCTCTCGTCGAAGGTGTCGCGCTCTCGTCGAATCGAAGCGTCGGGCTCGCGCTGCGACTGCTGTCGAACCCCGCTCAGCGCTGATTGCAGCGAGCGTGCTGCTCGCTGAGCGACTTTCAGCAACTCGCGCACGTATCGACGCGTCTGAATATCAGAAGTCGCTTAGACGCGAGCAGAGCGCGTCTACAAGAACGACGAAACCCTCGCAGCCCTGGTGGGGGAGACTGCGAGGGTTCCGTCTCGTGGCGCGAGACACGCCGCCGACTCTACGCCTCGCCGACGCTCGTGTCGCGGACGTTTCGAATCGCGTTGTCGCTGTTGCGGGCGATGATGAGTCCGCGCTGCAGCACGCGGCTAGCGAACTGCTCGACGCTGCGCTGCTCGAACAAGTCGCCTTCGCTCTGCGCTGCGAGCGTCAGACCCTCGACGATGCTCGCGAGCGAGTTCTTCGGTCCGCTCGTCTCGTCGCTCATGCACTGCTGAGCGGTCGCGATCTGCGTCTTCGTCAGCGTCCCGTTCGCCCACTGCGTCATCAGCGCGAACGCGTCGTCGATCGCGACGCTCGTCGACGCGACCTGGGCCTCGACCATCCCTTCGGCGATGACGCGGGCGCTCTTGAGCGCGTCGCTGATTCCATTCGAGATGCGCTCGTTCGCGTTCCCGTTGCCGCTGTGGTTCCAACGCCAGTGCGACGAGTCGCCGCCCCATCCGGTCATTCCGTTGGCGCAGAGCACGCGATACGTGCCGACCTGCACGTTGACCGACGCTTTGCCGACCTCGCTGTTCCAGACTTCGATCATCGGGATGGGGCGCTTCGTCAACGCGTCGAAGTTGAGCGCGTCGCTCGCGTTCATCAGGTTCGGGTCGAGGGCGAGTCGAACGCGCATCGCGTCCTCGGTGATCTTGACGCTGATCACCGGCAGACGCGCCGCCTCTTCGTTGTCGAGCAGCGCGTCGAGCACGTCGAGATTATCGACGATCGCGTACTTCTGCGAGAGCACAGCGCGCACCGAGCGCACGGGCTGACCGGGCAGCTTCACGGTGCGCAGCAGCGCGGGGTGGCGACTCTGCTGCTGCAGGAACAGGTTCCAATTGATCTCGCTCAGCTGCTGACCGCTCGCGCCGATGCGACGCAGACCGTCGACGAACGCGAGCCCGCGACCCGGCAGCACGCGCTGAGCGAGTTGCGAGAGCGCCGTGCGCGTCAGCGTCATCGGGTCGTCGTACCCGCCCGCCGCAGCGTTCAGCATTCGCAGCGTCGCCTTGCTGCCCTGATACGCGAGCAGCGAGTGCGACAGCGGGCGCTCGATCTCCTGCGGGTCGAGGAGCTTGCGAAGAGCGCTCGTCTGTTCGCGAATCGTGGGCAGCTCGCCCGTGTTCCACTCGCCGGGAGCGTTCGAGAAGTCGAGGAGATCGCGAACGCGCACGAACGTCTCGTCGTCTTCGCTGTTGCGATCGATGACTTCGACGCGCGTCGAGTTCGTGTTCGAGGGGGCGGGCTGCATCTGGAGACTGCTCATCTTCGTTCCGTTCGTGTCTCGCAGTGTGAAGACGACAGCGCTCGCGAGACGAGAAGCGCTGTCGTCGAGAGAGAGAGATTCAGTTAGCTAGTTGAGGGCCACACGAGAAACGCGGCGAACGCCGCACGAGAATCGAAGTCGTCATCGACGAATGTCTCCGCGTCGATTGCGAGCGTCAGAGCGACGTCGATCATCTGCTCGACGTCGCTCGACGACAGCCCTTCGCCACGCTTCATCGCACGCTTCATCGAGCAGAACTCGCCGATCAGATCATCCATCCGATCGTCGATGCTGCGAGCAGCTGTCGCGAGCCCGTCGCGATGCAGCGCGAAGTTGTGCGCGCGAGCGACTTCGTCGCGAGCAAGCAAAAGAGCGTCGTTCATCTTGTCGAGTGCGTTCGTCATGGACTGAATCTACACGAGCAGCAGAGCGTTGCAAGCGCTAGCGCTAACTTTCTGGCATCCGCGCTGCCAGTTCGTATCGGCGAAGCTCGTCGAGCAGCTCGTTCGCGTCGCTCTCGTCGTCGACTGTCGCGTCGAGCTTCGCAGCGCGTTCGCCCCACGAACCCGCTACGGCTTGCCACCCGTGTTCCCACGCGAGCAGCGCGAGAGCGACAGCGAGCAAGCGTCGGTGTCTCGCGAGCGCTTCGTCGATGAGCGCTTTCGTCGGCGGGTGCCAGGGCGCGCTGAGCGGCGGGCGCTGCAGTCCGCGACGCTGCGAGAGCACCGCGTCGCCGTACACGCGCGCAGCCCATCGCGACCAGCGCTGTCCGCTCCACTCGATCGGCTGAGCGACAGCGTCGTCGCGTCGATAGCCGATCAGTCGAAGCGCACGCTCGCCGCCGGTCATCGCTGATACCAGCTCAGCCCGTCAGACTCGCCTGCGTCGACAGAGGGCGGCGACGGTCGCTCGGCGGGTCGAGCGCTGCGAACCCAGCCGCCGACTTTGTAGTGCGCGAACGCTGTTCCGACAGCGCCGTTCCGTTGCTTGCGAAGCAGCATCTCAAGCTCGTGGGGATCTTCGGTCGCGGGATCGTAGTAGACGGCTCGATACAGCATGAGCACCGAGTCGGCGTCTTGTTCGAGCGAGCCCGACTCGCGCAGATCGCTCATCATTGGGCGTTTGTCGACGCGCGATTCGACAGCTCGATTCAACTGCGCGAGCAAGATCATCGCGACGCCCGTCTCTTTCGTAAGCGCCTTGAGGCGCAGCGACGCCTGGGCGATCTGCTGCTCTCGACTCGGGTTCTTCGGCAGCTGCATGATCTGCAGATAGTCGACGACGACGACGCGCACATCGTGTCGCAAGACGTGCAGACGAATCGACGAACAAATCTCGTCGAGCGAGTTCGAGCGCTCGTCGATGTATAGCGGCATCGAGTCCCACCATGCGATCGTCTCGTCGCGCGGTCGCTCGCTCTGTAGCTCTTCCGCGCTGACGATGCGCTCCGACAACGACTCGACGTCCATCTCGACGCTGACGATGAGCGTCGGCACCCCGCTCGCTGCGATGTTGCGCGCTGCTGAGAGCGCCGCCTGCGTCTTTCCCATCGAAGGTCGACCCGCCCACACGCTGTAGTGGCTCGGACGTAAACGCAGCAGATTGTCGAGCTGCTCGATGCCGGTGCGAATCTGGTTGTCAGGTTCGAGCCCGTCTCGCACGCGCTGCAGTCGAGCCCACGTCGCGCCGACCGACGAACCGAGGCGCACGAAGTCGAACCCCGCGCGCCCGGTGCGCTTCGCTTCAACCAGTCCGCGCTCGGCCTCTTCGATGAGGTCGCTCGTCGGTTCGTTCTCTTCGACCATCGCAGAGACGAGCGAGCACATCGACGCGACGCGAACGCGAGCGCGCTGCTCGGCGAGCCGAGCGATGTAGCTGTCGAGCTGATTCGCTCGCGGTCGAGTGCGTCGCAGCGCTCGAACGGCGAGATTGAGTTCGCCGAAGTCGAGGAACGGCTTCCCAGGCCCGACGCTGAGTTCGTGACGATCGAGCAGCGTCGCCTCATCGGGTCCGACGCCACTCGAACGATCGAGCACCATGCCGTCCCACAGCGCGCGTCGACCGCGATCGCCGAACAGTTCAGCGCGCAGACCGAGCGCTTGCGCGTTGTCGACTTGTGCGGGGTCATGCAGACACGCGGCGAGAACCGCGCTCTCTGTTTCAGCCAGATCGGCTGTACTCATCTCGTCTCCAACCACGCGATCAGCGCTCGCGCTGTTTCGACGCTCATCGTCAGCGCTGCTGCTGCTGCTGCTGCGCTCAAGTTCTCGGGGGTCAAGAGTCGCTGATACGACGCAGCTCGGTCGCGCTGTCGCAGCAGCCACGACGCGTCATTCGACGCGAGCCACGTCGCAGCGTCATCTGCGACGCCCGGCACACTCGAAGTCGCTGCGACAGCACCACGAGCGTGCCAGTCGCGCGCTTGCTCGACTCGATCTGCGAACTCTGCTGGCTTGCTTCGACGCATCCAACTGATCGGTTGCTTCGAGAACAGGTCGCGATCGGGACCGCCCGCTTTCTTTCCGCGCCACCACGGTTCCTGAGCAAGCCAGTCGACGAGCACGACAAGGTCGTCGATATTGTGATCGAGCAGATGCACCTGCAGAGCATCGAGCAGCGACGCTCGCGCTTTTCCCCTCGGTGCGAGCTGTCGATCGGCGACGTTGAACCAGTGTCCGAGCAGCGCTTCGGCGTCTCGACGTCGACGTCGTTTCGCGACTCGAAGCGCCTTCCGGCTATCGAGTGGCTCGACGTCGAGATTCAAGGGAGAAGCTGTATCGCTAGAACGATTAAGTCGATCGCCACCGTGGGTAGAGTGCAGCACAGAGTCACTTCGGGATCGCTCGACGTCGTCGCTGTTTGATGCGTCTATCCGCGACGGATCCCTCGCGCGCGCCCCCGTGACTGCGCGAGCGAGCGCGAGCGGGGGCGGAATCCGCGACTCTGGCTCTCGGTGATACGGACTCTGGTTCGTTCGCCACCACTCGGGGTCGATCTGAGCGAACCAAACGTCGTCGCTGCTCGTCCGGTACAGCTGCAGCCAGCCGGCGTCGACAAGCTCATCGACGAGCGAGTCGAGATCGACGACGTCGAACGGGAACGCATGACCCTCGATCGCTTTCGCGACCCACGAGAGTCGACCTTCGCGGTCAGCGAGCGTCCACAGCGCCGTGAACAACCATCGCGCGCCGAAGCTGCAGCGAGCGAGGGTCGAGTCGCCGAACAAGTCGGGCGGGATGGTGCGTCGTCGCGCCACGACGCAGTTCTACTGGTCGACGGTTCGACGCTGTCGTTCGACCCAGGCGACGATCTCGCGCGGGCGAAAGCGCAGCGCGCCGCCGATCTTGAACCCCGGCAGCTCGCGATCGTCCATGTACGAGTGGATCGTGCGCTGCGATACGCTCAGATGTTCGGCGACCTCGGTGATCGTCCACAGCTTCTCGGGGGCGGGCGTGTTCTGGGTTGCTTCGTTCATCGCTTCAATGCTCCTGTTTGTTAGTGATTCGACAAGCGTCGCACGCATTCGCAACAAAACGCAAGAGCGTGCTTGCAATTCTTAGGGGTCGCAGAATAGAGTGCTCGTGCTGATTCACGTCAGCGAGCGCGAGAGTTAAGCGAAAGGAAACGCGAAGCCGCCTCACCTCTCGGAACGCGCTCGACACAACTCTATCGAGAGGGCGAGGGCTTCGCGAAGACGATGGGCATCATTCGGAAGCTGCTCGCGTTGTTTCGACGCGACCGACGTGCGACTCGCTGTAGCCGGTGGGGCTGCGGTGCAGACGCTGAGCTAGGCGGGACGATCTGCGTCCCGTGTCGAGAGAATCTTCGACCCGTCGCCGTGACTGTCGACGAGATGCGAGCGATCCGCCGATGGGGGGAACAATGAGCGCGCGACTTCGAGTTCTGAGCAATTCAGCAATGACGACGCTTCGCCGATGCGATGAGCGCTTTCGTCTGCGCTATCTCGAACGGCTGGAACAGCCGACGACGCGACCCGCTCGCCCGGTCGGCAGTGCGTTCCATCGCGGCATCGAGCTGCGCGACCCTCTCGCCGCCTCCGAGATGCTACGGGAAGCGGCGGGCGTTCAGTGGGTCGAGAACGACACGCTCGAATATTGGTGCGCTGTCGTTGAGGCTATGGTCGGCGGCGCTCTCGCGCTCTGGCGCGAGTGGCCCGACGTCGTCGAGCGAGCGTTCGAAGTTCCGCTCGTGAATCCCGCGACGGGCGCTGCGTCGAAGCGTCATCGACTCGGTGGTCGCAGCGACGGCGAGTGGACGACTCTCCCGCCTTCGATGGCGCAGACGCATCGCGTCGCGCTCCAGAGTCTGACCCAGCAGAGTCTCTGGCCCGCCGCGCTGCTCGAACTCAAGACGACGTCGAGACTCGATAACGACTACATGCAGCGACTTCGCATCGCGTCGCAGCCGACGACGTATCTCGAAGCCGCGAGCATCGAGGCGGGCGAACCGGTGCGCGTCGCCATCTACCGAATCGCACTCAAGCCGCAACTCCGACCGCGCAAGGGCGAGAGCGACTTCGAGTATCAACAGCGCTGCGACGCTCGTGCACCGCTTTCGCCTCTCAAGCCGAAGACGCTCAAGACGACGCCGAAGGACGCCCAGATCGACTACGTCGACGACGACGCTGTGCTGACGCGAGGCGAGCTTTCGTATGTTCTCGATGGGGACACCTGGGTCGAGTCGACCGAATCACTACAGCGTCGCGAGAGCGCTCGCGAGGCGAAGCGTGCGCCGCTGACTCGCAAGATCCCCGAAGATCCCGAAGCGTTCCGACAGCGCATCCGCGACGACTATCTCGCTCGTCCCGAGCATTACTTCGCCGAGGTCGTCGTCACTCGCAGCGAGGAGCAGATGCAGCGCTGGCGAGCTGAGGTGTGGGAAGAGCATCTGCGCATTCTCAACATCGAGCGCGGCGGCATGACGGTGCGCAACTCGCAGAGCTGTCTCGACTTCGGACGCTGCGATTTCTTCGACCTCTGTACCGGACTGGTCGACGTCGATTCCTTCGTCGTTCGCGACGTCCCCCACCCTGAACTCGAAAGCGAGTAGCGATGAGCATTCTCCCGAAGGGCATCAAACGCCCGAAGCGCACCCTCGAAGGCGCGTCGATCGTGATCTACGGTCCCCCAGGCATCGGAAAGACGACGCTCGCAGCTGCAGCGCCGAAGCCGCTGTTTATCGAAACCGAACCGGGCACCGACTACCTCGAAGCGCAGATCGCAGCGCCGATCGCGATCACGAGCTGGCAGGATTTCCTGCTCGTGCTCGACGCTCTCGAAGGCGGCGAGTCGCACGAGTTTAGGACGCTCGTGCTCGACACGATCGATCGTCTCTACAAACTGTGCTTTGGTCATATCTGCAAGCTGCGCAACGTGTCGCACCCGAGCGATCTGAACGACTACGGCGCTTCGTGGACCGCGATCAACGTCGAATGGACGAACGCGATCACTCGACTGCGCGGGCTCAAGAACGCGAAGGGCGCTCGTCTGCTGACGCTGTTTCTCTCGCACGAGCGTCGCTCGCCGATCATGGACGGAAAGCGCGACACGGGTCGAGAGCGCGTCAGCAGCGACTTGAGCGCGACAGCTCGCGACACGCTGCACGGCGCGAGCGATTTCATCTTCCGCGCATTCCTCGACGACGCGAACGTGCGCCGACTGCGCACGCAGCCGAGCGACGGAGGCGACGCGAAGATCGAAGCGAAGTCGCGCGTCGCTCGTCTGCCCGAGCTGATCGAACTCGACTGGGAAGCGCTGATCGACGCTTTCGATCTCGCGTGGAAGCCCGCGCGTCCCCCGAAACCCCCGACCCCGTAAGGAAACAAAGCAATGTCATCTGCCGACCGATTCAATAACGCAGTGCCGAGCGCGGGCAGCGCGCGGCGCGAGTCCGACCGCATCCCCGATGGCGAGTATCGACTGCGCGTCGTCTCGCTGTTCATCAATCCGAAGAACCGAGAGCACTACTACAAGATGGGTTTCGAGGTCGCCGACGGGCTTCTGCGCGGCAAGTACACCGAAGCGTTCGGCGCGATCAGCGAGCGAGCCGACTGGCTGCGCGGCGCGCTCGCTGTCGCTTCGGGTCGCGACGCGTCGAATCTCCCGACCTGGGAAGACGTCTTCGACGAAGACGCACAGCGCACCGGGCCGATTCGAAGCGACGTGCTCGGCGCTGTCGTCGAAGCCCGAATCACGACTCGTCAGGGTCGAACGCGCGAGTTCGTGAACATCTCGGTTCAGACGCTCGTCAGCGCTGTCGGAGGCTCGAAGACGAGCGTCGACACGCGAGAAGAGCCCGAAGCCGCTCAGAGCGACGAGGGCGACGACGGGTATCACTTCTGGTCGAAGACTCTGCAGCGCGAGAACATCAGCGCCCGCGAAGTCGTCGAACACGCGACGAACGAGGGCGGCGAGATGAAGCTGTGGCGCGACGGCTGGGCCGACTGGAAGCGACTCGCCGACGTGCCCGAGATCGCCGCAATGTTGCCGAAGCCCGAAGCGAAGCCGAAGCCGCCCGCGCCGCCGAAGCCGCCCTCGCCGCCGCTCTCGAAGGGCGACGACGCGATCGTCGAAATCGGCAGCGACGCGGACTCGATCCCCTTCTAACGATCAACCGCCCGCGCGTTCATCGAGAGCGCGCGGGCTCAGCCGAGAGCGCAGCTCGATGAGCACGACCCCTTGCGAGCGCTGCAACGCGCTCGAACACCGACTCGACGCGATGCAGACGCTCGCACAGCTGCGACGCACGCAGCTCGATGTGCTCGTCGCTGCTGTGCGCGACTTCGAGTGCGCGAACGCGCATCTGCAAGCGCTGACGCTGCGCGAAGCGTGCGAGCACGGCGAGAGCGTCGGTGAGTCGTGCTTCGAGTGCAGACGCGACGCGCTCATCGACGAGAGCGCGCTGAGCGACCATGATCAGTACCGGAGAGATCACAAATGAGCGACGAGATCACCAACATGGAGACTCCCATGCACGTTGATAATGACTTCACCGACCCGGTACCCGTCCACGTCGTGGAGGTTCAGATGAGCTTCTTCGGCATGGTGGCGTTCATGCTCAAGTGGAGCATCGCCGCCATCCCGGCGATGATCATCCTCGTCGGCTTCGCGCTCGG
>Ga0080013_1003324_pt1 | contig 17174 bp, 41 predicted proteins | sample ETNvirenome_6_85_FD_69236 | JGI IMG/M metagenome (GOLD analysis project Ga0080013, IMG submission 69236) | Marine viral communities from the Pacific Ocean - ETNP_6_85 (SPADES assembly) (version 2) | ecosystem: Environmental > Aquatic > Marine > Oceanic | place: Pacific Ocean | collected 2013-06-19 | reverse complement strand
GTGGCCTGGTTCTTGGCAGTATCCACAAGTACGCTTGCTGGTACGTTTCTTCTTCTCGAAATAGTCTGTGGCGCGATAATCATTGGGATCAGCGTCGAGACGTTTTTGCATTTCTTCTTTAAGTTTGGGACAGCCACTGCGATTGTGGCCTTTTTCGTAACAATTTGAGCATCTGACAGTTCCGTTCCAACTCATATTTTCTCCGTGGTTCGAGTTTCTATATATATTGTATCAAAAGGGGATGTCTTTGTCAACAACTTTTTTGTTTTTCTTTGACTTTTTGTATGTTTTGAGGTGGCGTTCTTCGCATTCAATTGGTTTTGCCAAACCGTAGGGCAAAACTTTGTATGGTTTCGCGCCCTTAGCAGCACTTTTGATGATGCCACCTGAAGAGATGACGACGCATGGCTTGTCGCCTGCCAACATTCGGTGTGCCCAATCAGCAGTGGCGCGGAAAGCAACGAGAGAACCAATTTCATATTTTGATGGGTTGTCGTGATTTGCAAGAACCTTTTTTGCGTACTTGTTCTCGCACATCTTTTTCCAGGCTTTTTCGGAAGGAATGAATTCAGGCTCTTCCACAATACGAGTAGCTAAACTCGTGAAGTAGCCTGCATCCAAGTAATAATTGGCACACACTTTAGCAACTCGACGTTTTTCGGCGTCGTAATTGTCGTTCCATTTTTGACGCTCGTCTTGGGCTTCTGTTGAAAGCTTTTCTTCTTCGATACGTGCAAATATCTCAATTTGGCGCGGCGACAAACGACCTCGTTTGTTAAACTGTTCTTCTAGGCTTTCAAGATACCCCTTGTCCCAGTCAGAAAGAAGTTCTGACTTTTCCCTTGCGGCGATGATTCTTTCAAGAATGTCCGGGTGCATTTGTTCTCCCTCGATTGTCTAAAGTAATTATCTCACAGGATAGGGAAAAAGTCAAGAACTTTTTTTTCTTTTTGAAAGAAATATTTCTCTTTTTAGTTTACGGCACTTGCGAGGATTTTATCAGAATGCCATTTGATTGTGCCAGGGCGACAAGTGATTTTCTGGAGTTTGTTGTTCACATATACCGTCAATTCGTTGCGGCCAACGGCTGTTACAATGGCGTGCTTTTTATTTACTGTGATGAGACTGCCAACAGGTGGTAAGCCCTCCTCACTCAACTGACCAGGATTTTCAATCTGAAGAAACGGACGTTTTTGGCCTGGAGCCTTGTACAAGCCAGCTTTCTCGTCAAGCACGAGTTTAGCTGTTTTGGGCTTGCCATTCAAAGAAGAATATTGTTTGCCCTCTACGTGCCATTGATTATTTTTCTTTGTAGCTTTTTCTACTTTGAAGATGATGGTACGATATTTAGGGTATGTTCGATAAGTTTGGAGTTCGCCATTTTCATTCATGACGGCTTCTTCACGGACTTTGCTTCGACCCATTCCAAAACACCATTTCTTCATTAAAATATCATTGGGCTGCATTTTTGGCTCCTTTTGCCATTGTTTCTATATACATTATCTCACATAAAAAGATGTTTGTCAAGTTCTTTTATGCGTATATAAAAAAAAAAAAATTAAGCTTTTGAAATATATTTTAGGTGTGACCTAAGATGGGTTGACCGCCCTGCACCAAACCAGTTTATGACGATAGGGTACATATAATTTTCTTTTGAGCGCACTTCAATAATTATTCCTTGCTTTTTACGCAGTGCGCGACAATATAATGTGTTGCGCCCAGCAGCAGAAAGTTCAACTAAATCACCGATTTGCATTAACTGTTTCCAAAATAATTTTATTATCAAATCCGCCACGTTTAGTTTTTTTGTCATGTGCAACACTTATCACGTCAACAAAATTTATCTCATGGAATTGCAGAATTGATATAAATACTTCATACATATCTCCAGCTTCTTCAGTGCTTGGAGTTTCAATAAATTCATTTAATTCTTCTCGCATTTTTTCAAAAAGGCATTGTTTATATTCTTCGTTTTTTGCAATATGATATTTACAAGATTTGCCGTTTTCCTTAATAATGCGAGGGATAAAATCTCTAACTAGTTTCATTGATTACCTCTATTCTTCTCCTAGTACCTTGAGTCTAAACTTTTGGATAAAATAGCGTTCACCTTTGTGTAAAATCCAGATGTCACCTGGACTTCCTGACTCGGCCACAATTAAAACTGGTGCGCGTGTTTGGTACAATTCGCGTACCCAACTTGGCGCACCTGTTGAAAGATTACGGACTGTCGCTAAGTCACCGATTTTCACTGATTACCTCTAACTCTTCTACGCGAACTTTTTCAACTATTCGATGAGGCTCACACCATTTTACTAAAGCAAAAGCTTGACTATTAATTGTCGGGGTTCTTTCTACAACAACCCCAATCAACCTAGTCAGCTTGCCCTCCAAAGGAGGCCAACGCCGCGCAACTAAATCACCTATTTTCACTTACTATCACCATATCCTTTGGGCTTTCCCAAGTTGTTTCTATACCAACGTGTCCTGGTTTTCCAGGCCAATGAACAAGAAAACGTCGCACATTGGAGCTTATTTTCTCTTTTTCTATTACTACTCCATATCCGTCCCATGTGCTCCAATATGAACGATATTGTACCAGATCACCGACTTGCACTGATAGTCTCTACTTCGTCGGAAAACAAGCCACCGGGTTTGCCGGTCTGCCAGTGGATACGGAGAAACGAATGCCCGTGCCGCAATTTCTTGATGGCGACAATGACACCGGGTGTGCGTATTGCCCCTCCTACCTCCTTTTTGCTCCTGATTAAATCACCGATTTGCACTGACAACCTCGCACTTCTCTTCAATATATGCTTTGGTGAACCATTCGATTCTTTGGTTGTGGCATAGAACACCATATGGTGTTCGGGATACTTTGTGGTCTTTAATTTTCACTATCAAACCACAGGAATCATCAGGAAATTCAATTTCTCTAATTAAATCACCGACTTGCATTGAGCACCTCCAAGTCGCTCGGTAAGCGATTGCCGATGTGCCCATCTGCCCATGAAACTCTATACATCGGACCTCTGCGGTCCTCAAAGGTCACGACTTTCACGACGAGGCCAATCATACCATTGTTCTTGAACTTTACTAAATCACCGACTTTCACTGATAACCTCAATCCATTCTTTTCCCATTGGCAAATTATAGCCAATGCCCTCGCCATTTAGCGAAGCCACTGTCACGCAATCAGGGAGTTCCACGCCTGAACTAAAACCCTTCAAACTAGTTATGATATAAGTGCCTGTTTTTGCAGGAGCTATTGTGACTAAATCACCAATCTTCATTTAGTCCTCTCGTGTTTTTATCAAGTCAAATGTTCGACGTAAGTTGTGAATGTTTTGCGCCGAATATCCGTATTCATCGTAATAATCTGGTGGGTTTTTGTCCCAGTTGATAAAAATCTTTTTGTGTCCATAACCATCGGCGACTATTCTACAGACAATACCAACATATTTTTTGCCTTCAGATTTTTGAATTATCATATCGCCAATCCCAGGCCATCTATCATTGAGAGAATTTATCATTCTTACACTCGCTAAAAAGAAGTTGAGCCGCTGTCCTTGTCGCGCCACATAACCAGATGCCTTTTGACTAAGTATCCACTCCCTTCAAGAGCATCATTGAAGGTTTGTTTATCCATTTTGTTATTTATCAACTTCATGTTTATCTTTATTTGTTGGCCTCAAATCATCAAGGTGTTCGTCCAGTATAACTCCATCGTTCCAACGAACTCTGAACCATTTTCTGCCTTTAACCTTTGTGATAAGCCCAACAACTTCATCGCTTTTAGGGTATTGTACTAAGTCACCGACGCGGTACATGCACCCTCCTCAATAAGAAACTGTGCAGTTCTTCCATAGTGACCCTGAAGTTTCCAACACAGGCCAGAATTAATAAGTTCTTGAAAGAAGGAAACTGTTTCCTCTTCGGTCATTTCATCGTTTTCGTATCGAATAATCTTATCAACCATTTTGTTCTCCAATAGTTTCTACCTATACTATATCTTATTGAGATTAGTTTGTCAAGCTTTTTTTGATAAAAATTGACCATGTGGGATAAATGCCTGAAACTTCAGGAGAAAAGAAATCCTCCAGTTGACATATGTGAAATTTATTTGTCTTGAGATTGAGAAAAAGAAACTTATATTGTTGTCCAAGCAACTCTGCGTTGTGTTTTTCTGCGCCTGTCAAAGTAAACCCTAAGCCAGACCAATTTTCTTTTAGTGGCTGGCGTCGATTCTTTCCTGCTGTTTTTAGCTCATAGAGTACAACTTTTTCAAGGGTTTTCGATAATTTGTCTACATCATCAAGAGCCTTTTCATTTGGCAGTTTTATTAAATCATAGCCTTTTGGCTTAATCTCTTTCCCTTGTCTCGAATATGCCTCTACAACATTCTTGCGCTGCTGTGAAGTTGGTCGAATAAAGCCAAGCTTTTGAAGTCTCGCCCAAGATTGTTTCTCATTCTTTTTGCCTGTATTGTAGCTTTTGCCTTCCACATTAATAGAATAGTCTATTTTGGCTCTCTTGTCAATAAAAAAATCATTTTTTATTCAAATTGTTTATAACTTTCGAGTAAGAAACAAACTTCACCAACTCAGATAACTGAGAAACATATTCACGTTGTAAATCGTTTCTTCCTCTTTTATCCGCCGATTTTATATCTTTGCTCAGTTGAACGACAGCCAACTCTGCATTTATCAGGTACTCCATCGCACTACAAACTGCTTTAATAGCGGATTTTGTTAGAGACTTTGACTCGGCCTTAAAATAAAGTTTGCACCCTTCAGCGCCACGCAAAGTAATTTTAACTTCCACTGGAGCGTCTGTTTGTAGTGGGCTGTTACTCTTTTTGAAGTTGACATTAACTAAAAAATCATGCAAAGCAATGTTTTTTAGCGAAATGTAGGCATCAGAAAATTTATTAATCACCCCTGTAAACAGGGCGTCAATCACCCCAGAGCCGCTGCTTTTCACTTCATACTGTTTATTTGTTTTGTAATGAAAATCTAAAATAAAAAAAATATTTGAGCAATCACTTTCAAAATCTTCTTCGAGGGAAAATTGTTTTATTTCGAGAGAAGCTTGTTTTTTTAATACATCGTTAATAATTTCTTTATTTTTCTTAATTGTTAGCTCTTCAGGAAAATTAAAGCTCATACTTTAATTAGTTGCCAACATCCTCTCAAACACAAGATATTTACCTAAAAAATAACATAATGTCGCCAAAGATATGCCAGAAAAAACGTCCAAAATAAAATGCTGCTTCAGGACTAGTGTTGAAGCGGAAACCAGGAAAGCCCATACAATGTATGCAAGCTGAATCCATTTGTATTTTTGCGCAAAGTTCGATAGTCCTATAAAAAATACCATAAGCCAAGCAAAAGTCACATGCCCTGAAGGGAACGTATTGTTTGAGCCGTCAATACTTCTTGTGACCTCCACCAAAAATCCCGAAACCGAAGCTTCCGTGTGCCCATCTCTTGGATAAAAGGCGGGGAAAAAAGTATAAAATAGAAGCATAATTATTGAAGCAAAAATAATTGACGCAATGGCTGTGAAAAACACAGGCTTTTTCTCAATCAGCACCACGGTTGTCAAAATAAATATTGGGATCATACTGTGATAAATCCAAATAAATTCTGGCACAAAAGGAATAAGCTTGTCTAGGTCGGTGGTTAAATTATGGCTGGTGTTGATAACTAAGACTGATTGTAGTAAAAAATATAATATTATATAGGGCAAGATAGTCAAGAAGACATACTTGGCCTTAGCCCTTATTGTCATCGCAAGGTTCCTTTTATGTAGAGGTAATGTGCGTAAAATATTACGCACCTAATAATACATATGTTCAATAATTTGAAAAAGAAAAAAGTCTTATGTTTTTTATCTTAATTTCGTGAATTATTTGAAGACGTTATACTTGCTTGTCTCAAACATTCTGTTCAAAAAAGATTTTTTTAGACTTAAGAGGCGCTCAAATTTAACTTTTTCGCGCGTATTTGTGTAGAGCACAGTCGGCTTTCTTATTTGGCCATTAATAAGTTGTTCACTAAAGTCGTAGAACTTAGAGCGTTGATTTTTGGGAGGAGCAGCATACGCAGTGAGACAAAAAAAACTTAATATGATGCCAGCAATTATTGATTTTTTCATGTTTCTTCCTACTTTCTTAACTAGTGGAAAGATAATGAAACTGCATTTTTTAGTAGTTCTTCTTTAACTTGAACTAACGAGGATAATAAAACTGTAAATTTCACTGCTTGTGTGTCGGTCAAATAAAATTCTTGTTTTGTTGTATCAAAAGAGTCTTCAAGTTCTTCTAATATTTTTTCTAAGTGGTGACAAGAGGCGTATTGTTCACATAATAGGGCTTTTGTGTGCATATCCCCTGAGATGTACGGCTCGTGGAAAAGTAGATTGTTGATAGCTATCTTTTCAAGATAAAGCTTGTTCATATATTCAATATATTTATCTTCTGAAAAAGCATAAATAAAGGTTTTTTCTTTCACTTCCTGAGCCTTACCTTCTCGCCTTTGCCCCAAAAGCATTTTCTTTTTTTATCGCTCACAATTAATAAAGCTTGTATATATTTTTTATTGTTCTTTTCCTTCAGATACGCTCGATACGGCGTGTTCTGAAAACTGCCATATAGAAGTTTTCTTTTTCTTCGGCGGCCATATTTACTTTTGGGTGCGGTATTAAGATATTCAATACAACCTTTTATAATCTCTTCCAAGCTTTTGCCTTCGACAGCATGTTTTTCGTAGTCTAAATCAATGTTGACAATCACGACCCACGCTTTTTTGCCGAAGCCTTTGATGTTGTGGTAAACGGCGCTTGAATACATTCCATATTTAACTTTACTATTGGCAGAGGCGGAAGATGAATATTTTTTTATTTCATGTAAGGTACATTCAATCATTGTTCGTCCTAAAAAGGTTTATTAGTTCGGTATACCCACCAACTAATTGTTCTTCGTCGTTTCTTCGCGCTACGATGATGGGCACTGTTGGATGATTCCACTTTTCTTTTAAACTGTTTAGCTCTTCAAGCTTGTTATCCATGATGTAAACAGTGTGATTAACTTTTTGATCGAAGACCTCATCTTTTGCCTGAATACAAAAAGGGCAATGAGTTTTAACCCATATTACAAAATGTTCATCCATGTAGTAACTCTTTTTTGTTGTGCTCAAGTTTTGTTTCAACAATATGTGGAGGACCAACAACTATAATATCTAAACCAGTTTGCCCACGATCTAAAGTAACTCGTGTGAAGCCTTGTCTTAAATCTAAGTCTTTTGGCATTTCCCCTTCCATAAGTTTTTGTTGATATGAATGCTCTTCTCTAAGTGAAACAACGTGTTTCGGGTTCACGTACACTTCTCTCAATGTATATGATCTTTGTGTGCTGCTTGACGCATTAGCCACTTCACATACTTCTACTAGTTTAATCATAATTTCTCCTATGGTTTAACATACCATTCTTCGCCTTCAAACCAAACCCTTGAACAATTATTTCTACATTTTTCTTCAATTAATAATAAATTTGCTGGTTTTTCTAGTTTTTTGTAATTTATAGGCGCTGGTCCAATGTATGTTTCATTTGGATCAAGGTTTAGTTCTTCAACTTCCCTATTATATTGAAGGAGTATTGTCTCGGCTGGGAGATAAATTAAATCACCCGGCGATGTCATGGGAGTCCTCCATATAAGTTTCGTACTCAATGAGTTCCTCTGCGGGATCAAAAGATGCTTTTTGATAATCTTTAAGAATGTCATGACAATCACTCAAACAACAATCAATTTTAAACATTTGCTGTCGAATTTCGTCTATTGTTTTTAATGTTTCTTTTTCATTGTCTTTCTTTAATGTGTCCAAGGAATCATTAAATTTGTTATCTAGTGGTCGATATAAAGTATTATATACTTTGTTTATCAAGTCACTAATATGTTCTGGGATTTCTTCAAGCTCCACAGAATAGCTAATATTTACTCTTCTATTCATAAAATTTTCCTCTGTATTTAAATATACCATAGTGTTTTATGGATGTCAAGGGTTTTTTAAAAAAAAGATCTATAAATGGTAGCTGCGCCTAAACCAACAACAGTTGTAATTATAAGCCAAATGAGACGGGAAGAGGTATCTTTCCAAGATTCTAGCTCTCTTAGACGCGCATATAGCCCTTGATCGGGATTGTAAACAGCTTCTTTGATTTGAAGTATATCGGCGGCCATTTCTTCTTGTCTTTCTTTAACTGTTTCTATTTTATCTATCATCTGATCAAATTTTCCAGATATTTCAGCGAATGCAACCGCAGAATCGTCAGCCATTGGAAAAGTCCCCCTGTTGCTTATAAGTAGTAATTAAACTTCAATAACGGCATGGTTCGTTGTAATTAAAATAGATGCAACTGATGCAGCATTCTGCAAAGCACATCGTGTTACTCTTGTTGGATCAATGATTCCTTCTTCTAACATGTCAATTTCATTACCGGAAACAAAATCAATACCAAAGGAGTCTTTTTGGTTTTCTACGGTAGAAAAAATTAAATCTGGTGGATCTCCAGCGTTAATTGCCATTTGTTTTAACGGCTCTTTTACAGCTTCTAATACTATTTTAACTCCTAATTCTTGGTCTTCATTATCAGTTTCAACATTTAAATCTTTGCTGGCTCGTATCAAAGCAATCCCGCCGCCGGGTACAATTCCTTCTTGTAACGCTGCCTTAACTGCTTCTAAAGCATCTTCGATTCTATGTTTTTTTTCAATCATTTCAATTTCTGTTGCTGCGCCGACTCGAATAATCGCAATACCACTAGCTAATCGTGTAATTCTTTCTTGAATTTTTTCACATTCATATATATCTTCAGTCTGTTCTAGTTCAACTTTTAAAGTCTCAATTCTTTTTTCAATATCTTCCAACTTTCCACGACCATCAGATATTGTTGTTTCGTTTTTTGAGCATTCAAATATTTTTGCTGTACCAAAATCTGTTAATTTGGTATCTTTTAACCTTAGATTATCAGAACGAGTAACAAAAGTTGCACCAACCGAAAGGGCCAAATCTTTCAAAATGTTTCTTCTTTCTTCTCCATATCGCGGAGCTTTCACTGCCGCAATACGGAGTGTGCCTCGTACTGCGTTCATGATAAGTGCAGCAAGTGCTTGTCCTTCAATTGTATCTGCAACGATGATACATGGTCTTGCTTCCCTGGAAATTAATTCTAAAACTGGCATCATTTCATCAACAGTTTCAATTTTTTCGTCTGTTACCAAGATTAAAGGGTCTTCATATTTTACGGTGCCACGTTTCTCGTCTGTTATAAAAGCAGTTGCTAGATACCCAGCATCAAAACGAAATCCTTCTACAATATCTAGGCTAGTTTCAACAGAGTGCGCTTCTTCAATGGTAATTGCACCATCTTTACCTGCCAAATCAACGGCAGTCGCAATGAGTTTCCCGATAGTTTTATCACCGTTAGAAGAAATTGTAGCAATATGTGCGATGTCTTCTTCAGAAGAAATTGGTTTGGATATATTTTGTAAATTTTCAACAATTTTTGCGACTGTTTTATCTATTCCTCTTTTTAATTCTATTGGAGGAATTTCTGCAATTAAATATTTTTGTGCTTTTTCAAAAATAGCTTTTGCTAACACAGTAGATGTTGTAGTGCCATCACCCGCTTCTGCATTTGTTTTTGCGGCAGCTTGTTTAATTATTTGAGCGCCAATATTTTCAAATGGATCATCAAATTCTATAAATTTGGCAACAGACACCCCGTCTTTAGTTACAACAGGCCGCTGGCCTTTCTTGCAAAGGATGACATTTCTGCCGCGTGGTCCTAATGTTGAAGCTACATTGTCGGTTAGCTTTTTTACTCCGTCAAGTATTTTATTGTGTAATTTTAAACCAGATTCGTACTGTTTGCTCACGTTTTCCTCTTTGTTTGATTATATTATAACATTTTATTTTAGGGTTTTAACTAAAAATTTTAAGCTTTTTCCGCTTTTTCAACGTATTCTTTTGTGCCAGTTTCAATTTCACCAGCAGTCGCGGAAGCTGCTAGGCCTTGCATTTTATCCCCGCCAATAAAGTAACCATTAATTTGGTTAGTTAAAGTTTCGACCTTTTCAAAAAGATCAAATATTTCTTGATTAAGAACGTCAACATATTGTTGAGCTAATGCGTTCACGGCTGCACGACCAATCGGAATTTGACCAATGAACCCCATACCATCTTTATCATAGCTTTTTCTTTCGTAATATCGTCTTGCTATATGAAATTGTGTTAAGCCACTAGCACCTTGAGTGTACCCCAATGTTCTTGCAACATAACCCCAGAAATCTTCTGGACTTTTAGCTAGTGCTTGTTCTAATATTTTGACAGAAGTTGCAACGTCTAAATATCTATCATGTTTGGTGGCCCCAATGGTTTTTAGTTTTTCAGAACCCTTTTGTGGTTCCCATGGCAATTGGCTTCTTGTATCTGTTCTTGGTGCTTTAAACCCTTTCCCAGTGTCTTTCCAAACTAATTCTTTTCTTCCTGTGGTATTTCCTCTTGAATCAACAATATCTTGAAAATCCATGTTTGCAAAATAATCTCTCGCAGTGTCAGCATCATATTTATCAACAATTCTAGTGAGTTTTCTTTTATCATCAGCTTTTAAAGCTTCATAGTCTTCACGGTTAAAAATATTTAATAAATCTTCTTCTCCAGCTTCGACGTGAGTTGTTGACGGGTCATCCAGTGGATTGTCAGCTAAATCTTCTGGTAATAAAAGTAATTTCATATTATGTGGGTTTGATCGCATTGAATCTAAAAAATTATGTGCATTAAAGTCAAATTGATAAAATCTTATTGTTTGGTTGCCTTCTAGCGCCTCTTCCGCTTCTTTTTCTCTAAATGATTTTAGAGCCACAACGTATGTCATGCGGCCTTCTGCACCAGCAGTTCCTCCAAGATAATGACCGCTTTCTGGATCTTGTCTAAGGCCTTCAATGTCGACAAAATGATCACACAAATCTTTAAAGCTGCCTTCCACAGAAGCTTTGCCTTCGCCGCCTTCTCCTGTGAGAAGTTTTAAACTAATGGGCATTTTATCATTATTAATAAGATCCTGCACACCAGCAGCATGTCCAGCAGGAATTTGTATGCCTCCAAGCAAAGCAGCTAAAAATCCTTCAAATGTGAAACCAGCAGCAGAGGCGTTGAAATGTACCATAATATTTGTTAATGTATCAAGAAAAACAATATGACTTAAGATTTCAGATATATCATCTGTTTGCGGAGGGCTTTGAATGAAGTTGCTAAGAATGCGTATTTTTTCAGCTAAAGTGTCGCCTTTAGCAATGATTTTAGACATTATATTTTCTATAATGGCCCGATCTTCCGTACCTTCTTTGCCCCACATCTTTTCTGAAAGTCTAAAAATAGGAAGTCTTAGTGTTATATCACGTGCCTCTTCAACTTCGGCTTCAGGATCTAAGGTTTTACGTTCTGTAATCAATCGCTCTCTTGCTTGAAAAAGTTGATTTTGAACCATTTCTAAAAGAACACCTGATTTTAAATAATGTTTTGAAACTAGTTTATTTATGTCTACCATAATATAATAATTAGTGTTTCCTTTTTTTAATATCTAACAAAATTTTAAGTAAAATAAACCGATAAGTTTTTCTGCCACATATCCCACTTGGAAATATTCCATGTTTCCTTTGAAAATTTCTAATGTTTTTTATCAAATGTTTATCAAACTTGCTCAACCAAAACCAACGGGGGTTCCAACCATGTTTTTTTGATAACTTTTTGTTTATCATGATTAAAAGCCACGTTATCATTGTATTGTTCCCCTTTACGCCATTTTAAATTTTTTGCCCTTTGTTTTTTTGACACCATTAAATTTTATTGGTTTTGGTGTACCATCTTTTTTCAATTCTATTAATTCATATGGAAAATTTCTTGCCCATTTAAGCCATGATTTGGCAGTATCAAAAGTCCGAGAAAAAATCAAAATGCACTCCTTTTCACCAGAAAAACCTTCTCCTGTAGGGTCCCAATTTTCAAAAGATTTAAGAATGCGGTTCTTTATTCTTATTCCTTTTATCCCTTCAACTTGCAGTCTATAATTAAATTCTTTTTTATTTCTTGTCTGGGTTCTCCATGCTATTGCTTGCATTTTTTGCTCCTTTTTGTGAAGGCACCTTTCGTACTTTAATTATACCATTATTCCAGCAAAGGTCAAGTTTTCCTTTTAAAAAGTTTTGTAAAGTGTGCATGCAATTCTGAATTTGTGCAGAATTCATTGTTCCTTTTTCAATTTCTTTAGTGCACCAGATAAAAACAGAATTGATAAAAAAAGCTTTTTCAGCATGAATGAGATTATCATTAACAAGCACGGCTTGTTCGTCTTTCAGCCATTTTAAAAGATTTTTCTTGTCATCTAACATTATCTTTTTTTTATATCTTTCAAATACCTTTTGAGCCCGTTCCATGTATCATATTGAATCGCTGGTTTAAAAGCATTTGGAACATATTGTTGCACTTTTATTACGACAGATTGTTGCCAAAGTTTAATTGCTTCTTCGTCTGCTAAATTAATTAGTTCAACTTCTTTTTCTTGAAGGTTACATTCTTTTGCTAAACTGAATTTAAGTTCTTTAGCTGTTTCTAGATCTTCCGAAATGGCTTCAAGCATTAATAGTGCATGTACATGAATTTCTTGAAAAAAAAGGTAAAGCTGAGCAATTCTTAGCATTCGTGCTAATATTTGATATGTTAATGCGCCGCCAATAAACCATAAAAGCTCATACATTGGATAGCTCCTTACTTATCTAATAAATATTTTAACATAACGTCGGCGATTTTGTCAACTATTTTTTCTTGGTTTTCTGCCATGACTTTTAGAGGATCTGTTTCTTCCATTGTAATTCCTGGTGGAGTCTCTGGTATTTCTATAGGCTCTGCGGGTTCTTCCACAGGCTCTGCGGGTTCTTCCACAGGCTCGGCGGGTTCTTCCACAGGCTCGGCGGGAAGTTCAAACGGATCATGTTCTTTAAGCAGTTTTGTAGTTTTGAGTTCTCTTTTTAGGCCTGCCAAGACTTTGAAGCGCTGAATAGTGGTTTTATTTAGCTCCGACATATTTATTTCCTACTTTTTGTTGCGTGGGGAAAGACGCCTTGCAACACGTTTCATCACTTCGTTAACAACATGTTCTTTTTTAACACGATTTGCAACACGAGCAGTAAGAGTTTTAATAAGTGTTTCGGCCAATTCTGCTGGAGGACCACCAAGCTCTTCTTCCTCTTCTGGGGGCATACCCATTTCAGGAGGAAGTTCTCCTTCTTCTTCTGGGGGGAAGTCTTCTTCTTCGGGGCCCATTTCTGCTTCGAGTTTTCTGCCAAGACTGATAAGAACGTCTGCTTCTTCTTGACTTAAATCAACGTCTTCTACAGGTTCTTCTCCGCCTAATTCTTCGTCGCCTAATGGTGCTTCGTCTTCGAGTCCAGGGCCGGCCGGTTCATCCGACATAGGGGGGAATTCTTCTTCTGGGGGCGGGGCCTCTTGCTCATTAAGTTGCTTGTCATCAACAAAGTTGTTAGACAGTGCACCAATTCCTGCGAGTCCCATGAAACGACGAACAGTCGATTCGTTTAAAAGTTGCTTTTTCTTATTGCTCATAAACCACATCTCCTTAAAATAGGCTTTTCTAGTAGTAAATAGTGTTTTATTTCAGTAATGGAGTATTTTTCTTTAATTTTTGTAATGCTTTATCTTGTATCTGTTTAACTCTGACTAGACTTAAATTAAACCTTTTTGAAGTTTGTTCTAATGTCATTGGTCCCTTGCTGTTGTGCACGGCGATTAGAGTACAATTTAAGTCTTTTTTATAATCAATCCACATCCGACAACTTTTCTTATCACATTCATTTTTCTTTAAAATGCAGTTTTTTGCACAATTATTCATACACCCCACTCCTTTTCTATTATATCAAATATATTTTCAATTTCTGACTTGTTCAGTCCGAATTCTTTTTCGGTTTTTGTCGCTTTTTTGTGCGCGCGTTTTGTTTTGTTTTGTTTAGTTTTTGATATTCCTTTTTGTTCTTTTAATTCTTCAATAAAATTTATAATGTGCTCATTCTTGTTTACATAAGCTTTTATAACTTCATTAAAAAATTCTTTAATTTTAAGGTCGTCATAATGTAAGCGCAGTTTCAAATTAGCATGTAAATGATCATTACTGTCAAAACAAATTTGTTTTGATATTTTTCCATAATTAGACATTATTTTCTCCTCAATATATGGGGATTACTTTCAGTTAAGCCAGAAAACGTTTGACGTACAAAAATAGCATTTTCTTGTAGTTCTGTTATATTTCTACAGCCCGAGTATGATAAACCTGACTGGATGCCATTACTTAAATCTGTTAATACATTTTTCACGCTGCCTTTATATGGGATTGTTGTAGATATGCCTTCGTTTGAAGAAAATTTTCCTCTCCAATCAAATTGTGCTTCTTTGCTTGCCATCCCTCTATAAACCTTTGTTTTTGTATTTAGTGCTCCTATAATCATATCGCCTGGAGATTCGTCTGTCCCTGCTAACATGGACCCAAGCATCACAAGGTCGGCGCCTGCTGCCAAAGCTTTTACAATGTCACCAGAAGAGCGGATTCCCCCATCAGCAATTATTTTTGCATCGCGATCTGATTTTGCGCAGTCAAATATAGTTTGTAATCCTGGTACGCCATGGCCTGTTTGAACCCTAGTTGAACAAATTGATCCCCCTCCGATGTTACAACGTATGCTGTCGGCGCCCCAGTCTGCCATGGAGTTAAAGCCCTCTAATGTGGCTATATTCCCAGCTATTATGTGCACATCATCTTTAAGCAACTCTTTAATGGATTTGATCGCCCTTTCCGCTAGTTTATGATGACCGTGGGCTACATCGACACATAAAATTCTTGCACCATTGTGGTACAGGCGAGAAGCTCTTTTCAAGTAATCACCGACAACTCCGACTGCCGCGCCTACATATTCAACGTGTTCCCATGCTTCTTTGACCATCGCGCATTGTTTTTCAATTGAGTTATAACGATGAATTATGCCTAGTGCACCAATTTTTCCCATAGCAATTGCCATCTTAGTGGTTGTTACGGTGTCCATTGGTGCAGATATGATTGGGAGATCCAAATGTATTTTTTCATCTAAAGCATTTCCAATATCAATCTCTTTTCTGCTTTCAATATCTGAATATTGAGGCACTAATAATATGTCATCATACGTTAGGGCTTCTTTAAATCTCACTAATAACCTCCCAATTCTCTTTTATTAGTTTAAATGGCGCAAGTCTTGTGCGTAGGTCTCCTGAAAATATGACTTTCGCATATTCTTCACTTCGGTATTCAAGATGCTGATTGGGTATAAGAATATCCAATATTATTCCTGTGGTTTCGACATTTTTATGTTTTATTAAGTCACCGATTTTCATTAAGATATTCCTTGGCCTGGGTCAATCTGTCCAAGATGTTTCCGACGCAGACCTCGGTCAGCTTTATTTTGAGTTTCGCTTCTTGCGACGTGCCCGGGTAGGCCCGTTTGTCCCCGTGGACCGATGATACTTTCGCTAGTGTAACTGTTTCCGTCGCTAAACATTATCACCAATTGACCTTCAGCGTTAACTATAGCCGATGTGATGCCTACCCCGTCTTTTCCACTTTTTCCATCGGGCCCGGGCGCCCCGTCTCTTCCGTCGTTTCCTTTAAACAAGGGACGTCCAAAATTAAGGCCTGGTGCGCCGTCTTTCCCGTGGCTTCCATTGAGTCCAGCTTCCCCGTCTTTTCCGTTGAGTCCATCTTTTCCGTCTGTTCCCGGAGCACCGTCTTTTCCGTCTTTCCCGGCGAGACCGTTGGCTCCGTCTTTGCCGGGTTGTCCGATCAGACTTTCACTGGTGTTGATATTCCCATTGGTTAGAGTAATCACCAGTTGCCCGGCGTTGTCAACAATCGCCGACGCGACGCTGACTCCGTTGATTCCGTTAACGCCATCTACGCCGTCTACACCGTCTTTTCCGTGGATGCCATTGAGCCCATCTTTTCCGTCCTTGCCGTCTTTGCCTGGGGTACCATCGGCGCCGTGCAAGCCATCTTTGCCGTGAATGCCGTTGATTCCCGGTTGCCCCACCAGGCTTTCACTGGTGGTGGTGTGTCCATTGGTTAGAGTGACGACCAACTGTCCAGCGTTGTTGATGATCGTTGATGCGACGCTGACGCCGTTGGCGCCGTCTTTGCCGTCTTCCCCGGAGTGGCCTTGAGCACCAGTTGGTCCACGCAAGTATTTGGTCCTCGTCGCAAAGTAAAAGAACATAAATGCGCCAACGCATGCGCCAATGGCAGCAAAAATTAGAATGGTAATAGTTCCCATTATGGATCTCCTTCTGTTTTATTTTGTTTGGCGCCAACTTCTAGCTCCTCAATTATTTTATCGAGGTACCAACGCGCTTTTTTAAGATCTTGTAACGCCTTTCCTTTATATTTATGTCTTGAGACATATTTAATTATATTTCCTTCAGCGTATCCCATTTTCCAAGAATTAATGTAATCATATGTTTCGATGGCCTGCTCTCCGGCCCAATTTATATTGTAATGTTTTGGATGATTTATGCTATCAGTCATCTTTTCTCCTCATATTAACATACTCCTGCGGCGAAATAGAGTATAAAACTGAGTAGAGTTACACTAACTATAAATGCAATAAATGCTATTTTCTCTTCGTTTAAAATTTTCATTTTTTGTCCTTCTCTTTCAAGTGGGCCTTGAAATCTTCAAGAATCTCAATGGCTTTTTCCCAGCATGTTGGACAATATAGCCGCACGGTCTTTTCTTCTTCGCGAACTACCACATTCCATGTTGTAACCATTTCTTTGTTTTTTTTATCAAACGGACTTTCACAAGTTAAACATTTATCTGGAAGTTTGTCGAACAATGCAACTTTGACTGCCATTTCTTTTTCGGCTTGCTTCTTTGCTTTTTTAGTTTTACTTCTGTTTAGTTTTCTTTCTAATGACATTATTTATCTCCTGTCGAGCCGAAGCCGCCAGTCCCTCTTTCTGAATGGGAATTTAAAAACTTATCGGTTTTCACTTCTTCAATTCCACAATGAACAATAGGGATT
>Ga0080013_1003322_pt1 | contig 17189 bp, 38 predicted proteins | sample ETNvirenome_6_85_FD_69236 | JGI IMG/M metagenome (GOLD analysis project Ga0080013, IMG submission 69236) | Marine viral communities from the Pacific Ocean - ETNP_6_85 (SPADES assembly) (version 2) | ecosystem: Environmental > Aquatic > Marine > Oceanic | place: Pacific Ocean | collected 2013-06-19 | reverse complement strand
GTTGGAGTTTCCGGCGATTACATAGAGAGGACTCGCGCTCTTCTAGATAGTGGCGCTAGAGTTATCTGTGTAGATATAGCTCATGGTCACCACTCTCTTATGAGGCACGCTCTTAAAACTCTTAGAAACACGTTCGGAAATTCAATTCATATTATGGCTGGTAATGTTGCTACCCTTGAAGCTTTTAATGATTTGTCTGATTGGGGAGCAGATAGCATTCGAGTCGGCATTGGCGGAGGGTCTATATGCTCAACTAGAATCCAGACCGGCCACGGGGTTCCTACCCTTCAATCTATTTTAGATTGCTCTAACTCTGATCGCGACTCTAAGTTAATTGCTGATGGTGGGATTAGAACGAGTGGAGATATTGTTAAAGCTCTTGCAGCTGGCGCCGATGCAGTTATCTTAGGATCACTTTTAGCTGGCACTAATGAGTCTCCAGGTGAAAATATTTATCGCGATGGCAAGTCGTTTAAGGCATATAGAGGTATGGCATCCGTAGAGGCCCAGATTGATTGGAGAGGGCATACCGCTTCAGTGGAAGGTGTATCTAGCCTCGTTCCTTGTAAGGGTAATCTGAGGGATGTTTTGGAAGGCCTTTGTACAGGGATCCGATCTGGCTTTTCATATTCTGGAGTTCGAGATCTCTTAGAATTACAAGCCAGATGTACATTTATTCAACAGACATCTGCCGGTGGAGTAGAGAGTTCTACTCATATTAATAATCGCTAACCAGCTAGGGAATTATAAAAATGAATAATAGACTAGATCGCTTTGTAGAATCAACGACGCCCATGATAAAGCATGCTCTAAACGAGTATTCTGATGAGCGTGCTCCGAAATATATTAAGGTGGCATGTAAGTATAGATTTAAGCAGGGATTCTATTATCAGTTGAGTAGGTATCTTCTGCAGTATCACTTAGTAAGTCGCTCTGCCTTAGATCTCTCTAAAGAACTTGGATTTGAAGATGAATGTTGGAATATGCAGTGGGACGATCAACCAAAATACGATCCAGCTGGTAGAAAAACTTTTCATATCGAACATGTATTTACTGGGGAGATGTTTTTTAGGGCTCTAAAAAGCTTAAATGACTCTGGAGAACTTAACCAAGAAACTCTAATGAAGTTTATTCTAGACAATTACAGGACTGCGTGGATTCTTAAAGAGGAAGATAAAAAGCTCGCAAAATCTAACCGCGGGACTACGCTTCAAGATGCGCTAAACCACTACAAAGATGTAGGTATTGATCTTCTCCATAAGCCCTGGGACCAAGCATAAATCAAAGTTAACTATTTTTAATTTAATTCAAAAATAGCAGACTTTCATATTTAATAGAGGAGACGGCGCGCATGCAAATCTTCTCTCTGCGAGGAATCCCCATAAAATTGCATTATAGCTTCTTAATATTAGGAGCTGTTTGGGTTTTTTATAACGGACTTCAGTTAGGAATTACCGGTGCCGCTTACGCCTTAGGATTGGGCTTAGCTTTATTCGGGTCAGTTCTTTTGCATGAACTTGGTCACTCGTTAATGGCAGCCACTTACGGTATTTCTACACGGCACATTACGCTTTACCCTTTTGGCGGAATAGCGGCTATAGAGAGCGAACCCAAACCTGGACTAGAAGAGTTTTTTATTGCTTTAGCTGGACCAGCTGTAAACTTTATTTTAGCTGGATTGTTGGCGCCAGCAATGCTCATAAACCTTCAATTATTCTCTTTTTTAGTGGGGATAAACTTAGTAATGGGAATATTCAATCTTATCCCTGCTTTTCCAATGGACGGAGGTAGAATTTTACGGTCGCTGTTAATGACTAAGATGAGTAAAAGAAGATCTACTATAATCTCTTTGAACATGTCTCTTGTTTGGGTTGTGGCATTTTTAATAGTGGGAGCGTATTTTCAGTGGTACGGTCTTATTTTTGTCGGATTGTTTCTTGGCTATATAATTAGAGTAGAAAAGAGAAGAATATCTGTCAATAACGTAAGATAGATATAGCTCTAGACTAAGAAACGGAGGGATTAAATGACGCTTAAAGATAAAGGATCTGTGATTTTTTGTTTGCTTTGCGCGGCAGCCACTGGATGGCTAATCGGATCAATCATCCTCGCTTAGAAGATCTTCTTCATCTTCCTCACTTGGGAATTCGTTTAATTCTTCATCATCGATATTCATTAATTCTTGTAGAGCTTTTTCTCGCTCTATTTCTGCTATACTCTTAGTATCCTTGTTTTTAGGACACCCAATGAGCAATAGCAAAAATGTAAATAATATTGTCCGCATGGTTTCCCCTGGATATAATTTAACTATCATGGCTAAAAGAAAAAAGAACACTAAAGTAGTTAGAAAAAAGAATACTAAAAAGCTTGAGCAAGTTGGGCCCTTAGAGTATGAGGGGTGGAATGTTGGCGATAGCTGTTGGTTTCCAGTTTATTGGGAAGTTAAGTCTCACCAGGGGCAGATAATGTCTTTTCATCCAAACGACAACATTGAACCAGCAGTAAACGTGATGGATATAACTCATGGTGGATACAGGACAATTCCTTTCCGATATATTTTTGACGACGCCAAGAAAGCAAAGCTGTTTAGAAAAGAAGAATTTGCAAAATAAATTGTACATTTTGTAAAAAAAGGCCTCCGATATAGTATAATACTACTATAAGGACAAGGAGTTCTAAATGACTTTCACTTCCCGCGAACAGGCCCTCCTCACCAACACCGACGTCCTGGGTTACATCCAGGCGGAGAACGCCAAGCGCGACGCGCAGGCGAAGGCTGAGGGCTGGCAGTTCTGGACCCTCATGGCTGAGAGCCTGGCGGATGAGCACGCCAACGTCTACGAGCTGGAGCACCGGCTCGCTCGTGGCACCTACAGCGATGTGTTCAAGGACGCGTATTTTCATCGTCCCCACATCGACATGAGTGGCTGGACTCTCAGCGAAATCGAGGCCAAGATCGAGGAGATTTGCGAACGCGAAGCTCGCGCCGCGGAGCTCGAAGCTGAGTGGCTGGCTGAGCAGGAGAAGCTCGAGCGCGAAGAGATCGCTCTCGGCCTGGCCGAGCCCACGGAAGAAGTGGAGCTCGAAGAATGGGAAATCTACGAGGCCAAGGCTGAAGCCGCTGGCTACTAAATCTTTTTCACAACAACAACTCTCAAACGAGGTAAAAAATGCAGCTACACGAAGCACTTCAAATGATTTCTGGAATGAACGAATCAGAGCTACACGATCTTAATCGAGCTGTGATTATGCAGATTAAGGATCGCCGAAACCGCGACGCTCGTCAGAAGCGTTGCACGCTCAAGGCTGGCGACAAGGTTTGCTGGACTGGCAGAAATGGCTATACCGAGGGTACTATCAGACGAGTTAAGCGTAAGAAGGCTATCGTTGAAGTGCTTAATATCGGTAAGAATGGCAGTAGTTGGGATGTACCGCTCAACATGCTCCACATTGTTTAAAAAATAAGTTCGCTTTTGTAAAAAAAGCATCTCAGTATGGTATAATAGTACTATAAGGAGGATGATTATGGAAATCGTCATTGGTACTCGAGTTCGCTCTTTCGACTTTTCACACGATCGCTCGCTTGATGGCGAACGCGCTTGTTACGTCGAGGGCGAGGTTGTCGGCTTTGATCATGTTGAGGGTTGCGATCGTTATCGCATCTTGGTTGATCGCGATATTTTTGGAGGCGTAGAAGAAGACCGTCGCGTTGGCGATCTTATTTACCCACCGATTAATGGAACTAGCACCTGGCTAGGTCGAGTTACTGACGGTGTGGAGGTGATTTAATGGGAAAACTTATTCTCGCATATCTTTTTCTTATTTTCACTGGAGTGTTGGGTGGCCATAGAATCTATCTAGGTCGATATCTTTCAGCTCTAGTTTACGCTTTGACTGGAGGTCTATTCGGCCTCGGTCTTGTTTGGGATTTTTTCATAGGAATCCCGCTTATGGTCTGTTGCGACAAAGGATAATTAATGCAAGCTATCATGGTCAATCCTGCGCACTATCAGGAAATCCTGAACTTTCTGAAAAGGGAAGGCCCACAGAAGATTGCAGCCATCAAGAGGTTGCGGACAGCTGCGCAGGAGTTTTCCGGAGAATCGCTTAATCTGAGAGACGCTAAGAATGCAGTAGAACGCTTGCAGCATGAGCTAGCTCTTGGAAACTATCCGAACGCTCACGAAACTGGTCCATTGATTATGTGCGCTCCGCGGATTAAGAGCTTGGTAGTAAACTTCGGAGACGGAGACGTAGAAGTCGACGTAGAGACAATGCAGATGAAGATTCTATCTCAGTTGCCAGTTATTGGCGTAGATTCTTGCGGTCAGATTTTGGAGCTTGTTCAGGTTATCAAAGCTTTTAGTGACGGTCACAAAGTTGGTATCATTAAGAAGAAGGAAGAATCATGAAACTAGGCGATCTTGTTATGGACCACGAGCTCGGTCAACACGGTATTATTACCGAGGCAAAAGCTTGTCGATATTATCCAGACACTATAGATGAAGTTCTAGCTTTTGAATATACAGTTCTCTATGAAGATGGAAGTTTTGACACTGCTTATGAAAATGCGCTGGAGGTTATCAATGAAAGTCGGTGATTTGGTATCTTTGAAGATGAAAAAGACACAGCCTCCGCAAATACCGCGACACGGCGTAATCGTCAATACGTGGAGAAACCACAAGAATCGCTTGCAGCAGATAGAAATATTATGGGCAGAGGGAAATATTGCAAAACACAGTCCCGATCTATTCGAGGTTATTAATGAAAATCGGTGATATGGTTAAAAATATCCCTACTGTGAATAGTGATAAAAGCAGAGTGGGCATCATTATTGGGGCAATTGTTTCTAATCCAGAAACTATTCCGCCTGTCGTTAAGGTTCTTTGGAGCTCTGGCGAAATAGACAAAGAATGGACTGATGAGCTATGGGTAGTAAAATGAGAGACATTGCAGAAATTGTTATGAACTATAAGCAAATGGAGAGCAGCATCGCTGGCAGCAGCATGCTTAGAGAAGTCCGATGGCAATATGCCGACATGGCTGAAGGTGGCAATGGTGGACCGCTTGGCTTTGCTCCTGAAGACTGGCCAGGTAATTGCTCGCCAACCTGTCGTGAATACAATTACCCTAACACGCCTGATAGCTTTTTTCAAGAGGTCCGCGACCTCATGGGGTGGAAGTAATGAAGTGGGAAATAAGAAAGCTTGAAGATAAGTGGGGAGTATTCCTCATTCAAAAATACTGTAAGACGGACGAGCCAGTATGCTATGGTGCTAGCATTTCAAAAGAGACTGCTATTCGAACCGTTGAACGTCTAAACAACCCCGTTTATAAGGAGAAAATCTAATGGGAAACGCTGGAGATATTTATTTGTACTTGGACCGGAATCAATGCGATCAATTTAAAGTTCCTTACTTTCAAGAAGGAGCACTTCAGGTTGGTGCAGACGTTTTGCTTCGGTCTAAAGATTATGATACTTTTCATCGTGGAGTTCTTGAACTTTTTGGGTTTGCCGGAATCTCTCTCTCGCGAAAAGAGAAAGATAATCCCGGATGGTATCTACTTAATGGATACACTATTGACGATAATGGAAACGTGACGTATGCAAATGCATAAAGAAAAATACGAAGAGCTACTTCGTAGATTTTCTCAAGAGCTTCATGAAGTTGGAGTAACTGGAGGGCTACGAGATCTGATCGCAGATCAATGCGATAGAACGCCCAACGCCGCTAGCGCCTCTGTAGATGAAGTAACAGATCGATTCACTTATCGCCACGAAGGCTATATGATTGAGGCTGTCAGGATGGTCAAGCTTGTAGTAAAAAAATGCAAGTGATTCTGTAAAAAAAGGCCCTAGATGTAGTATAATACTACTATAAGGTAAGGAAAAGCTAATGGGTACACATTCAGTTCTCGCAGTAAAACTTCCAGATGGCTCGATCTCTGGGTGCTATGTTCACTTCGACGGCGCGACGATGGAAGGAAGAATCGAAAAGTATTTGGAGAATCACACAACTACCGATCTCGCTCTTCTCATCGCCCAAGCCCAATCTGTTGGTGGAATGAGAAGTTTTCACTCCCCAAGTGATTCTTTCGATCTCACACAAGACGATCACGAAACAGAGTTTCTGGACGATGATGAACCCTACATCATTACTGATATCTCTCAGGATGAATATCACATGGGCGCTCATTATCGATATATCGTAGACTATCAAACTAAAAAAATCAAATCAATGCGCGCATGAGGAAAAATGGAAGAATCAAACCAAGAAATTTTTGTAGCTGCTGGACTTACTCCAGCAGAAGTAGCTCTAATTCCGGCTTACATCGCCGATGAAGCAGAGTTTTACGACTCTTCAGCTTACGAAAAGCTCTTTGAGCACTTTGCTTTCGAAACCGGCGAAATGCCGTATGGAACAGCTAAGTATCGTGACGGCGAAGCAGACGTCTGGATTCTAGAGCGCTTGGAAGAAAATGAAAGTCGGTGATTTAGTCAAAGTTTTAGCTGATGACCTTGATGCTAAAGCTGCTATTGGAACAATTTTGGCACCATGGACGACTGGCGTGCACCCATGGTGGGAAGTACTTATTGCTGGCGGTAGAATAATCCACTGGCCCGAGAGTCAAATGGAGTTGATAAATGAAAATCGGCGACTTAGTTAAAGTTAAAAAGTGCCCTACTGAAGCAGAAGGGTTTGGTCATCTTACGTGCCAATGCTTTTTCTGCGCATCTCAATCTAACAGAATCGGAGTCGTTACAGGCCCGGGCCCTCGAAATCAATGGGAAGTCATGTTTGATACTGGGATGTGGCGGCTTGACGATTTTGAAGAGGCTCGAGGAGAGGTACAGGTGATTCGTGAAAGCCGGTGACATTGTAGAGTGCTTAGATTATGGAATGGCTCTTGTGCTTGGCCCTTGCGAAGTACCAGCCGGAGTACCAGAAACTGATTTAGATATGTTTTTAACTGACCCAGAATCTTGGCCAGTTGAAGAGGGCTGGGCAGTCCAGCTGCTCGAAGAAAAAAATATGGTTATGCTCGTTCACACGCACAATCTGCACATTGTGAGCGAGAGGAAGGAATAGGAGTGTTGTTTAAAGAAAAGAATGAGAATAAAAGCAATATCTCAGTAGAGATTAGAGACGGTAGAGTTTGTATTTTTCATTATCGTTTTGGCATCTGTTTTGAAAAGAGATCTTTTTCAGCTGTGGATTTGGTCGACGCCGGATTTGCTGAAAAAATGCTTAACTCAAGATATGGAACATTTGATTTAGAAACAGAAAAAGTGAGGAAGTAAGATGAATATTATTGACAAGATTAGCGTAGTTTTTTTGAGTGCTGTTTTTATGTTTTCAGCTGTTTTGTATACTGATTATATCACTAAGAGAAACGCTATGTTGAGAGATGTTATGTTTTGTATGGATGATGATAACTCTATGGAAGCTTACAAGTCTTGTGTGGCTGAATATAGAGAGAAGAGGTATTAAGATTATGTGGGAGACATGGACCAGAGTTTTTCAGTCTAGATCACCGGGCACTTCAGGTGGCATGCCGGTTGCGGCTGGATTCGTGGTTGCGTAAGCGGGGTCGAAAGACCGTTAGGCCATGTCTAGTTAGGGAAGTTGGGAACCCTAACACCTCTTTTTTGGAATAGAGATAATGCGAGAAAAACTTCGAAACGCAACAAAAGAAGTTCTTATGTTTGGGCTTTGCGTTGTAGTTTTGGCAGTTGTTTCTTATGAAAGCTTCTTGCATAAGAGGAGAAACAGATGAAAAAAGACAGAGAGACTTTAGAGAAAATAAAGAAGATTGTTAAAGAAGTTAGTGACAATCACCACGAACAATTCAACCTAAGTTCGGAGGCAGCGCAGGAGATTTTAGCTAAAAAAATCCTTGAGTTCTGTAAAAAAGACCTCGATATGTAGTATAATAGTACTATAAACAAGGAAAGGCAATAACCAATGCGTAAGAACGATCTAGTCCGACTCAACAAGGCTCTTTGCTTCACTTCTACTAACGGCGGCGATCGACGTTTCCCCCTCACCAACTCTGGCTGCGACAACCGCGGCATCGTTGAGGGGACTATCCTCGCAACTGCAGAAGACCGCGAAGCCTGGCGAAACAGTGAGGCTGCACGCGGACTCGACTGCGCTGGAGAGAGTAAGCTTCCTCCTACCGCCTACAAAGTCTCAGTCAAGGCAGATCGAGTTTACACTCTCCTTCGGGCACGCTGCCGGCCGTCCTGGAGCTATCGCCAGCATCCTGGAATGGCTCTGATTCTCGACACGGAGACTGGTAAGGAAATCTACGTGAAGCGCGAACTTCTTGAGGTTGCAGTCTAATGAAAGTCGGTGATTTGGTAAGACTGCGCCGAGGATACGCCGCCTTAGGCTTCATAGTCAAAATTGACCGTGACCATTTCGGCGCACGCCAAGCATTCAAAGTTTCAAAAGTAGAGCGCGGCAAGTGTATTCGACCGAACATGGTTGACATAATCGCACCAACTCGCGATGGTATACGAGATCGAGTTCTCGTTCTCTGGCCAGATGAAGGATATACATACGAAGAGTCGCAAGTGTTGGAGGTAATCAGTGAAAGTCGGTGACATGGTGATTTGTAACTGCGAGGCTGATATCTGGTACAAAGGAATACTCGGCACCGTTGTTTACTTTGAGCATTTTGGTAAGATGATTAATTTTTGCAAGAAGGGTTCTTCAGCGATGGTGCTATACCCGGGCGGAAATATACAGAGGCTCGTGCCGAACGGCCTGGAGGTGGTAATTGAGTCGTAGACGAAAACTTCGGCTGGCAAAACAGCAAATGCGCCAGAATGGTGTGGATCTTCCGGGTAGAGCTAAGCAGCAGAATCTGGCGGTCAAGAAGTATGAGGCTCGTGTAGACGAAAAGCTTCCCACTAAAGAAAAAGAAATACTCAACAGCGAAGCTCTGCATGAGAATAAGGCTGCAGCGGCTCAGGCGCGCAAACATCGCCAGAGGCGAAAAGAAAGTTTTGAGTGGGCTGCTGAAGGAGATGACAAAAACGCTCGCCAAGAGAATATTCTAAACACTGGGATTGGTAAGCATAAGAGCGAGATTAGCTTCACACTGAATCCAGGAGACATGGCGAGGGTAAACAGAAGCATAGGTTACGAGGGTTGGCCAGGCTATGTACCAAAAGATAGTATTGGTGTCATCGTATCCGAGCCAGAGCAAGAGCATGTAGCTTTTCTTTTCGCTGGAATGACTCTACAAGTGCCAATCAAGACTCTTCGGCCGCTAGATTGGGAAGAAGAAGATGAAGAGTGATACAACTCTTAGTAGTTAAATAAAATCGATTAGTTACCACTTAAGGAGACGTCGTGGCAAAACAAAGCAATTCCCCAAGCCGGGGTAAAAAGTTCAAGAAGAAAACTAGACAGGGAAGTTCTACTAACACCAAATATGGTCGACCCGGACCGCACGGCGGAAACAAAGGCTATAAGAAGAGGCATAGAGGACAAGGAAAAAAACGCTAAAACGCGGGTGTAACTCAGTTGGTAGAGTATCTGGTTGCCAATCAGATTGTCGTGGGTTCAAGTCCCATCACCCGCTCCAATTATATAGGGCTATAGCTCAATCGGTCAGAGCAACGGTCTCATAAACCGTAGGTTCCGGGTTCGAGTCCCGGTAGCCCTACCACTTTTTATACAGAGTACCTATTTATCAACATGTGCGGATTTTTAGCTCACTACGGTTTGAATCAAGATATTTCAAGTATCCAAGACTCTGCTTCAAAAATAAGGTACCGAGGGCCTGACAACACTCAGCATATCGCGATAAACGAAAAGCTATTTATGTCTTTTCACCGGCTGTCTATTATTGATCCTTCTTCTGATTCGCACCAGCCTTTAGTTCACCCTAAAGATTCTAATCTTACGCTTGTTTGCAATGGGGAGATCTACAACTATAAAGAGCTGATAGATCGATATAATTTAAAGGTAAAATCTGGCTCAGACTGCGAAGTTATTCTTCACTTATATAAATTGTATGGAATATCTGAAACTGTCTCTAAGCTAGACGGTGTTTTCGCTTTCGCTTTATATGATGCTAGCATAGATCGCTTATTTGTAGCTAGAGATCCATATGGAGTGCGTCCTGCTTTTATTGGTTGGTCAGAAGATGATTCTGTGGCCGTAGCTAGTGAGTTGAAAGCCTTGATAGATCTGTGTGATAAGTCTATCATTTCATTCCCTCCGGGGTCGTGGTGGGCTTCTGACGTACCAGGTGCATTTATGAACTATCATACCGACACTCTTAGAGAAGAAAAAAGCAGTGAAGAAATCATGTGTGGCACTATCAGAAAGCTGCTAACTGAGGCTGTTTCTAAGAGAATGATGGCAGATAGAGAAGTGGGATGTCTACTTTCTGGCGGCCTGGACTCTAGCTTAGTTTCTGCTCTAGTAGCCTCTATGTCAGTAGATTCCACAAAGCTCAAGACTTTTTCTATTGGGATGGAAGGCAGTCCAGACTTAAAATATGCTAAAATAGTTGCAGACCATATCGGCTCAGATCATCATAACGTTCAGCTTACTGAGCAAAATTTTTTAGAAGCAATTGAAACTGTAATATACAACATCGAATCTTTTGATACTACCACGGTAAGAGCTTCAGTCGGAAACTATCTAGTTTCAAAGTATATTAGAGAAAACACTGACGTCAAAGTAGTTTTTAATGGAGATGGAGCTGATGAAGTTTGCATGGGGTATGTCTACAACCGCAACGCTCCTTCTTTAGAAGATTTTCATCATGAGAACGTAAGGCTCTTGCAAGAGATTCATTTCTTTGACGTTTTAAGATCAGACAGAAGTATTAGCTCTAATGGGCTCGAGCCTCGCACTCCATTTCTAGATTTAGATTTTGTGAGATACTATATGAGCATTCCTCCAGCTTTTAAAATGTTTGGGAGCAACGGAAGGCCAGAAAAGCACATGCTGCGGAAAGCTTTCGAGAACACCGGGCTATTGCCAGATGAAGTACTTAACAGGCACAAGTGTGCATTTTCTGATGGAGTGAGCAGTAGAGAAAATTCATGGCACAAGACCTTGAAAGACTTCATAGATTCTCAAATCTCTGATGAAGAGTTTGAGCTAGAAAGAAATAATATTTATCACTGTCAGCCTGTCTTGAAGGAAAGCTATTTTTATCGTAAAATTTTTACTAAGTTTTTTGGTAAGACAGCATATATAATTCCACATTTTTGGATGCCACGTTGGACTAACGCTCAAGACCCATCAGCTAGAGAGTTAGAAAATTATAAAGAATAATTGTACACCCTTAGATATTTGGGTATATTTCGTTAATCTGAATTTGTGGAGGAGGATAACAAATGTTAGAAAAGATAAAGTCACTTTTATCAAAGTATAAAGTTCATGTAACGGTAGTCGGAGGCGCTTTAGTTGTCGCTACTGTTTGGGGCCAGTGTACTCTTGAGCCAAATGTTGATGCCATCGAAGAAGCTGCAGAAGAAGTTGAAGCCGATCCAGTAAACACTACTGAAGAGGGAACTACTGAAGCCGCTACAGAGACGACTGAAACGACTGGCGCAACTGCGACTGAAACGACTGGTACTACCACGACTGAAACGACTGGTACTACCACGACTGAAACGACTACTGATTAGTGAAAAAAATATATTTTATTGTGAACAACTCTGCTTTTATTGGTAGAATATAATCATAATCAAATAACGTTCTTTAACAATTTAAAACATAAGACCCTGGTTCTCGGGTCTAGAAACCTGAATGGAGTTACTGACCTTCAGGCACAATCGACGAAAGTCGGTGATAGAGAAAACCTCGATCGGGAGAGGGGCGTTCTTACGCCTATCGTGCTGCCGGACTAAGAGAGGGGATGAGTTAAGGAACGTGGTAGTTCTGAATATCATCCAGTGATTCGATGCATGAGTTCTCATACCACTGAGAAAATACTGCTGAGAGTATCCACGGACTTGTAGATTCATCGTGGAAACGGGATAAGAGCACACCCAAACGAAAGGCTTGGGAAGGAGGGATAAATTCCTCTAGAATTTAACTGTCGGTGACAGAAGTCTCTCTGGTAGGATCGGAAACGAAACTACCGTCCCGAAAGGGGCCATGTGGACGTCCCCCCAAGGTTTGGAAGCATGGCGCGCAAAGGCGAGGTGAAGTGTACAGCTCACTCAATTGAGTGCAGAATGTTATGACGATAGTAAGGCGTGCTGTTCCGTAGTCTTACGGCTGAGAACAGGGAGAAAGCTCGTGAAGGGATCAACTTTCCCGTGTGCTTACATCTAACCCGAAAAGGGGACAGGCCCAAAAGGCTTGATGGTCACGAGCAAGGAACAAAGAAGTGCTAAGTGTTCCACCTTTTTTCCGCAGGGAGGCATGGGGTTACAGATGCCTTGAACTCATAACACATACACACAAAGGAGAAAAAAATGAGTGATAAAAGTAAGACAGGCTATGAAATTAGACAAGGCCTGCTAGGTCAAGCGCAGAACATCTTAGAGCAAAATGCTCATATGGAATATGAGATAACCAAGAAGTGGCCAAAGCTAACCACTGAGGATATCATTGCTGAAGCTGAGAAGCTTTATGAGTTTGTGCAAAAGAAGTAAATTGCCAGCCCTGTTACGAGGCTTATATCGTAAGGTGGATGCCGATCCTCACGTAGGCATAGCGAGTTAGGAATGCTAGAAGTTCTAACGCCTTTCCAAGTTGGGGTATTCAGCTTGGCAGCACTGCCGGCAATGCTGAAGATTGGCTATCTAAAAACCGGCTTCTTTTATTTCTCAACATTGAACATCAAGGCTGAAAGTTTTACCATTAATTGAGCACCCGTAGCTCAGCTGGATAGAGCATCGGCCTTCTAAGCCGAGGGTCATAGGTTCGAATCCTATCGGGTGTGCCATTTTTATAGCATTTGGGAAGAGCAAGGGTCCTTTCCAAGGTTAACAAAAGGCGGGACGCTGCTGAAAGTGATGGATGCAAACCCAGCTCGGGGGTAGATACCGGCCTTCACTAACCCTACTTTTACATACACAACGAACAGGATAAAAAATGAGTTATTGGAAACAGAGAGTTAAGAATTTTTTTATTACTCCAGAATCTGGACCTCTTAGCTGTAACACCGAAATTGACGCGCTCGGCCAAGTTACTGTTTATTTTGGAAATAGTTTCACCATAAGGCTTTCAACCAAAGATGCAATTGCTCTGCGTGATGCAATTTCAATTAGTGTGATAAAAATCCAAGATGGTTTAAACTATTCCGCAAATACTTCTCGTGTAACAAATGGAGATATGGGATAGTTTACCGGCTCATCGTTTGTTTTAGTATTCTGAGATTCATTCAGGAGATATGATGAACATCATCAAGAATATGATCAGCATGCATTTGCTTGCTGTTTTTTTTATATTGGGTACGGTAGATCAAATAGAAGGTGAAATAGCATCGGTAGAAATTGTCGGACTAGAGCATCACCCATCTCAATCATCAATCCACATTAGCTTTTTTCCCTGCGAAATAAAAGAGGGAGACGTTTTTTACTATTATCTAATAGACGGAGTCACTGAAATAAGGTGTGGCGAACCGCCAGAATAGTTGAACATCTTACCCTGCGGTGATACTATTAAATTAAGAGAGCAACAGTGATTGACAAGGTAGTGAAAAAGTGAAGCAGGTCTAAGTTGGAATGTAACGGACCAATATAAGTAAGTCAGGTGAACTGGGAGACATTCCCTCCCTTAGTAACCATTATTGCCCCTTAGCTCAGTTGGCAGAGCAAGTGACTGTTAATCACTGGGTCCGCGGTTCGAGCCCGCGAGGGGCAGCCATTTTATAAAGGGAGATAAAGTGTTTCTAAAAAAGGGTGAATTAGTATATCTTAGCGAGCCAGGAAGTAACGGGTTTTATTACCCGTCTACAGAAAGCGAAACTCTACTCGAAGACGTGCAAGCAAAAACTTTAGCTTGGGTTGGAGATAGTTTAAAAACTGCTGTGTTGATTCCAAAGAGTTCAATTTTTGGAACTGGTAGTGATAAAGTTCAAGCTGCGGTTTGGATAAGCAAAAAGGATTTCGTGGGTCGTTAGCTCAGCTGGGAGAGCATCGGACTTTTAATCCGCAGGTCCCGGGTTCGATCCCCGGACGACCCACCACATAAAAAAAATAAAAAAAATGAAACAAAACGGTTTTCATTTTAAAAATGGTGATTATCTCTATAATAACAGAGAAAAATCTCAAGGAGAAATAAATGGGTAAAGTAATTGGAATTGATCTAGGAACCACTAATTCAGTGGTAGCGGTTGTTGAGGCCGGTAAACCAAAAGTGCTAAACAATGAAGAGGGAGCTAGAACTACTCCGTCCATTGTAGGCTATACTAAAGACGGAGAGCGTCTCGTAGGAGATACTGCAAAGCGCCAGGCTGTGATGAATCCAACGAATACAGTCTTTTCCGTTAAAAGATTCATGGGAATGAGGTTTAACGAAGTTAAACAGGAAGTTGAAAGAGTTCCATACAAAGTAGTATCTGGTAAGGGTGGAAGCTGTAAAATCAAAGTACAAGATAAAAAGCTCTCTCCTCCAGAGGTCAGTGCGCAGATTCTGCTTAAACTCAAACGTTCAGCGGAAAGGTATCTTGGTACCGAAGTTACTGAAGCAGTAGTTACTGTCCCAGCATATTTCAACGATGCACAAAGGCAAGCCACTAAAGATGCTGGTAAAATTGCTGGATTAGAGATTAAGAGGATCATTAATGAACCAACTGCCGCTGCTTTAGCTTATGGTCTAGATCAAGATGAAGAGCAAAACATCGCGGTGTTCGATCTTGGTGGTGGAACATTTGACATCTCTATCCTAGAAATTTCAGAGGGTGTTGTCGAAGTCCTCAGCACTAACGGAGATACTCACTTGGGTGGAGATGATGTAGACCAAATAGTTTCAGATTGGTTAATCTCAGAGTTCAAGAGTGATACAGGAATTGATCTTTCGGGCGATAGCATGGTATTGCAGAGAGTCCGAGAGGCTGCAGAGAAAGCTAAGATTGAACTTTCTTCTGTACAAAAGACTGAAATTAATTTGCCGTTTCTTACTGCAGACGCGTCAGGACCAAAGCATCTAACAGCCAGTTTGACTAAATCTAAATTTGATCAAATGATTGAAGATTTTGTCGCTAAGACTCTAGTGCCAGTAAAGAATGCTCTCAAAGACGCAAAGCTTAAGGCTTCCGATATTAACGAAGTAGTGCTGGTTGGCGGGTCCACTCGCATCCCGTCTGTGCGAGACGCAGTAGAAAAGTTTTTTGAAAAGGAAGCTAATAATTCTGTTAATCCAGATGAAGTGGTAGCTCTTGGTGCCGCTGTCCAGGGCGGAGTATTTTCTGGAGACGTAAACGATGTGTTGCTATTAGACGTAACGCCTCTATCTCTTGGGATTGAAACTCTTGGCGGAGTCATGACTCGTCTTATTGATAGGAATACTACGATCCCCTGTGCTAAAAGCGAAACTTTCAGCACTGCTGCAGATAATCAAGCCGCAGTAGATATTCATGTACTGCAGGGAGAGCGTGATTTTGCTTCTTCTAACAGGACTTTAGGAAAATTCCAGCTCATGGGTATCCCTCCTGCACCAAGAGGTATACCGCAAATCGAAGTGACTTTCGATATTGACGCAAACGGCATTGTGAACGTTTCAGCAAAAGATCAAGCAACTGGAAAAGAACAATCTATTACTATTTCTGGAGGTGGGTCTTTATCTGACAAAGAAATCAAATCAATGGTGGATGATGCTGAAGAAAATGAAGAAGCTGATAGAGAAAAGAGACTGTTTATAGAGTTGAAAAATAAGCTAGACACTCTAGTCTATCAAAGCGAAAAAATGGTGAAAGATAACTCTGATAAATTCGCTCCCGCCACCTTGTCTTCCTTAGAAGAATCGCTAGAGGAGTCGAAGACTGCGCTAGATTCTGAAGACAAGCAAGTGATCGGCGAAGCATATAACGCTCTAGAGAGTGCTGTGCAATCAGCTGCTTCAGAATTGTATGCAGCACAAACTACGCAAGAGGAAGAAGAATCACCAGAGGAAACTCCAGCGCCAGATGTAGACATCATCGATGTAGAAGCTGAAGATATTAGTACATAGTTTGTAAAAAAATACAATTTTTAGTATATAATAGATTTATAGCTGGAGAAATACGATGAATCCTAAGATTTATGACAACCTTACGCCTTTTGAAAAATCCCTTGTCAAGGCTAGCTTGTTTGCTAAAGGGGTAGACGCTTGTGTAGAACTTCAAGCATTTCTAGATGCATGCTCTCATGCCGATGCAGACTGTGCAGCAATGCTTGACGAGGCGTATAAGTTTGAGCTCGGACCAATAGAATCTGCGGAAGATTACCATTGAGTAGATATGTCTCATAAGTTCTCAAAAGGAGACATCGTTAAGGTTGTCGCAGGTAAAAAAATTGGCAAAATTGGTGTGATTTTAGAGAAAAAATATTCATCTTTTGACTACCAGTTTGATCAGTTTCTAGTTTTACTAGATGGTAAAGTTATTGAAAGAAATAGGCAAGATTTAGCTTATATGCCTTCTACAAAATGAACTCTTGGGACTGTGGCGGAATTGGTATACGCAACAGACTTAAAATCTGTCGGTCGATTGACCTTGTGGGTTCGAGTCCCACCAGTCCTACCATATTTTAAAGAGGAAATTAATGGAGCCGCTTACATCTTTTGTTTTAGTTGGAACAATTTTATCTTTTGATAGCTTTTTTACTACAGTAGAGTTTCAAACAAATCCCCCGTCTAATGGCGGGGGTTCTCTTGCTGTAATGCCATTAAACGCAATTCCATGCGATATTAAGATTGGGAACACGATATACGTCGTCAAGCAAGAACAGCAAGAAGTTCCTGTAATTACATGCAAAAAGGAGGACCATGAAGATTAAATCTATCATTTTATCATTAGCCCTAATGGGCAACGCGGCAGCTCAAGATCTGAGCGATAGCGAAACGTCTTACACAGGCGCAACAATTTTAGAGGGAGACTGGGATGTAACATTCCAGGAAAGCGTTGCGATCGCTGACAGTGAAGACACGTTTCCATACGCATTCTTCGAAGGAAATACGCTCTATGTCGGTAATTCCGATACTCACGAGAATACGATTGAC
>Ga0080013_1003320_pt1 | contig 17199 bp, 12 predicted proteins | sample ETNvirenome_6_85_FD_69236 | JGI IMG/M metagenome (GOLD analysis project Ga0080013, IMG submission 69236) | Marine viral communities from the Pacific Ocean - ETNP_6_85 (SPADES assembly) (version 2) | ecosystem: Environmental > Aquatic > Marine > Oceanic | place: Pacific Ocean | collected 2013-06-19 | reverse complement strand
TTAGGCTAACATCGTCATTATCTATATTGCCTGTTTCAGCATCATTGTCCTCTAATGCTCCATTTATATATAATTTTTGATTTGCTCCATCATAAGTCCCGACAACATAAAACCAAGTATTGGCAGTGTATGAGGTTGTACTTGCTACAGCTTTAGCACTTCCACTGACATAAAAGTAAAAATAAAATTTTGCATCATCCCAAGCCAAGAGAAAGAAATTCCTATTAGTTAAGTCATCCCTACCAACAGGACATTTTTGTGCAGTTATATCATCACATTTAATCCAAGCTTCTATTGTTATAGCACTTTGTATATCCAATACAGTTGAATCACCAGCATCTACATACTCACTCCCACTAAGATTCAGCCACCCATTATTCGTATGTGTAAGTGGGAAGCCTAATATGTCTTTGCCAGAGGTAGTGCCTTCTGGGAGTAGGATTGTGTCTGGAGAGCCAGTAACTGTACCATCGTTAGAATTAGCACTCCTATCTGTCCAAGTAGATGCTCCATCATTTCTCCAATAGCCAGTAAGATTACTGGATTGTGAATGTGTAGTAGCATCTAAAGGTACACCATCATTAAATAGTTCTTGTACTTCCGCAAGAGTAAAATCATCATTCCAAACAGATACTTCGTTTATCATACCTTGAAAAGCATCATAATAAATAGCTGAATAACCAATCCAAAACCCACTTTGTGTTGTGTTATAACTCTTCGCAGTTGTAGCCCCTTTTGAGCCATCTACATATCCTATTATATTAGTTCCATCGTAAGTAAGTACAACATGATGCCACTTATTTAAACTAATTGAAAGTCCACTATCGTAATTATCTCCAGAACCCCAAAGACCTAAGTTCCCTCCAGAAGAAAAACACATTGCAAATAAGTCTGATGTTGTATCAGCACCATAACCTATAATATTTGAGAAAGTAGAATATGTAGTTGGACATATCCAAGCAGAAATAGTACGAGATAAATCACCAACTGGAAAATCAGAACTTGATGAAGTTGAAACCCTATTATCAATCCCATCAAACACCATAGGCTTACTCATCCCCATCAAAGCAGTCTGTGGGATTAAAGGCTCTGCATCAGCAGTAGTCCAGCCGTCTGCTACGCCTACTTCTTTGAGTGATACATCATCAATATAAACATTGCATGTATTCAAGGCATTTCCATTAATAGATACTCTTATCCATGCATTTGCCACAGTTGTATTGGCTGTGAATATCTTTTCAAAATATGTCCATGTGTCTGTACCTGTAGACCCAGTTACCGCACTCCAAGCATTATCATATAAACCAAGACCTGCAGTAAACGCCACCGATGACCGTATCCATCCAGATAAACGATATACCCTCCCTTGAGTAACAGAGAGATTGAGCTGGTCAAATAGATAATATTCATTTGATAGTGCTATTTTTTGAGCATTACCTGAATCTCCATGCACTGTGGAAATTTCTTGACTAAATGTTCCACCGCTTCCTCCATCCTTTGCCCAACCGCTGGCGACCCCTGCGGAAAAACTGTCTTCCATATCACCATTAGTTAGTAACTCATCCCCATAAAAAGTAGTAGTACCGTGATTGCCCATTTTGACTTCTTTGACGGATATATCTGTTGCACTAAAATTAATTTCATCACTTGAATGCCAAGTCCCTAATTGAAGATGGGCATCTGCATCAGTAGCAGTAGCTATCAAATAAGTAGTATTTACTCCATTTGTATTTGTATAAAAAATATTACTTCTCTGTGTATCTCCACCACTTGCAGCGGCTACTAACACAGCTCTAAGTGTATCATCACCACTATTGTATGTAAGATTAAATGTGCATTTATACATTACCCCAGATGTAATACTAAAAGAATTAGATGCACAACCACCCCAATCACCACTTGTTTCTATGGCTGATGATATATCCTGCCCAGAAGTAGTAAAAGTGTCAAAAGGATAAATAGAACCATTAGTAAATCCTGTAATCAACTCACTCCCCAACTCTTTCGGAGAACCATCATATACTGTAGTCTGGGGTGAACGAGGATTACCTTCTGTACAAGGATACCAAGCCTTGAGATTGGATATGGTAGTACCAGATGTTACTGCACTATTGTCTGTGATTAGTTTCTCTGGATGTGTGTAGGCATATTGTACATCTGATTCAGACCAAGCCTTGTCCCAGATTTGGACATTGGTTATTTTGCCATCCCAAGGCAAAGAACCATCTGTATATGAGCCTATTTTCCACCCATCAGAATCAACAATTCCACTTCCCTCTGTATATGAGCCACTATCTTTTTCTGCACCATCTATATAAAAAGTATACGAACCACTATTATATACGACAACAGCATTCAACCATTTATCTTCCTCAAAGGAGATTGATGTGTCTATATTGGAAGTTTCAGAAAGTCCAAGATACCAATTATCAGCAGTATCATCAAATCTTACATACAACCTATTATGAGTATCTTGCTGTCCTATAATATATCTATCACCATTTCCTGCTAAATTTGTTCCATAACACCAAAAAGAAACAGTACCAGTATTTGCACCCAAATCGGTTTGGGGAATACTCACATAATCTGTAACCCCATCAAACTCTAATGCCCTGCCACTATACAGAGTGCCAAAGTCTGGAGGAGAGCCGAGCTTGTAAGGATTAGTTCCTGATGATATTTCAGTAGCCATTAGTTCATTGCTCCATCATTATTGTTTGAAGTCTTATCAAGAACTGCCCCACCTACAAGAGATGCCCCAGAAATTGTCCCATCATTATTATTACTGCTTAAATCTGTTACTGTACTTGCATTATCCATTTTCCAATAACCTACTAACACATCTTCAAGGTCAGAAGATAAATCACCATCAAGACCTAAAGCATATTGAGCTGATATTTCACCAGATGTTAATGCTCTATTATATATTGCCACTCTTGATATCATGCCACCAAAATTACTTGAACCAGAATACTTCTCTGCAAATCTTACATCCTCATCAATGTCAATAGTTATACCAGTTACAACGACATGCTTCCATACATTAGTAGCTAATGTTGCTGTTGCTGAACCATCTACATACACAGTCCCTGAAGATTTTAGGACTGCATTTGAATAAATATCAAAATATCCTGTACCACCATTACCATCACCCCTTGCATCAAATAAAAATTGATATGCTGACCCAGTAGCTGAATCATCTTTTATCCACATAGAAACAGATGCTGTTCCAAGGTTGCCTATTGCAACATCAACCTTGCAATCATCATTATTCCCATCGAAACTCAAAACATCTTCAGCTTCATCCAAAGCCCAATATGAGACTAAATTCGTTTTCTCTGATGCAGTCAATTCTTCATAAGTCTTTTCCATTATACTCTGGATTTGTGCTTGGGTGAGAACTGCATCCCATATACCTACTTGAGAGATGTTGCCATTTAGATTACTATTATTATCTTGAAATACTCTACCTATTTCTAATGGGTCATTGTTTGCAGCCATAGCAGTAGTTTCAGCAGATGTGTCAGTTAGGACTCCATCAACATATATACTATTTAGGTTCCCAGAGTCTGAAAAAGTACCTGCTATATGATACCAAGTATTAACAGATAAAGCTCCTGTTTCTGCATAATCAGAATTATAATTCTGAGAAAAGAATTTTATCTTATCAGCAGCAGTATCTGCATATAAACCATATCCATCACCAGTTGATGGAACTGTTTTAGCTATTATTCCATCTACATTAGAATCAAATGAGTCTGCCTTTACCCAGCAAGTAATACTAAAATCAGATGTAATATCTAAAGAAGAGTCATCTGCAATAGTAATATAATCATCTGTCCCATCAAAACTCGCACTCCCAGCACCAATAGCATCTGCTTGTACTGTAGGTGCGTTATCTATGGCTCTTGGCTTTACAGGGGTATCACCACCATATATATCTGAATCAAAAGTAGGATACGTAGAAGATGTAGAGCCATCACCTAATGTACCAGTATTAGAACCATGTGAATCAGCAGTAGTTGTAGATGTAGCAGTTTCTTCTAATGCCCACCAACTCACAAGTCCAGATGCAAGTCTGCCACTTACTTCTGCATACTGCTTATACATCACATTCTGTACTTCAGTAGCAGTTAAAGCACGATTCCAGATGGCTACGTTTTTCATAGAGCCTTTATAAAATCCATTATCAATAGCACTACCACCCGAATTATAAAGAGCTCCAATAACAGCATTAGTAGTAGGCACTCCAATAGATGTAGTGCTTGTAAGTGTTGTTGATTCTGCAACACCATTAATATAAAGTTTTACAGTTAACCCATCCCAAGTTGCCGTAAAATGATACCAAGTACCTGCTGATATAGTTGTATCTCCACCTGCAAAATCAGCCCCAGAACCATTTTTATCAACATAAAATTTAATATTTGAAGAAACTGTTTCTAATATCCAAGATGATTCTGCAGCATTTTCAGCTCTCCATTGTGAGGCAATAGCATTGTAAGAGTCAAATGAGTCAGCTTTCGCCCAAGTAGATACTGTTAATGCTGAATATCCAGAGCTTGATAAACCTGTAGTCACATAATCACCACCATCAAAACTGGTAGAACCTGTGCCTACGAATTGAGTTTCAGCAGCATCTGAACCTCTATAAGGCATATAGAGCTTAAGGCCGTCTTTGACATAAGCACGACCTACTTTCCCTCCTTTGACTAAAGAAGAACCTAGACCTAACACTAGATTAACCTATGTATGCTATTATCATACCAGAATCAAGGTCTATCTCAGTCCATCTACCAAATATTGTTACTCCAGCTGGAAACGTATTGCTCACATCTATCTGTAATCCTCCACTACCTTGAGTAGTAGTTTCAGACCCATCAGATTCATTGTGAGCTGCAGCTTGTGTATTTGCATACTGATTAGCATCTTCTGCTACTAATCCACCACTTGAATCAAGAGTAGTGTCATCAAGGAATGTAATTGCTACAAAGACTGTTCCTGTTGGAGGACTTGAAGCTCCACTTGCATCTAAAAAAATAGAGCCAGCCTGACCTAATCCTAGATTACCTGCCTCTACTACCGAGTATTTACTTACTGCCATCTTTTTTCTCCTTTGTTATGATGCCTTACCGAGCTTGACAATTCTCATGGGCATCTTGGTTATTATTTATGTTCTTAGTAAATCGAATCCCTGAATTCTATATGTACCCAGCTTCTTAGCTGATTGATGTTTTTCTGTTATTCTTCTAAACTCTCTCATAAAATATTCTTTCATTTCAATTACTCCAGCATCCTCTGCATACTTTGCTTTTACATAGTACACAATTGCATTCGCCAGGTATCTTGGTATATCTAATTCATCATTTTCATCATTAAGTACATTTACATCTGTAAGTATATAACAATGATCCCTGTAAGCCTTATAGACATCTGTAGTAACACCCTCCATACTTCCATCCTCACCAACTGTATCAGCTGTTGCAGATGCTTCATCATCAATCCCAGTAGTAGATGTTGCGCCTCGTACATTAGTAAGTACATAATATTTAGTCCCAAGGGTAACATAACTAGAAGTAGCAGTAGCTGATTTAGTTACACTATCTACAGAAAATAAACCCATATTCTCTTCACTAACTATTGCTTGCGCATCTTGAGTTACAATAACATAATCACCTGCACTAAAATAATCTGCATAAAAAATACCAGATCCACCATCAAAAAATTGTTCACTAGTATTGAAATCCAGCTCCTTACTTTCCCAGTATGGTACAGTAGTGGAAACTTTTGTATATGTTTTCAATATTCCATTTGAACCTGCTGTTTGAACCCTGTGTAAACCATTCCATCTTTCATTTCCTCTAACCACTATATAATCTAAAGTTTGTCCACCTGTATCTCCTGCAGTACCAGATGTAACTGCATTTTCTGGTGATGTGGACCAGTCAATAGTAGCATTGTTACCAGCAGATCTAAAAAAACTAAGATATCCATCAATAACTGTCCATGCATTAACATAAAACTTATTTACATCAACTGCAGCATTAGAAGAAACTGTATACTGAGGACTATACACATATTGTAACTCTATGCCATCTGTAATGCTCTCTTTAGGACTTTTCCACAACAAGGCACCTGCAGCACCCAGATCGTTCAATCCAGGCTGTGAGAGCGTCTGACCGCCTGAAAACGTCCAATCCTTCTGAACAATAGCAACCTTATTACCCTTTATGTAATATGCATATTCCTTACTAGTCGCCATCTGCATCCTTTCTTAAAGGTTCACCTATCATTCTTGGTATTGACCTATACTCATCATCAACATTAAGCTGATTCTTGCACCTGATATCTAATACCTTTATCATATCTTTTGGAAAACTATAAAACCTTTGATCTTTAGTTATATCAATCCTTTCCGTGGTAACATGAGTCTCAGAGAGCATATTCAACTCTTCAAGGCCATCTTTGATATAAGCTAAAGCTCTACCAGTATCGGTAACTCCAACTCTTTCCATGATTTCTTGTACTGTCATTAATTATACATCTTCTAATATAGCTGCTACTTGACAAGTTGTTGTTCCTGTACCCTGAGCACTAGGTTTCCCATCACTATCTAAAGTACAAGCCTTACCATGTAATCCTGCTACAGTAAGATTAGGAGTTTTAAGTATTACCATTTCTCCATTTCCAAGTATTATAGTATCAATAGTATTATAAGCCGCATCACCTGCTGATATAGATATACCGACACCTTCTGTTGATGTAGTAGATATATTCTTTATTGCTATCCATTTGACCTTATCAGTAGTAGCAACTGATGCTGCTAATCCTAAATAAGAATCACTTGTATCCAAAATATCTGTTCCATTATAAGCAACTCCTACCTCTGCAAACACCCATGCATCATCATCTCCTGATACTGGTGTATAATTACTAGTTCCTCCAAGTGCTGATCTTACGTCATCCATAAAGACCCCTGTTGATAAGCTACTTATTGCTTGATCTGCCATATTTTATCTCCTTCGTTGTGCAACTTGTTGTTGCGGTTGTTGTTGTGGAGCAGGAGCCATTATGGCAAAAGCTTGGTCATACTCCTGCTTTAAATCTTGTAATCTAGCAGTCTGCCATTGATATTCTGCTGTTTTCTCAGCTATTTCCTGCTGATAGGCTTGTATTTCTGCAGCTATTTCTATTTGGTAATCTGCAGTTTCAGCTTGATATTTGGTAAGTAGAGCTTGATTATTAGCTATTTTACCTTGCATAGTCTGAACATCTGACTGTAACTGAGTAGTATATTCTTGAACTTCTTTATTCACTTGTGCTTGATACTTTTGTATTTCTCCACTAAATAAAGAAAGTTCTTGAGTGTAATCCTGTATAGCAGCCTGTAAAGTTAAGTCACCTTCTTTTTGTGCTTCTGCTGCATCAACTTGAAACTTTGCTATCTCTGCCTGTATATTAGCTTGATATCTAGCATTCTCTTTATTAAACTCATTTAATTCATTCTGAATATCAGCTTGATATATTGCTATACTATCAGATTCAACTTTTGCCCAAGCTTGATAAGATGTGCTCATCTCTAATTGGTAACGTGACAGTTTCTGTGTGTACTCCTGAACTTGTTTATTAACATCTAACTGATATGTTTGAGATTCAGCTTGATACTTTTGAATCTTACGAGCTTCATGTGCATCTAATAATTGTGCTTCCTGCACATATTCTTGTAAGATAGCCTGATATTTAGCATTCTCCTTGTTAAATTCATTTAGTTCATTTTGTAGATCGCTTCCATACTGTTGAAGATCAGTCTGCCTTTCTGTTTGCCATACCTGTAAATCGCCTTGAAGATTCTGCTGATATTCCTGGACTTGTGTGTTTACATCTGCACTATATGTGCCAATCTCAGCCTGATACTTCTGTAGCTTCCTTGCCTCGTGAGCATCTAATAGTTGTGCCTCTTGTATATATTCTTGTACGATAGCTTGGTACTTAACATTCTCTTTATTGAACTCATTCAACTCATTTTGAACATCAGTTCCATATTTCTGAAGATCAGTTTGTCTCTCAGCCTGCCATACTTGAATGTCTCCAGCTAGATTCTGCTGGTATTCCTGTACTTCCTTAGCGACATCGGCTTGATAATTTTGTACCTCAGCAGTATACTTTTGAAGTTCAGCAGCATATTCCTGATTTTCTTTTTGTAGAACTAAACCTACTTCCTGAGTAGCTTGTTGTAATTGAGCTTGATATTCAACATTATCCTTATTAAAAGTATTCAATGCATTCTGTATATCACTTCCATATTTCTGTAAATCTGTTGTTCTCTCTGCTTGCCAGACTTGCAGATCACCAGCAAGATTTTGTTGATATTCTTGAACTTCCATTGCAACTTCTGCTTGATATTGTTGCAATTCAGCTGAATACTTTTGAATCGATTGTGCATTACTATCAAATAAAACCTTCATATCATTAATAGAATTCTGAATTTGTCTATTCTGACTTCTTTCAGCATTAGCAATATTCATTTGATTCTGTGACTGAAACTCAGCCATTGACTCTTGAACACTAGCTTGATATTTCACATTTTCCATATTAAACTGGTTCAATTCATTTTGGATATCTAACTGGAATACTTGCAAATTATCCGATTCTGTTTTAGCCCAAGCCTGATAAACTGTATTTAACTCTAACTGATACCGAGATAACTTTTGTGTATATTCTTGGACCTGTTGAGCTACTTCAGCTTGGTATTTACCAACATCAGCCTGATACTTCTGTAATTCTAATGTATAATCTTGTATTGAAGCTTGGAAAGTTAGATCCCCTTCCTTCTGAGCTTCTTGTGCATTTATTTGTGCTTGTTGAATCGCTTCCTGCAATTTACCTTGATATTCAGCATTTGCATCATTAAACACATTGAGTTGGTTTTGCATGGCTCCTGAATATGCTTGTATATAAGCAGAAATCTTTTGTAATTGCACTTGAGCTAATTCTGTATCTTCTTCGTCTTCTATAAGTTCACCGACAGTAGTAAACCACATAGAAAAATCAAGAAAATCAGCATCTGTACCATATCCATCACCAGTTGTTGCAGTCATTGTATTTGTAATTTCTTCTGTAGCTCCACCAACTACAGGAGCTGTATATGTAGGAGGTACTCCTACGTTAGAAAGTGTTACAGAAGATACTCCAGGTGATGTTATAGAAGGTAAAGATGGAGTTGCAGGTGGAACTGCTGTTATAGATAGAGATCCAGGATCACTATCCCCAAAATCTCCAACTGTCCAATAACTTGCAAAAGCTACTTGAGCTGGATGCCCTGGAGGTGAATATGTGGGTACTGAAGCAGAACCTAGTGTTCCTCCTGCAGCTACAACAGTAAGAGTTGAATCAACTGCACTATCTATACTACTAAATGTAATTGAAGATAATGTAGGTACATCAGGAGGCACTGATGAAATACTTAAATCTGATATTGTAGGAGCAGAACCAAGAGAAATAACTGGTGCTACATAAGAAGGTGGACTTGAAGCAGGATTAAAAATACCTGAAATATCTGGAGCTGTAAAACTAGGTCCACTTGGAGACACAGGAGATATAGCCGATATTGTTAAATCTGAAATCGTAGGAACTGTTGCAAGAGAAAGCACAGGTTTTGTATATGCTGGAGCAAAACTCGATGGGTCTACAATAGCCTGTGATGAAATTGCTGGAGCTACAGGTACAGCGGTTGTAATAGATAAATCTGAAATAGTTGGAGCAGCACTTAATGATAATACTGGTTTCGTGTATGCAGGAGCAAAACTAGAAGGATCAGAGATAACCTGTGATGAAATTGTTGGAACTGCTGGAGCTACAGCAACTATAGATAAAGCCCCTGGATCATTGTCTCCAAATGGATTACTGCTAGATGTATCTTCATAAAAAGTATCAAAAGATACTTTAGTTGTAATAGTAGGTTTTGAATAAGTAGGTACATCCCCACTAATATCAGCCTTTGCAACCGTTGCCACACCAGGAGAACTAATACTTGGATCAGATGGAGTTCCAGGCACAGAAGCTGAAATACTTAATGCATTTGTCTCACTAAAGCTAACCGCAGTTAAACTAGGAACATCTGGAGGAACAGATGAAAGACTGAAAGTAGATATATCCACAGCAGATAAAGCACTCTGAAGAGATTTGATACCTGAATATAAAATCACTAAATATACTTTATCATTTGGAAAATACTTAATACCTGTACTAGCATGATCTAATGCAGTTCCATCTGTTTCTACAGGTGCATTATTTACATAATAAACTTTAAATGCGTTTGGATCCGCTCCTGGAGCTGGAAAAACACTAACCAAACCATTATCTCCCACCATATATGATGGATAAAATTTTGATGAAAAATGGAGACTGTTTACATCAGTTACAAGATATTGTTGAGATGGAGATACTTTTCTGCAAGGTCTCCAATTATCACTAGTAACTCCATCTTCTCTTACTACTGATAAAATTTTAGCTCCATTAATATCTAAAGATGCATTTGATGTTGTTTCAGCACTCTCCCTTAAAAAATCTTCCATATCTTGAGGTCTTAATCTTATTACTCGATTAGTAACGTCAATAACTCCATCATTTAAAAATGTGGAGAATTCAGCTCTACTTGGAGCAGTAGAACTAGCATCTATGGTTAACCCTGTTAACCCCATTGCTTGTGATTGAAAATCTGCCATGTTATTTATGAAGAGAGAAGGCTACCAGCATAGCCGAAAGGAAGCAAAAACCATATCAGCAACCTTCTCAAATCCATTTTGTTTAGCTCACTATCCTAAGACTAAGCTCCATTATCAGTCAGACCAGATATATACCAATTGGTACCATCAGAGATAAGTTCAAACCAATCTCCAATTTCTCCGTTTGTTAAGGTATATCCACTAGCTGCATTTATACGCTCAAAATTACCACCAGCAAAGTCGCCAATTTGACCATATATTTTGCTAGCACCGCCAGCTATGACATGATTGTTACCATCTCCAGAAATTAATTTAACCTGAAATCCTGCTATATTAGTACTAAGCGTTGGCAAAGTAACCGTTATAGCAGCATCTTTCAAGATAAATATCTTTCCAGAATCACTAGGGTCAAGAGTAAATGATGCAGTAGCATTAAAAACAACTTGTCCACCATGTGAAGGATGTGAACCGACTTTTACTAAAGCCATCAGTTATCTCCTTACGATGCGTTAATTATAGCAGTCGAAGCTGGTTCAGCGTGTACTGTCGTTAGACAAGCTAATACACACCAAGCTATATCATCTACTGCAATAACTTCTATAACATCACCAGATGTTCCTGCGAGAGTCGCAGAATTAGATGTGAAGTCAAGAACATCATAGTTTGCTACAGTAGCAATGGCAGTAGCATAATCTATGTCTTGAACTTCAGTCTTATCATCTGTTGTAGAAAGCACCTTTATTTGACCAAAGAAACAGTCTCCAGAAGCAGCATTTATTTTAGCTCCAGCAGTCGTATCAACTCCTAAAATAACTTTGTAATTTAATCCTGCTTTAGCAGCTGGAAGAGTTATTTCTTTAGCAGCAGCATTTACAAAAACAGTAGCACCTGATTGAGCAGCTACTAGTGAAAGATCATCATTCGTAACCAGCACCTCATGTCTACCATCTTGTATTTTACCATCAGCTTTATTCTGTCCATACATTGGATTTGTCATGATTTACTCCTTATGTCCAGATAGCATGGGATTCAGCCATTGACCATTCCATGCCAGCTTCAGTTAAGATTTGATCTACTCTACGGTCGACTCCTGAGTTCTCTAAAGTTTGAACTCCTACGTAGACTGAAGTATCACGATTAATACCATTACCAACCAAAGGTCTGTAAGCACAGTTTTTCATATTGACACCAAGCATTTTCACATTTGTACCATCAAGATGGACATTACGTGCAACCTGCATGTCGCCATACACAGTTGAAAATGTGCTTATATCAACACCAAATACCTTCTTCTTTCCAGTTAGTGACATATCAGCTCTAAAGTTAGGCGATATTTCGAGATTATTCGCAAAATATCCACTTAGTTTATGAAGCCAATTATATACTGCTGTAGAGCAGAAGAATAATGTTGCTTTACTTTGATTGTATCTTGGATCCACATAACTTGAAAGATCATCAAGAAAATCATCTTGAGTCTTAGAAGCAATAGTCAAACTAAATTGATTGCCATAGTTACTAATGTAATCCACTGCACCTTGAGTATATTGAATGCTATCACCATCTGAATACTGAGATCCAAATAGTAATGACGTTTCAATATCCCACTTATGTTCAATCAGCTTTTCCTTCCACACACGTGCCCACTCATTTGGTTCAAACTTCAATACTGTGGCTCTGGCCGTATTGGTCATTGCCATTGAAGTCTTCCAAATTTGAGTAAGTCCATGATTAGATGAAAAAGGTTGATCTACCCAAGTTTCGGGGAAACCAGTTCCTTCTCCAAATGCAGAACCTATCACATACGATCTGTTTGCCTCTAATTCACCAGCAATACTTCTATCTGATACTTGTTCATCATTATCAGTTGCCGTTCCAACACCACCAGCAGATGGGGTATCATTATAGAATGATGAAAACTCTAAAGCACCACTATCGTATTTAACGAGAGTGCCTTCTAGAGCCACACATTCTTTTGATCCACCACCAGCAGTCTTAGAAAGACTATCAGTAACAGTTTCTATTCTGAGAATTTGATACCCTGAAGTACCAGTATCTGTTGCACTGGCTTTACCAGGAATCTTAACTAATTGACCAGGCAAGAAAAATGCTGGTCGGGTGCCAGAAGCACCAACATCATAGTTATTGCTATTCTCATTATAGACATTCTGAAGATTGCCTTGTGATGCATAGTCAGTAGACATGTACACTTTCATTCTATCACCAACTGCAGATACAGCAGAACCTGAATCTGACTGTTGCATCAATGAATCGTCAAATACATCAGCACCACCATCTACATGACCTATGACATAGGCATATCGCTTGTGAAAGGAAGGTCTTTTCTCAGAAAACTTAAACTGAGGATCGTCTGTTGCTTTTTTCGACACTTTACTTACAAACCTAAAGAACGGATCTTGAGGAATTGCCAGTTCAGATACTCGGCTACCAAAGTTATACTTTCTTCGTATATCTCCAGTAGCTAAACCAGTACTTGTACCTGGGCCACGTCCATCAAAGTCCGCTACAGTTAGATCAGTGTTCGGTGTTATGACCGATAAAAAATCAGACATATCGAACTCCTTATTTTAAGTTCAGATAGATCCTAGGTCACTTATGACCTTATATAACTTAACCTACCCGAACAGATTATCTAAATCGCCATCCAGACCTAAGATCCCATCAAACAAAGTGTCATCTGGATTCTTCTCTTCGGTCTGGCTGTTAGCTCCGCTAGCGGTAGTCGGTATATTCCTGACATTTTTCATCTGGGTAAGCATATCATTCTTTGTAGATTGGACAACATTTGCATTAGCCTGATCTCGATTCAATAGATAGTCGATATCATCAAGTGTAAGTACATGATTTTGTGCAGCTTCTTTAAATGTTGCAAACTGCTCATCACTCATGCCTTTCTTTTTGATAAAATCTCTTTCCATTGTCTGTTGTCGAGCATCCCGCTGTACTTTAACAGCATTAGCTTTCTCAGCCTGATATATTTGTCCTACTCTATGCTGAACGACTTTATCTACTTGAGCATTCAGAACTTTTGCTGAATCAGAATCGGGGTCTGTCATTGCTTCATTAGCATCAAACATAAAATCCTCATCTAATCCCAAATGTTCTTGTACACTCTTTGGAGTATTACCTCCATTCACCAGATAGTCACGAACATGTTCAACCAATCCGCTATCGTTTTTCATTGCATCAAGAACAGGCACAAAAGGTTCAACCTCTTTATACCTCTCTCTCAGCTTGACGGCTTCACGGCTACTATCTTGGTAGCGTTTCTTGTAAGGATTACCGTCATCATCCCAACCCACGTTGTCGGAGCCAACAGTTTGCTGTTGAGTTACCTGTTCGGTGTCAACTGTCTGTTGGGTTGCCTCAGTGTTACTATCGGCAATTATGCCATTTACATCTTCTTCTAAGGCTTCAAAAAAGCCCTCAGAGGAGCCAAAAACCTCATTTTCAACTTCATTAGCTGAAGAAATTTCGGGGTTACCTGCTGTTTCTGTCATTTTTATTCCCTTTGCTTCTTTTAATGTTACCGCTTTTTATTATCACTTTGCAAATCTTTTTTTGCAAATTGTAATTCTCTTGATAAATCTTTCTTTGTAGCATCTGCTTCATTGACCATTACATTCTGTAAAAGCTTCTGTTTTGCTTCTGTAGAACGGTAAGTATCTTTCAGATCACCCTTTACTTCTTCTTTCTTTTTGGTGATCTCCATTTCAGCCTGCATGACTTTACCCTTAATTCCAGCTTGTACTAATTGTCTTTCAAGAGTTTCAATAGTACCTTCTTTATCTTTAAGAGATTCCTGCAAGCCTTGTAATTGTCCCTGAAGTTGTGAATAGAGACTCTTACGTTTAGCTATTTGCTCTTTGTTCCTAACATCAGTCTCAGCAAGAACTGCAATATCATCTATGACTCCAAACTGTAAAAGTTCCTTCAATTCAGCAAGATATGCCCATCTATTTACTGGAAGTGTAGATCCAGCTACTATCCTGACATCAAACTTAGCAGCCGAATAGTCCATTGATTTCCCAATTGCTTCTCCCATATCATTATAAATTGGAATGTTAATTTCCTGCTCTCTTTCTTCCTGAATAGCTGATGGCTGTATGATCCTAAATCTCTTATTAGCTGAATATACAGATTGTGATATCTGCATAATAACCTTTCCCAACTGCCTTAAAGCTGGCTCTATGGAATGCTTCATCCATTGCTTAATTCTTCTAGTTCCATACTCATCCAATGCAAGCATTCCTCTGAAAGTTTCATGCTGTTGCTGAGTATCGCCCTGCATTGACGAATAAATTCCAGCAAGATATTCCATATCTGCCTTTCCTTGCTGAACAATAGAAAAGAATGCATTTGATAATGGAGCTGGCATAATCGGAGTTGGACGTTCAGATCCTGGTCTTGTAGGCAGTAATGCTCCTGGTGAAGAAGAATATTGTTCCCACAATTCTGGATCTATTGATCCTTCCTCATACAGCCATCTTAACGACGAACCTAAAGATGCATTGTGTACCATTATCTGGTGAGACTTATTTATTTCTTTCTGTTTTCCTACAAGAGGAGCCACAGCAGATACTGGATATGGAGTTCCAGTCCACTTATAATGAAAAGGAATCAATGGATAATCAACTATATTCTCTGGATAAACAATTTCACTTAACAGTTTATCTCCTGCACATATCGTTTGTCTGATCCTTGTTCCGTAAAATTGCACACTATCGACAACAGACTTCTGAAAAGTCTTATCCTTCATTAGTATATTATATTCTTTCTCTGATATAACTTTATTCTCAATTTTGGAAGCTTCAGCCTGCAGTCTGCTCATATATTCCTGTTCTGCTGCTTGTAATTGCTGCTGCATCATGTCCTGAGCTTTTTTCATCTCAAGTTCATATCTTTCAGGAATCATCTTACCTGCTTGAACAGCTTCCTGCATCTGTTTGTCCTGCTCCATAAGACCAACCTGCATTTCAGCGGCCATTTCCTTCATCTTTACCTGAACCTGCTGCTGAATAGCTTGTAACTGTTTTTTATCAGGAGGAATTCTATAAAATACATTTATATAGGAAATTTTAACCTTTTCATAAAGTTCAAACAATTCTAATGTTTGTTCCTGTTCTCCAGAAGAATTTATTCCCATATCCTCTGCAGTAGAGTCTGCACTTAAAAAGAGTTTTTGTTCACTATCTGCAATAGCTCTCTCTGAATAAGAATGATCTTTATCTGTTGATGAAGCTTTATTTATCTTTCGCTTATATTGAGGAAAAAGTTTTATAACATGACTTTTTGGAAGAACTTTTCTGACAAGAACATAAGATGCATCCCTGAACATCATATCCCTGGATTTTGGATCTACATATATATCAAAAGGCTCTGGCTGCTGGAGTATAACTTCTCCCATTCCATTGTCTCTATCTGTATCAACAGTAACTAGAATATAACCTATAGATTTACAGATAGCATCATTGATTGCATTTGAATAGAGTGCAGAACCATCTGAAAGATTCCAGATATAATCAGAAAGGTCTGAAAATACGGCTGCTACATCAGAGTCACTGCCTTCTACCCCAATAGCCTGCCATCTGGGATTATTTGCAGTTGCATAGAAGTTCAGCATCTCAACAACAGGCAATATCCTGTTAATAGTAAATGTTGGCATTCCCTGATCTCGAAGAGAAGACTTCTCACTACTAGACAATTGCTCATCATGGGCAAATTCATATCCTTTCTGGTTAACAAACTCCCACTGACTTCTCGTCCAGTTATTAGAAAGATTATACAATTCTCTTATCTGATCTACTTTTTTCTTCTTAGCCATTTTATGCTGGAACAGTCCTTCCTGAATCTCTTCTTCTCAATTCATTCCTCCAAAGATTATCACAGTGTTTTTGTGCTTCTTCAGAACTCATACCCTGACTTATAAAACTTGCTGTACAACCAGAAGACTTTGGCGGATTAAGAAATTTCTCTTTATCTTTATTTATAATTGGTTTCTTTTTCTTATTAATTTGTTCATCATCTATACCAAGAATCTTTTGAGCTTCTTCTATCATCTTTATCCAATCACTAAAGTCTTTCTTATCCTTAATTAATAAGTCAAAAACTTTATTATTTGTAGTTTCATATGCCATTAAAATCTCTACTTCTTTCTCTTTTTGGAGACATTATACTTTCTTTTAGTATCTCCTGTTTTTAATTTACTTACATCCTTTACGGATAAATCCTTAGTTGTAATTATATCTGCCATTATGCTACCACCCAATCTTTTGCTCTAGGTTTCTTTTTATACCAATTACCCTCTTTATCCTGACCTGCAGCCATGGGGGGATTAGCAAACTTGACTGCATAGGCAAGAGCGTCTATTGTGTCATCATGTGCCATTCTTGGTCCAAATGTTGTTATCTCCCTATGCAGATCATATTGAGTCTTCTTAATATGTATTTGTCCTATTGAA
>Ga0080013_1003319_pt1 | contig 17203 bp, 21 predicted proteins | sample ETNvirenome_6_85_FD_69236 | JGI IMG/M metagenome (GOLD analysis project Ga0080013, IMG submission 69236) | Marine viral communities from the Pacific Ocean - ETNP_6_85 (SPADES assembly) (version 2) | ecosystem: Environmental > Aquatic > Marine > Oceanic | place: Pacific Ocean | collected 2013-06-19 | reverse complement strand
GCGACATGGGATTTTGATAAAAGAGGAAGTGCTGATACAGCAGCTAAAGGAGGATTAGGAAGAACTTATGATCCAACTCTTAAACAAGAAGCAATAGCAGCACAAAAAGCTGCCAAAGAAAAAGTAATATCAAAGCAAGATGAACAAGAAAAATATCTTAGAGATACAGAACGTTTGAAGCAATCATTAGGATTACAAAGACAACACGAAGTAGGAATGATCGATCAATTAGCACAACGATCATTAGAACTTGCACGTGCTCGTACACAGATGAATTTAGATGCAAGTCTTGGGTATGAAAAATCATCTCCACGTGTTGCACAAGCCCAAAGAAAACTGGCATCTGATGCATTCTCAAATGAACAAATAGCAATGGCACAAGCAGCAGCTGCAGCAGGACAAGCTATGGCACATGGCGCACAAAGAAGAGTTGGACGTGGTTAAAAATTACTTGAAGTAAAATTAAAATAATAGTTTCAAATAGATATTAATTATGGGGAAAAAGAAACGTGCGCCCTCCCCAAGGACTGTTTATACACCAGCCCCGCCACCACCTGAAACACATAAAGTAAAGACGTATTCGTATAAGAATCAACGAAAGTTGATGAAATATTCGGGTCGTCAAACTCGACGCAATATGCAGGAATCTGCAAGATTAGATCGTGCTAATGAATCACATTTTGCATCACAAGATATACGTCGTTATCAAGCACAAGGTTCAGAGAATCGTTTAGGAATTAAAGTTACAGGACAAGAGAATAGACGATTAGCAAGAGTTGAAGGTAGGGAATCACGTAAAGGATACAGAGTACAAGGTAGCGAAGCACGTAAAGGATACAGAGTACAAGGAAAACAACAACGTAAAGGGATGAGGACTGTAGGAAGACAAGATCGTCTAACTCAAGCACAGCTCCTCGCAGGACAGGAACGTCAGATTGGTTTAAGAGGTACAGAAGAACGAAGAGCAATTGGAGCTAGAGGTACAGAAGAACGAAGAGCAATTGGAGCTAGAGGTACAGAACAACGTAAAGGAATTGCAGCTACTGGCACAGAACAAAGATTGACGCAATCTCAACTCTTAGCAGGGCAAGAACGTCAAATTGGTCTTAGAGGTGGAGAAGAACGATTAACACAAGGGCAATTATTGTCAGGACAAGAAAGACAAATTGGAATGAGAGGTCAAGAAGAACGTGCAACAATTAGTAGAGGTGCTGAAGAAACAAGAAAAACATCACAACAACAAGAACTCTTTAGACGATTTAAAGAGAATAGAGATTATGATCAGTCTCGAAGCGCCTATCGATCATGAATGAGTGGTTAAGTAACCTCCCTTCTAAAGACAAAGAAACATACTTAACCTTCTGTAAACAAACAAGTTCTCCTATTCAGATGTATCTTTATGCCAGATTTTTAGGCTATAAAGGTTCAATTTCTACTTGTAGTGAATGGTCTATAGATCAATTTAAAAAACGAAATTTTAATTCTATTCTTGAAGTAGAAATAGATGCAATGCAGCAAGACATTTCTAAATTAAGAGATGGCATTGATCTTGGAATGGTTAAACAAGATATGGGAGCAGCACGAATTGCTATGTTACAAAAAGAATTACGTGGTGCTATAAAACAATTAAATGATGAAAAACATTTGATTGATAAACAAGGTTTAATTCTTGCAGGTGCAGATCGAGCTTTAAGAGAGATTCTTTTGATCTTTAGAGATGATCCAATAGAAGGACCTTTACAAGAAGCCACAATGGGAGTTTGGACAAAAATTTTACAAGAAGAATCTTAGAGTTTAGTAGGGTAATGTTAATGGATGGCAGGAACCAGTATTTATTCGGTTTATCGCAGAACTGCACGTGCAGCTGCAAAACAACAAGTTGTTAAAAAAACTTCAACTATTGATATTGATAAAGCACGTACCAATTTTGCATATTTTTGTGATGTTGTAGGAGATAAACCTCCTGCAGAACATATGGAATTATGGCATGAGCACCTGTATACTCATGAAGATAGTGAATGTTTAATTTCAATTGCGGGACCTAACGTTGATATTCTTGCTCCACGAGGCTCTGCTAAATCAACCGTACTTGGTTTATTTACTGCATGGGCGATTGGGATACATGCTCTCCATCGCAAACCCCTAAAGATCCTCTATATTTCTTATACTGTTGATGTAGCTCGTCCTAAAAGTGCAGCAATAAAACGAATTATTGAAGATAGTAAGATTTATAGAGAAGTCTTTCCTACAGTAAAAATTGCTAAAGGAATTAATTCTAATGAATATTGGAGTATTGATTGGAAGTTCGCAGGAATAAGATCTACAGGTGAAGAAGAATTTAGTTTATGTTGTGCAGGATTAAAAGGTGCAGTGACTTCGAAACGTTCTCATCTTTGTATTATTGATGACGCAATTAAATCTGCTGATGATATTAAAAATAGAGATATACGAGTAGCAATGGAGGATAACTGGAACTCAGTTATTGTCCCAACAATGTTTGAAGGTGGAAGAGCTATATGTCTTGGGACACGTTTTCGTCATGATGACATTCATCAGACAACTTTTATTCCTGATAATGATTGGATCCAGATTGTTCAATCTGCAGTAACAGTAGATGAGCATGGAGATGAGAAATCTTATTGGCCAAAAATGTGGTCTTTAGATTATTTAAAAGATAGAAGAAGACAAGCACCCATTAGTTTTAGTTTTCAATATCAAAATCAAATTGTTAGAACTAGTGAGATGTCTATTTCACCAGATCTTATTATCAAAGGACAAATTCCTACTGAATTTGAATGTTTAGGAGTAGGAGTTGATTTATCTGCAGGAATACGTGAAAGAAATGATTATACAGCTTTTGTTATGGGTGGTCGTGTTGGCGACAAAATTTATATTATTGATTGTAAACGTTTAAGGATTATGGGTAACGTCGAAAAATTAGAAGCCATTATGGAAATGATGTATGAATGGGGGGTTGTTCATAAAGACCATGATAAAAATAAAGATGTTTATTTTCCTACAGGAAGTACTGTTGATATTTGGTCAGAAGCTGTTGCATACCAAGCTTCTTTAGAAGCTGATTTTAAACGTATATGTCTTGAAGAACAAGGCCTGCACAATCTTTTATGGCATCCAGTAAAAGGTTTTCGTGGAGATAAAGTTGCACGTTTTAGAGGTATTATGGGATTATTTGAACGTCATAAAATCCGCTTTAACAAGTATCGCAAATTCCAAGCTTTAACAGATGAAATTGTAAATTTTGGAGTTAGTTCCCATGATGACTGTGTAGATGCGTTGGTATGGCTTTGCAATGGATTAATGTCTAGAGGAAAACTAGAGTTAGAGTATTGACGCAATTAGACTATTAAAAGTACCCAACATGTCCTCTCATTTTTATTACGAAGGTATTGAACTTGAGCAAGATGCTTATGGTTCAGCCATCATCAATCTACCAGATGAATTATGTCATGATCTTGGACTCCGACCTGGTGAAAGGTTTGAAGTTGAAGCTGATGATGAATGTTTGAATTTCAAACGAATCGCTGCAGGTTATGTGGTTGAGTCATAATAGAAAAAAAGAAGTAACTGATGAGCGTAACTAATTCTGCTTTTAAATCAATGCTGGATGCAGCAATTAACCGTGACAGTACCGGAGGAACTGACACGATGTTGATTAATGCTCATCTAGCCCAAATGAAAATGTTTGGGATTAGACAGGGTGTTGAGTTTTATCCAGAGCAAGATAATTTCGGAACACAGCGTTTTGATTTTATTCAACAAGTTATTAAATTCAATCAATTAGATGCACGTCTCGATGCTATTTGGGATAAATTCCTCGCTTGGGGAAAAGGTTTATTCTATATTCGTCCAACAGAAAAAACTTATCGTATTTATTGGTTTGATAAAGATTCTTACCGCAGTTATTATTCTCCTGAAGGTAACTTAGAAGAAGTTATTATTATCTATCCATATAAAGTTAAGGCTTCAAAAGGTTTTACCAATACACAAGTAGGTATTGGAACTAATAAACGTTATATGCGTCTTCGTATCACAATTGACACGATTGAAGAAATGCATAGTGAGCAAGAACTTAGTTTCGATACACCTCAAGAATTTAGTACATTAAATAAAACAGAGACTATTAATACACTTCAATTTATTCCTTGTGTAGAAGTCTTTAATAATCCAGATGCTTTTGGAACAGATGGACGAGGTGATTTTGATTGGATAGCCAATCAGATTGTTGCCCATGATGAGATGGTTAAAAATATTAGAGCAAACTTATCTTTCTTTGGAAATCCTACTTTACTTTCTTCTCGACCTAAGCAAGACATTGTTGAAAGCAATAATGATAATCCTCCACAAAGACCTAGTATTTCTAGCCAATCTGGATTTACTTCTGATCTCAGTATTCTTCAATCAACTTATAAGCAAGATCCTGTAACTCGAAATCCTGCAGGATATATAGGTAGCCCTGGTGGAGGTATGCGTGTACCTAGAGTTATTGCAAATTTAGAACCTACTGATCGTGTTGGTTTTATTACTCCTAATGCAGTTAGTACCGATCAAGCACGGTATGCAGAACAGTTGCGTTCAGAGATAAGATTAGCTCTTGGTGGTATCGATGATCTTTCTGTTCAGAATGTAACAGCAACTGAAATTAAATCTGCATACGGACGTGTTAGCGCTACAGCTAAGAAAAAATGCTTGCAATTATATAACTATGGAATCTGTAAATGCTTCGAGTTAATGATATTCCAGGAAGAACAAATCTTCCGTAAGACAATGGCACAAGCCAGCGGAATTAAATATCCTGAAGCTCCTGAAGATGATTCACCTGAAGCATTAAATAAGTATGAGAAGCAGAAATTAAAATATGAAGATAAATTAGATGCTGCAATTACTAAAGCTGAAGAGACAAAAGAGATTCCTGAAGGAGTGTTAGGGCTTGCACCAGATGGGGTTAGATCAGTTGCATGGAGATGGATGGGGCCTGTTTATGAAGACACAGCACAAGATAAGCTCAATCAATCTATGTTTATAAGAAACCTACAAGAATTAGGGGTAGATAGTATAGAAGCACTGAAGTACTTATTCCCTTCTAAAACTGATGATGAGATAGCAGCAATGTTATCTGGTTTTCCGTTTAGAATGGTAGGTCAAGTACAAAGGGCATATTCCACATTTATTGATTTAATTAATCAAGAAATGCGGACACCACATCCGCAGCAGCCGGACCTTCCGATGTCTGCAGATCCGAGACTCGATCTCACCCCATTTTTATATCGAACACTTGAAAGTTTACAAAAGGAAGTAACCTATGCCGGACGTTATCGCTCAGCCGACCCAATCGGCACCCCAGACATCCCCGACCCAGCCGAGCAATTACGCGGCGGGTCCCGTGGCAACAATAGCCTCACAGGCTCCACAGGTGGTGTCGACAGCCCCACAATGGGTGGCACCGCAGACAACCAGCGTAGCGCCAGCACCTCAAATGCAGGCCCAGATGGGGGCGGTTCAACCACAATACAGCCCTACTCAGTCTTACCCCCAGGCAGCCCCCTCGGTAGCACCGCAGGGACAGGACAATCCTTACAGGGAGGCGTTCAACAAAGTAGTGGGACTCCTGAGTTCACCAGTCCAGCTCCCCTTCCAGGGTCAACCATCAAGTCAGATCTCGGAAACCGTTCAGCCCAATTACAGTTCCCCGCAAGCAACCCAGTACAACAACCAGGGTCAGCTGATCTCGCAGCCTGGGATAGGGAACAACCAGGATTACTACAACGGCTATTCCCAACCTTCACAGGAGATCAGCCAGGAACAGCTCCTCGCAAACGGAGTAAGTCCAGAAAGTCTTGAAGTCATTGACCATTTCGGTCCTGATGCTGCAGCTGTTCTTAACAACTATTCTTGTCAAATAGAAGATCATCTTATTCATACAGACGGTCAACTACAAGAATCAGTCGGTTTACTTAAAGAGTTGTCTAATGAGCATAAAGCTTATGAAACAATTCTGACTAATCCTGATGTTTTAGCTGACTACACATGTGAATTCTTTGGACCTAATGGCCCTTATCCTGTACGTGAAGAGCAAGCTCCTACTTATCAAGCTGTAGGACAAACTGGACAACCTGCACAGGCTCCACAACCACGTGCTGAGCAACAGCAGTTCCAACGTCCTCAAATGCCAGTTCCTCCACAGCCTCAAGCTCCTGAGAATTCTGGTGAATTCTGGAATAACTTTGGCAACTTAGCTGATCGTGATCCACAGAATGCATGGCGTTATTTGAATGCTCAGTCACCTGAGACTTTCAGACAAAAGATGCTCGTAATGGAATAAAGATAAACTTAGTAAATGTAAAATAAAGGGTAGTAATTAACTGCCCTTTTTTTATTAGTTAGGTATTGATATTATGTCAGGAGCAATTGTCCCCATTGCACGAACAGGACTACGACTAGCCAATGTAATACCTGCAGGACTAAGTACAGTAGGAAGAGTAAGTCCAGTACAGAGTGCAATAAACCCTTTGCTTGCAGCTGGATTAGGAGGAGCAGCTCTTGGAAGTGGGATAACAGGAGTACTTAAAGATTCTCAAAAAGGAGTAATGCCTACACGAGAACAAGAAATAGAAGAGTATTTAAGAAAAAGAGAAGCTAGACAAGATATGATTAGAAGTCTATTGAAAGCAGTGAATCCAATGCCTGGAGGATATAATCCTACAATTTACGGAGGTAATATTTAATTATGGCTAACACTCCCGAAGCTGCTTTAGCAAAAGCACAAAAAGTAAAAGAATTATTTGCAGCTCAAGCTTTACAGAATGAGATTGCACAACAACAAGCAAGAGTTAATCCTGAAATAACTTCAGAAGCTATTACAATGCAGCCTCAAGTTATTCAACCTAATTCAAGAATAGGAACTGTACCTAGCAATGTTTGGTCTACAGGAAATTTAATTCCTGGTCCTTCAGGTGAATCAAAATTAGCTGCTACATGGAATCCTTCAATGGATCCTGCAGGTATAACAAACCAACAACAAAATGCTTTGGGTTGGAATAACGTTCAAGTAGGTGCTCCTGATCCTTGGATTGGGTAATGGATATAATCCATGATAGATCCTACTATTGCAAAAGTATTAACAGGAGCTGGATTATTAACTGGATATCATGCTGGTCTAGCTAATCAAGAAAGTAGAGATGAGAGTTTTTTTGAAAGAACAAGAAAAGAAACAGGGATTCTTGATAAAGATAAAATAGAAACAGATCCTATATTTAAAGCACATTTAAAAACTACACAAGACAAGCCAACTATTACTACTGATGAAGATGGCTCAAGTTATGTGTATAAAGATTGGGATAAAGAAGAAGGAAAAACAATAGATACTGATAAAGTACAGCTTCAAAAAGATCCAAGTCGTTATATACTTGCTCATGAATTAGGACATCGTGAAGCTCGTTTTGGGGAGAATCCTATTGAACGCACAGCCCAAAATAAAATGTATCAAGGGGTATCTCCATTAATTAGAAGTCCTGCCTTAATTGCACTTGGATATGCATCGCCTAGCAGTAGAAGAGCATTAGCTTACGGTTTAGCAGCAAATTATTTAAATTTCACACCAATGCTAATTTCAGAAAATGCAGCTAATCGCCATGCACAGAAATATATGAAAGAGACAGGACAACCTGTAGATAGATCTCTAGCAAGAGAACAATTACGTAATTACGGTCTTGGTGTAGGAATAGATGCTATTGGTCATATTGGAGGAGGAATGTTAATTAAAGGATTAGCAGATAATCCACATACTAAAGATTATGTAAGAAGCTTTTTACATTTAGATGACATAGAAAAAGGTGGAAGAGTCGCAAAAGAAGTAGGTAAAGAAGCTTTTAATTATTTAAAGCATAAAGTTAAAGAGCTTTAGTAGATAATTAATAACCGACATAAGTAAGTCACTGTTATAATATTTATTAATGGAGCTTTTTGTTCCAGGAGTGATAACAGCTTGTCTGTTATTGAAGTTACTATAACTTCAACTATCAGCTAAACCTTTACGCTGAGTAGACAATGTTTATTGATAACGATTTCCCAAAACTGCTGGGTGCGGAACTTTACCGTCCCCATCCAGCGTATATCGTGGAGATGGCGGTTGAACCCGTCGTAGTCCATGACTTTACAAAACAACCTGGTCAGACTGTTCAGCTTGATCGCTACAGATTCTTTGGCGCTCCTGGTACTAAAACCAGTCGTGAGCGTACTCAAGACCAGACGATAGGTACAGCTAATAGCCGTTCTATTGTTAAAGACAAAGTTCTGGTTTCTCTTCGTGAGTACACCGGACCTGCAGATCCAAACAATACGAACCTTCCTAGTACTTTCAAGATTGCTCGTGAGACCTTGATGACAGCGCAGCGTTTGCTGCTTGACACAGGGAACCTCAACATGTTCCACCAGTCAATAGGTAGTTTAACCCTTTTGGATGATTACCGTCGTTGGCGTGACCGTGTGTTCCTTGATGAACTCTTCAAGGCCGAGTCTCGTGGTAAGTCATCTGATACTCAAGGTGGTTACTACTATCCTGAGAATCCTACAAAGGCTACTAGTACTTCGCTACCTGCATATACAGCAGCTCAGTATGCTTCTGAGCGCTTCAAATTTAATGTTAAAACTGACCTTCTAGAAGTTGTCAAAGGGCTTCGCAAGCGTAACGTTCCTGTCTTTGCCGACGGTTACTATCGTTGTATTGCCGATCCTTCTTTCATGAAGGACATGAGAGCCGACTCCGGCTTCCGTGAAGTTGCTCGCTATCCTGGTATGGGACAGCCTAACCCTCTAATGGGTTCGCAGTCTCCTAACTCTGCCGTTTACGGTGGTGGCCAGTATGGACAAGCTCAGTTTGTTGGCGGTGAACCCGTCATGCCTTCAGGTTTCGTCTTTGAAGGTGTAAGGTTCTTCGAATCAACCAACATGCCTAGTAAAACCATTTCGGTCGATATTGGTGATGGTAACGGTGCACAGACACGTGACACCCCTCCCGCCCTCTTCTTCGGACCTCAGTCTGTTGGTGTCGGCATTGGTGGTCCTAACGCTCAAGTTTTAATCAATAACAATGATGACTTTTCACGATTCATTATTTTGATCTGGCAGCTTTATGCTGGCTTCGCAAACTTGAACAAAGACTTTACCACTGTTGGTTTCACCATCACTGAAACATATTGATAGGAGGTAATTAACTTAAAATGGCAACTTACAAAGCTGATGCTGGGGCAATTCTTAATCCTGGCAACCAAATTAACCGTCTATCCTCCTATAACACTGAAGGAGTATATGGCTGGCCTGGATTAGAACTTTTTGAACTAATTGGTTATGCAAAGGTTTCAAACCTTTCTGCTGATAAAGGTTCTTATAAGAGTTTTGATCTAATAATTCCTTCTCCTGATCGTCGTCCTGGTGATCGTGTAAGGAATGATCGTACAAGCATGGTCGTTCAAGCAAGTGCTGCTCGTCCTGCATATATTTATGGTGCTTCTATTGCTGTCGGTCAGGATATTCCTGCTGGTGGTCTAGCAACATATCCTGCGTCTCCTGTAACCGCTGGTCTCGGCGCTACTACAGGTGAGCTTCTACTATTAGGTCCAGACAACAGCGCTGTACCTTATGGTGTACCAACTGCACAGCTCAATGGTTTAGCTGCTGCTTCTTCTTCACTTACTGCAGCTAGTTCTGCATTTGCAGAAGGTGCTGCTGATACAACCACAGGTGATGTACCTTTCTGGACAACTGTAACTTCTACCATTGCTCGCGCTGATGCTGCGAATTCAATGATGTATAAAGTGACAGCAGATACTACGATGAAAGTTTTCAACGTAGACGCTATTACTGATACTTCTGTATCTGGTGATGGTGTATTCATCAGTCAGGCTGATTCAGACGCTGGACGCGCTGGATATATTCTTGGTCGTGTCAACTATCTACGTCCTGCAACCAATGTATCTTGGAATGATATTCAAGAATTCATTGACTTTTCTTCTCAAGTAGGTGGAAACGACGAGTAATCTAGATTTATAGATTAAAAAAAGAAAGACTAGTCTTAATGGCTAGTCTTTTTTATTGCTCTAAAGATTAATCAAGGTATTGTACTAATAGTCAATTTAGATAGTAATGCTTTACCAGTACAAGCCAACTGGGTCTCTTGTCGAGAAAATTTCTCAACATGGGGATGGAATCATAATGTGTATAGATTCGCAAGATGAAGTTCTCTATGTTGAAGAAAGTGAATTAGTTCCTCATTTAGATGCGACAAGTGACCAAGTTAAAACAGAAGAACGTCTTACAGAACAATTAAAAGCAGAAGGTGTTAATCCAGCAAAACCAACAAAAAAAGAAACTTTTCCAATTGATGTTAGATTAAATGTCAATACTGCCAGTGCAAGACAGATAGCTGATGCGTTGCCTGGTGTAGGATTAAAGACAGCCAGGGATATTAAGGACTTACAAAGTTCTATGCTTGGTGAAAAGTTCATCAAATTAGAACAGCTTAAATCTATTAAGCGTGTTGATTGGGATGAATTAATTAAAGAGAATCTTATTCGCGTTGAATAATGCAACTTGATAGCTTTCTTAAGTCTAAAATTCGTTGGCATCTAGGTTATAACCAAACCTCAATACCTGCTGGCGACCTTGCAAGACTTGAAGAAGCTCTTGATAATATTCAAGATTCTTTCTGGTATTCAAAAATAACTGAACAAATTACCCGTTGTGATGAAGCTGAGAAGCGGACTGATATGACAGGTAGTGTTAATAATTGGAACACCCCAGCAGGAAGAAGAGAAAATATTGCAGGTGATGTTGATCGTACAGTTAGTACAACAGATTACAAAGATACTTTACGAGCATGGAATACAATATATTTATATGAAACAGATCGTTTAGCACAACATTTATATGTCCCGAATTATCGAAATCCTGAACAAGCCAGATATCGTTTTGAAAGAGAAGGTGCAGAGTTTATACAAGCTCTTCCTGGTCCAGCTGATGTGGCAATAGGCACCCGAATGATGTTAGCCACTTCTTCACGGTAAGAAGGTGCGTTAAAATACTAATATGAATAGGATATTTTCTAATGGCTAAAGGTAAGATGCCACCTCAGTTACTTGAATATTTTAAGAAAAAAGTATCAAAAGAGAATGGAGAGAAACCAGAGACAGATGAATCTAAACGTTCAGAAGCATTGTCTAAAGCTAAAGCGAAAATAGAAGAAAAGAATTCTCAATCACGTGCTAAAAAAGAAACAACTAATTAAAAAGGCATTACAACAACCTGATTTATATACCTCTGCTGAATTAATCTATTTAAAACTTTGGAAAACAGAAAAAAAACGTTTGAAAAAGCTTAGAAAAGTTAAGAAGAAATCTAATTAGAGTAGAATAAATCATAGTAAAGGTAACAAAAAATTGGCATCCACTTCTACGAATAAGCAACCAATGCTGCTGGATAGACCAGCAACAGAAAGTACATTGGTTACAGTTGCGTCAGGTCAACTCTTTTCAACAAGTTTAATTCCTACTGCTGTTGGTAATACAACTAAAGTTTTTGATGTAGATTCTGCATTATCAGATAGTTCTATTAGTGGTGCATATATTGATGAAATCTGGATTCGTTATACTAAAGATGTAGCTATATTTATAGATGCACAAGGAGCAGGTGCTGCAACATATACACAAAATAATGGCTCAGGCGGTGCAGGAAATATATTAACTGTTACTCTTGCTAACCATAATTTCAAAGTAGGTCAAAAAGTTTATTGTGATTTTACATCAGGTACTGGAGTTGACCAAACAATTACAACTACTGCAGTAACTCCAACAACTTTTACAGCTACAGCTAATAATTCAATTAGTGATACAGGTAACGTTAGTGTTTATACTCCTGTTGACATTTGTTTTTATCTATTAAATGTGGGAACCATTACTAATGTTAATCAATTCTTTCCTTTATTTGTAGCGAATATAGAAGCAGTTGTTGATGATCAAAATTATAGTTTGACTTTAAAAGAAAAACTTCCTTTTATTAATACTCCAGTTCCACATTCAGGAGATAATTTCGGAACACAATTTAATGAAGTGTCACCTAAAACACGTGGTTTAATTCTTCCAACAGGTACAGCTTTATACGCATCTGTAAGTGGAACAACTGCTTTAACTAACGGTTTCTATGTTAATGTCCAAGGTGGATATTATTAAACATGGAAGAGTTAGATAAGTTTAGAAAAGAATTTGGATATGAAGATTTAACTTCTTCTTATAAAGATCCTTGTGGAGATATTGGAGTAAAAAATATGAATGCCATGAACTGGTGTAGAGCTAATGATATTGCTACAAAATGGCAACAAGGAACAAGATGGGGACCTAGGACTCAATATCCTAATCCAGCTCAGAAACATCGTTAATAAATGCCTAGGAAAACCGCAAGTTTTGGTGCATCTTTTGATACATCTTTTCAAAAAATGTCAGGTGGTTTTGATAGGGGCTTAACAGATTACAAAGAAAAGATAGCTTTTGAAGCTCTTAAACCTTATCAATTTTTTCCACCAGGTGAACAACCTGAATACAGTCCTATTCGTTTTTATGATCAAGACGGATCATGGGTTAGATGGAGACGTGGGTATGAACTTTATTGTATAACTCAAAGCTATTTAGGCTCAAGTGCTAAAGAAAGAAATAGTCGTGGAGATTTCAGAATGTATCTTACATTTGAATTATTTCCTGGTCTATTTATTCCTGCTCGAATTTTTACCTTTCCAAGTAGTGGGCCTGAATATGGAGAATATACTGTAGGGATCAGAGATACAAATGGATTTAATTTTTATAATGTTGGATTACCTATTGATTCAGTTAGATATTTAACAGCACCTAAAGCTGCTACATATAATAAAACTGGTACAACAGTTGTAGTTACTCTTATTGATCATGGTTTACGTGTTGGCGAAAGTGTCTATTTAGATTACACCTCTGGTACAGCAGTTGATGAAACATTAACTATTTCTTCAGTCACTAATAATACATTTACATGTACTAGTTCTGTCTCAGTTACTACTGGTGGAAATGTGCAAGTACGTCAACAATTTGCTGATACAGCTGAAGGATTTGCAGATACCCGTTGGACAGAACAAAGAGTAACAGTACGTTTTTTACCAACACCAGTTACATTATTTAAAGGAGAACGTTTAGCAGATCGTGTCATAGAACGTGATCCTGGGATAGCTTGTACTTATTCTCAATCAACATTCACGATTACGGTTACATGTGCTTCAGCACACGGCCTATCTACAGGCAATAAAGTTTTTCTTAACATAACCAGTGGGAATGGTATAACTAATATTTATACAATTACAGTAACAAGTGTCACACAATTTACAGTAATTTCTAGTGCCAGTACAACAACAAGTGGAGCAGGTACTGTTGATAGAAGAATTAAAGGATATGATTATAACAATTATGTAGGATATACGGTAACTGGAGTAGATCTAACTACTAATGAAATACTATTCCAACGTGAGGATAGTTATGGAACAAAAATAGTTAGCGATAAAGCTACAACTTCAGTACCAGCTCATCGAGGATTTCTTGCTAGTTCTAAAAGATTTTTAACAACAGAGATTCGTTATCAATGTAATTGTCCTGACTTTATGCGACGTAAAGATTACAATTTATATAAGAAAACAGATGAAGAAAGATTTCCTCGTACAGGGATTAGTTCTGTAGTTCCTGGATCAAGACAAGATAAAGAAGGCGACACTATAAATACTAGAGATGATATTGGTGTTTTTAGTGACTTTGGATATTCACCTGTTAGTAATTTCTATCAAATACTAACGTATGATGATACGTCCGATTCTTCTTTCATGAGTTTACAGTACTATCAAACACGTTGGTGCAAACATATTTATGCAGCAATGTTTTCAATAGTGCATGATGAAGGTAATAACAAATTTAGTTTAAAAGCTACTTATACACAAACAGGAACAAATGTTACTGTTACATATATAAATCATGATCTATTAGCTAATACAAGAATAAAAATAGACTTCACTAGTGGTGATCTTATAGATGGTGAATACACAATAACTTCAGTTATAGATGCTAATAACTTTGTTATTGTCTATCCTTATATAGGCACTTCTAGTGGTTATTGCACAATTAAGAATTTAAATATGCATGAATATGTAGGTACTTGGTTATTAGAACCTAATGATCAACCTGTCGGAGATGCCTTGAATATTTTTTATAAACGTTTTGAGAAAGAACAAGATAGAACTAAAAAAGCAGCCGAAAGAATGTCAATGATGGGCTATGGATTGCCTTGGAAAGGTAATAGAGAGATTAAAGAGGGAGCAAGTAACTTACCAGAAGAGATAGCTGAATTTAATCCGAATCTTGTCACTATGAAATTAATTGATGCTATTAAAAGAGAAGATAAAGAATTAACTCGCGATGGAATATTAATGAATAAAGCAGCAACAACTTTAATGACAATGCAAAAAGTTTTAAATTTAGAGTTTGATTTAATTGAAGATATACGTATAGGAATGCTTACTCAGCCTTTAATTAACTATACAGACGATTTTCAATTTGGTGAAGTAGAAGGAGGTACCTATTTAAATGGAATACCTGATACAGGAAGTGGGGTCAGTAAAATGGATTGTTCAACATATAATCCTGTTGTTTTCCAAGATATGAATGTAGATTCCAATATCTATATCAACTAGAAATTTGCTATGACCATTCAGATTCTTAGTCGAAGATCTTCTCTCCTTAACGACAGGCCTGTACCAACTCGAATAGGAGCTGGAGAGCTTTGTGTTAATACGAATGCAAGCGATCCTGGACTTTATTTTGCAGATAATACAGCCTCTCCTAGTACAGGATTAATTAAAGCTGGTCCTGTTCATATCGGTTCAACACAGCCAAATAATTCTCCAACAGGCTTTACTAGTTTTTCAAAAGGAGAACAATGGTTAGATACAGCCAGTACACATGTTTTAAAAATACATGATGGAACCAGTTGGCAGCTTCCAAAAGCAATAGCATCTGTAACTAGCTCAGGTTATCCTTCTAATCCTGTTAATGGACAACTCCACTATAACGAAACAACCCCTGCTTTATATATTTATAGAACAAGTACAAGTACTTGGGTTGCTATTTAGATTTTTGTGAAATGAGATAAGCATTCAAAAATTCCCAAATCTTATCTAATTTTTGATTAACACTGTTCATTTCACGGATAAGATCTTGTTTCATAACATAATCTCGAAGCATATCATCTTCGACTCGGTTAATTTTTTGTTCTAATTTATAAAAGCGTTTTTGCAATTTATCATTAAATCCATTTATAGCTCTAACAACTCCAGCAAAAGCTGCTAGAGCACTTGTAATAGCAATAGCAATTACTTCTGGAGTCATTCTTTTATTCTAAAGGATTTAACAACTTAGAATAAGAAACAAGTATCGAAGATTATATGGCCTCATACGAGCCAAATGTGGAAGGTGCAATAAATGCACTTATAGATTTAATGACCGCTAATGCGTTTACGATGACACGTAAACCATATGCAAATAATTATCGTGGATTAGTAGATGCAGTTGTTGATTTAAAAGAAGGCTTTCCTACATTTTCTCCTGTTCGTGTTGGATTTGATGCGACGACCTTTGAAGCAGTCACTAATGGGGATGCATTATATATGCGTACATCAGATGGACAAGTAGGAAAAGCAACTGCTGCTGCTGGAGGTTCAGAGGCTGCAAGTGTTGTTGGATTTGCGGATAGCACTGTTGGTTCTTCTAATACAGTCAAAGTTGTTGTTATTGGTGTTAAAACTCTTTCAGGATTAGATGCTGGAGATCTTTATTATTTATCTCCAACTACAGCAGGAGCAATGACAACAACAGCTCCTTCAGGTTCAGGACAAGCTGTTACTCGTTTAGGTGAAGCAGCGACTACTGCAGATTTTAGTATTCAAATTGAACCACCTATACTTCTTGTCTGATGCCAAATCCAGGAGTTCTTGATCATGAACCATATGAATCTAATGATGTTGGCTTAATTGGCGCATTAATAGATTTAAAAGAAACAATGGCCGACAAACAGGTTTACTCTGTTGTTGGTTATCGTTCTATAGCTTTTGAAAATGTCGCTCAAGGTGAGGCACTTTATGCAAGAAGTAGTGATGGAAAAGTAGGAAAAGCAATAGCTAATGATACTTTTGATAAAGCATTAGTAGCAGGGTTTGCTGAAACAACAAAAAGTACAGGAGAAACAGTTCAAATTGTAGTTAGAGGTTTACTTGCAACATCAGGATTAGATCAAGGTGATGATTATTATTTATCTGCTGTTTCAGCAGGTTCTATTACAAAAACACCGCCCTCATCTGCTAGTCAATATTTAACGCGTATTGGCGAAGCTGCAGGGTCAACTCAATTAATTATTAAGGTTGATCCTCCTGTTCTTTTACGTTAAAAACTTTAGTCATCGTAAGATAGAAACAATGAGCAGTTCCCTATTGATAACGAACTCCAGAAGATTGGATTAAAACATGGCAACTAGAAATCCACTAATAATTGTCTCTGGATTATTCCAAGAGTTAAATACTTCATCAGACAAATTAAATTTCGCTGGAAATACTACAGCTGATCTTAGTGAAAATACTAATCTTTACTATACAAACGCTAGAGCAAGAGGCGCTGTTTCAATAACAGATAGTGGAGGTGACGGCAGTTTAGCTTATAACAGCGGTACAGGAGTTATTACATATACTGGACCATCTGCTTCAGAAGTTAGAGCACATATCAGTGTTGCATCTGGTTCAGGTCTAACTTATTCATCTGGAGAAATAGGAACAAGTGCAATTCCTAATGCTCAGTTAGCAAATGATGATGTAACAGTTGGTAGTACAGCGATTGCTTTAGGTGCTACAGCTGGAACTATTACAGGCTTAACTTCTTTAGCATCAGGAACTTTAATAGCAGGTGTAGAAGATGCAGCAAATGCTATTGAAATTACTAGTGGAAGTATTATTTTTGAAGGATCGACTGCAGATGCTTATGAAATATCACTAACAGCAACTGATGCATCCGGTTCAGATAAGACGATTACATTGCCTGATGCAACAGGCACAGTCGCTCTTACAAGTGATATTGTTTATCCAGTA
>Ga0080013_1003318_pt1 | contig 17208 bp, 13 predicted proteins | sample ETNvirenome_6_85_FD_69236 | JGI IMG/M metagenome (GOLD analysis project Ga0080013, IMG submission 69236) | Marine viral communities from the Pacific Ocean - ETNP_6_85 (SPADES assembly) (version 2) | ecosystem: Environmental > Aquatic > Marine > Oceanic | place: Pacific Ocean | collected 2013-06-19 | reverse complement strand
GTCTGACAGCAAAGCAGGCTAGCTTTGTCGAGCATCTGGCTGCTGGCGTGCCCCAATCTGAGGCTTACCGACGTGCCTATCCTGATGCTACGCCTGCCACTGTTTACAGCCAGGCAGGCAGGCTAGCCAGGAAGCCCCACATCGCACAAGAGATCGAGCGTATACAGCAGCCAGAGCAGCAGCAGCAGGCATGGACACGTGAACGCCTGGTGCGTGAACTATGGGAACTGAGCCAGGCTGCCAGGCTCAAACATCAATACGGTTCTGCTGTGCGTAGTCTCGAATTGATAGGCAAGGCGTGTGGTCTCCTGGTAGACAGGCAGGAGATAGCAGCCACGATACGCTCCGAGGCTATTGTGAGCCTGTCCAATGATCAGCTATTGAGCCTGGCCAGGCAGGCACAGCAGGCAGAATTGGAATCGGCCAGGCATACGCTGCCAGGCGTGGCACAGGCACAGCCAGCAGACGCTGAATAGGCTGCCTGGCAGGCTCCTGGCGTGCCCTGCTGGGCCGTACAGAACTGCAAGACGGGAGGGGGATGATCCGGTGGTTCCATTTAGGGGGCGGGTACTGGTGGCGGGGGGGAGGCTTCAGCCCCATTAGCACACATTTAAGCCGTTTTTATACGATTTCAACCTACAAATAAACCGAAAACGTAACAATCGACCCAAAAAATCACACATATCGAATTTCAAGCCTATTTACAGAGGTGAGGCGCATTGTTAGAGACTGAGGAGCTACAAGAAGCAGGCAGACAGGCCCGTCACGAACTCGCCAGGCGCGAGTACTCCCATTTCATGCCCTTCGTCAAAATCGTCGAACCAGGCACAGGCATGGTCACCCTCCAGGAGTGGCCCCATCTCCTCTCCACCCAAGCCACACTGGCCGCCCACACCCGCATCGTCCTCGCCAAGTCACGCCAGATCGGCATGACCACCCTCCTCTCCTCCTACGTCCTGTGGCACGCCAGTTTCACCCCCAACGCCCTGGCCCTCGTATTCTCCAAAGGTGAACGAGACGCCTGGGAATTCCTCTCCAAATCCCGTGCCACCTACGAATCCCTCCCCCTAGAACTACAGGCTCCCCTGGGGGAGACCAACAACCGTGAGCAGATGTCATTCGCCTCTGGCTCCCGCATAATCACCCTCCCCTCCACCGAAGCAGCCGGGCGTGGCCTCAACCCCACCCTAGTAGTAATGGACGAAGCAGACTTCCATGAATACCTCGACGCCGCCTACAACGCCGTCAAGCCCGGCCTTGACGACAACGACGGCCAACTCATCCTCACCTCCACCGTCAACCCGTACAAGATGGCCTCCCTATTCCAGACCCTCTACCTATCGGCCCCCAACAACGGCTTCACCCGCCTCTTCTACGGATGGCGTGCCCGTCCCGCCCGTGATGACAACTGGTATGCCGAGCGCAAGTCCCAATACCCCGACCAGGCCCTCTTTCAGAAGGAACACCCTGAAACCGAAGAAGAAGCCTTCGCACCCACCCGTGCCATCGCCGCCTTCGATCTAGATGTCCTCAGCCTCATGAAGCAGGACGTGAAAGAACCCATCGAGCGCGTAACCACCAGCAACGGTGTCCAGGTCAATATCTACCAGCCCTTCCAACCCGGCAAACGCTACTGCGCTGGAACCGACACCTCCCACGGCACCGGACAGGACTACGCCGTCACCGTCATCATCGACGCGGTCACAGGCTACATAGCCGCCGACATCTACAGCCAGGTACTGAACCCCCAACAACTAGCTGTAGCCTCCGTCGAACTACTGAATATGTATGATTCCCCCATATGGGGCATAGAAGACAATGATTGGGGTATACTGACTATTACAATGGCGCAAGAATTGCGTTATCGTAAGTTGTACTACCGTGATGCAGATCACCCTGGCTGGCACACATACGACACCGCAGGCATGTCCAGCGGCTCCCGTTACGTCCTGTGGGGAGACTTGATCGAGGCCATCCACCTTCGGGCCATCACGATACCCAATGGTGACGGCCTCTCCCAGTTCTTCACAGTTATACGGAACCCTGACAAACGTGGCCGTATCGAGGCCCAGTCAGGTACACATGACGACTACCCCATGGCCGTAGGTATAGCCTGGCAACTCAGGCAATACGCACGACCCGCATCTGGCGAGAACGGTAGACCTGAAAGAAGTGCCAACCGCCGACGCAGACGCGGCTGGTCAAGATGGGGATAACATATGGCATACATGAACGGCTTTGAGGAAGAACCTACTCCGACGACGATAGACCAATACCGATCCCACCTTAAAGAGGTGTGGACTAACGCCCACCGCAAATGGGAGAAGTACGACGACTACTACTTCCGTACCTTCAGCGTCTGGGACGGGGCCGAAGCCCAATCCCGGCCAGGTTGGTTGAAACCAGCCCGTGCCACATCATTGGTGGATAACGCCGTAGACCACCAACTAGCATCTGAACCCACCCCCCATCGCAACCCTGCCAGCCAGTCTGAGAACGCCCGTCAGAATGCAGACCGTGTCGAGACAGCCCTAAAGGCCATCCTCGACGAGTCTGCGCTGCTAGAACCTACCCTCACCTGGAAGCAGCAGGGTAAGAACCTAGTCCATCTAGGCTATTCAATACACGAACTAGGCTTAGATTCCAACGTCCTGCAACGCCGCGCTGAAGAACCCACCCGTGAACCCGACACCCCCGACGACGAATGGCGTGCTGCCCAGCGACTACACGACCACTACCGTCGCACGGCCATGCCCTTCCGCACCCGCTCCCCCCACCCAGCCCGTATCCTGCTAGACCCCTGGGAGAAACGCCCCCGTGTCGCCGTCCGTCACGCCCGTCGCTTCTCTCAAGACCTGCACGAACTCACACTGGCCCGTAAAGCCCGTGGCCGCGCTGCCGATGTCTGGGAAGTCCGTAACAATCGCCCCTTTGAACTGATCCTCGTAGACGAATACTGGACGGAATGTTGGCACGCTATGATGGTCTCAGGCCACGTCACAGGCACCGGGCGCGAATACCACACCATGAAGAAGCTCCTCTTCACAGAGAAGAACACCTGGGGATTCGTACCCTACGCCCACGCCTACGCTGGCTTCGGCCAGGAACCCACCAATTCCGACAAGATCGACCCTGTAAACCTGGCTGTCGGTATCCTTGACCCCGTCATGGCCGACATCCGTGCCCAGGCCCAGGCAGTCAGTGGCCGTCATAACGCCCTGATGGACGCCAGCTTCAACCCCATCGGCACCCGTATGGGCGCAGACGAACTCCGTGACCAACTAGACCAGGGCGATATCATCGAGATGCAAGACCGCGCCGACGTATGGCGCATGGAGATACCCCAACTCCCACGTTGGATGTTCCAGACAGAGGAATGGCTCTCCCGTGACATAGAGGAAGGCACCTTCTCCCGTGCCCTGGCAGGCGTCCGTGAGCAGGGCGTCTCCACCGTAGGCCAACAGGCCATCCTGTCCACCGCAGCAGGTCGAAAGTTCGTAGCCGTCTCTCGCCAGCTAGAACACCTGGCCTCCGTAGCATCCTCCCAGATACTCCAACTGGTGGACATCCTAGACCTGAACCTGACGGTCAAGGGCCACAATATCAGGCCCTCCTACCTGGAGTCCGACTACTCCGTAGATATCAGCTTCGACCTCGTAGACCCCGTCATGCAGCTACAGCAGCGTCAATTGGGCCTCCAGGAAGTTGCAGCTGGACTCAAGTCCATGGAGACCTACTGGGCATCTGATGCCAAACTAGAGGACGCCTCTGGTGAGCGCAAACGCCTCCTCATGGACTGGGTCAGGAAGAACCCCATGATCCACCAGGCCCTCGCCATGGAAGTAGCCAGAGAAGAAGGTATCGAATCCCTCGTAGAACGCGCCATGTCCATGGCAGAAGGCGGCGGCGAAGGACAACCAGGTGCCGCAGGTGGTGCCCCCATCTTAGGCCCAGACGGTATGCCTCTCGACCAGACCATGGGCGGTGCCCCAGGCAACGGCATGAGACAAGGACTCACCCCCGACACCATAAATCCAAGCCAGATAGGCGCGAGCATAGCAGGTTAGTATGACTAATAGAAATGTGAACGAATTCACAAGGATAGTCCACGAACTGAAGGACGAGATATTCAAGGGGAGGAAGGACGCTGCAAAGACCAACCCTATCCCATTTGGTAGTGAGCGTGTCCAGAGTCGAGCAGAGGCAGTACGCATATTTGAGGCACTACCTCCTGCGGAGAAGAGAGCCTATATACAGCAGCAAGGCATGGATAAGATACGAGACATGTTGCAGGGGAGGAAGAAGTAGTTATGGAGGGGCCACAAACTTTAAATCCTAAGGATCCACAATATGAAGATAGGAAGAAAAGTCTATTAAGTCGTAAATATTATCTTCACGATACAGATGTCAATGGCTTTGAGATATGGATGCCAGTAGATGTAGAAGGTGCCAAGGCTAGAGGCTTCGCAACAGCAAAATTAGCTAATGACTATGCAGCAGAAACCCCTGGTATACGGACAAAGCCTGAAACTGTAGATGTAGGCGATGGTACTCAGGAACTGCAACCTACCCATGAAGTCTTCTGGACGGGGAATAAGAATGACCCCTTCAATATAAGGTTATTAGGGAATACTCAAGGTGGGACTAACGTACTAAGCACCCCCTTCCATGATGTTGACGGCAGCCTATGGGTCTACAACAAGCAGACTGGGGAAAAGCACCGTCTGACCAATCCCCCAGAAGAAGGCGATCCACCTACAACTGGCGATGTCAAGTTTCTCAAAACAGAAGCTTTGGGGGAAAATGGTAGTGGTGGTTTCATAGACTTCTATGACGTCGATGGCACCATAAAATCCTACACCCGTAGTGCCGCCGAGACCGTCATCCAGGAGGGCAAGGATAAATTTAAGGTAGAGGGTGGAACCTTCTATCAGACTGCCCCCGGCAGATATGATTTTATAGCAGACCCTGGCGAGAAGTTCGTCCCAGGCGACACCGTAGATATCCCTGGCGTCGGCAAGATGGTGCAGACATCCCCTAACCAGTACCAGGTCATCGAGGATACCGTAGAACCTGGCGTGGTAAGAGACCCCATATCAGGCCGACGCTTCATACAGAGGACAGACGGCAACTGGGGGGCTGAGGTAAAGCCTATCTATGACCCAGAGCTACAGCGGGTAGACGGCATGAACCTGTTCCAGCAACGGAGCGGAGATGTCAGTCAACTCTCGTCCCCTGATATAGATGACATAATCACCCAGGCCCTGATCGACGGCGAATATGACAAAGCCTTCGCCTTTCAGGACTTCCGTGACCGTCCCACTGCTCAAGAGACGTTTGATACAGCCCTTGAGTTTGCACGATCCCCAGCTGACCAGGTTCTGATATCGGCCATCGCCCGTGGTGAGCAGTTCGTAGCCCCACCCCCAGAAGGCATGATCCAACGTGTCGGCCCCCAACCCGACTTCCTTATACAGGCGTACCAGGATTTCCAACGCCGTACCAAAGCTGGCCGTGCCCCCACAGAGGAGGAAGCCTCTACCCTATCCGCACGCGCAGCGGCAGGGCAGTCTCCTTTGACCGACACCCTTCAGACACGACTGGAAGAACTGAAGATAGAGAACCAACAGATAAAGAACGAGGCTATCTCGTTAAAGACCCAGCAAGACCAGCAGGTATTCCAGCAGAACAACCCCACCCTATTCGGAGGGGAAGACCCTGGACTGACCCAGTTCAAGCTAGACCTTGGTCTGTCGTCAGGCAGTAATATGCCTGAATCCACCAAGAAGACATTACAGGACTTGATAGCTGCCCTGCCCGAACAACAAAGGCAGTACGGGATGACGCAGGTAGAGTCCATATACAACGGTGAGCTAACCGCCGAACAGGTCATCGGCAATCTACGGATGTTCGCCGACCCGTCTAAGCTGACTGTACAAGGTCAGAAGCCGCCGACGGTTGGGGCTACTGGATTGGATATCCTTGGACTAGACCCCAACGCTAGTGCTTGGGAAAGGAGCATAGCAGCATTCCCTGATTTGACATCGGATACCTTTCAAGCTCTTGGCTCCAAGGATATAACTAGTCTTATATCTATGCCTGGTATCAATGCTACACCTGAAGAGGTAGACCAGTACTGGGCGACGTTAAGCAAGCACATCAACAGTATCGCCGCTACTCCCGCTGGAGAAGGGCAGAATATGTCCAGCGTCAGAGACCGTGTTAACTGGGCAGACAGCACTTACAATCCTACTCTTATACTTGACCGTGAAGGCAAGGAAGTCCCTATAGGGTGGGAAACTCCAGAGCAGAGAACAACTAGAGAATTTAATGAGAAGTTACAGAATGTAACTGGCGACCCTAATATTACTCTACAGAGTATAGAGTCAGGTGCTGATGCCTTCTCAGCATCAAATTTAGGAGGGTCTGGTTCTACTCAGGTATCATCCAGTCCAGCTTCAACCTCGACTGCGGGTGTGAATAATCCTTTGAATCTCACTCCCAATACACCTACTATCACGAATACACCTTTGTCTTCTACTATAGTGCCTACTACAGCACCTGTAGCCCCTACCGCAGGTAAGTCGTTGGGTACAGCAACCAATATGGAGGATTTCAACGCCTTGGTAGCGTCTGCTACAGCGAACCAGCAATCTACTGTAACTCCTAAATCCCCTGACCCATTCGGTGGTGGGCGAGGCAGGATGTTTGGTAGAGCAGGCGGTGGCACAGTCCAACCAGGTGAGATGACCGTGGTAGGTGAACAAGGCCCTGAGATAGCCATGATGCCCCCAGGCACCCACATCCTACCTTTAGGTAAAGCAACCAAGCAGGACATCAAAGCAGCACAGGCGACAGGCCGTGCCTACCAGAATGGCGGCATCGTCTTTGGTGATCTACCCATCGGCCTCCAGCAGATACAGCGTGGCCGTCCAATCACACCACCCCGTGGCTATCTGTCCCAGGCAGCAGGTCTCAATCTACCCTCAGCACAAGCGATGTCCAACATCACACCTGAATCCCGTGATGTATTCCTAGACCTGGCAGCCCAGGCAGGTATCCCACGCAAATCATTCGCACAAGAACTGGCATCAACTATCCCCAGCGGCAGACGTATGCCAGTAGCTCGTATAGCTCCTATCAGCCGTAGAGGAGTCCAATAAATGTCTTACGATCTCCCTTTTAGACGTCGCTCCAGAGTTCTCACAGGTAAACTCGCGGAGAAGAGAAATAGACCATTTGAAGCCCCGGAGGAGACTCCTGAGCCGTCCTTCAATCAGTTCGTGCCTATGACTCCCCCTGACATGAGTATGCCGGGTCTTGGCATCCAGACAGGGGAACGTCTTGGTGGTATAAGGGAATTGGAACGGACACGGGTATATGAGAGTGCCCCTGAAATCCCCACGCCTACCCCCGTAGCCACTCCTACAGGCCTACCCACAGCAGAGCCTGAAACCGACACCACCCTGCCCACCAAGTACGAACTAGACCCTATGTCCCGGCGTCTAAGGGAGGTAGAGGAGTATGAGGAGGGTGCAGAGTCTAGGGCTGCCAGGATTGAGGAAGAGAGCCAGATATACCCTGACCAGCCAGAAGAAGGAAGCTGGTTCTACAACCGTGGCGTGACAGAGCCTCCCGGCCCCCGTGTCCCCTTGGACTTCACCACGGGAGAAGGTTTTGGGGGAGAAGCCGCAGGCATAGGACTTGGCTCCTTATATGTAGCAGGGCAGTTCTGGGAGCCTATCCAGCAGCCTATAGACGTAGCCACAGAGACAGCCTTAGAATCATTCGCCATGATAGGAGGCGGCCCAAAACCTACCATATTCACTGCCGGGACAGAAGATAAGCCTGGTGGTTACACTGGCGCACTTGAGCAGTTTCGTGATCGCCGATGGTGGGTTCAGATTCTTGCATCTCTACCGACTGAGGTGGTAGGCGGGGCAATACTAGGAAAGGGAGTCAACCTAGCCTCTAGGGCTACTGGTGTCTTAGACTTACCAGGCAGGGCAGCCATAATCAATGGCGCGGCTGACATCAATATAGTACCAACTGCCAGGGCATCCAGGGTGTCAGGCTCATTATTCGATGAAGCGGCTGTAGACCTGGTAAGAAAGAGGATAGACGAGTCAGCCCCTATATGCTTCAGTGAGTGCATAAACCAGATTGGCGACAACGTACTCAAATTACGAGAGGTCAAACCTGGTCTAAGCAGGACAGACGCCTCAGACAACATAATACGCAGGCTGTTTAGAGCTACGACCCATGATGTGCAGGGAGTGCCGATAATAAGGCACGCCATAGAAAGGAAGAAGGCTCTGGAGAGCATGGCCCAGTCCATGGGTCTCACGGTGGGTCACATAGTCAGAGACGCATTCCCTGATATAAACGATCAGGAACTGATACCTTCCCTGTCAGGGATAGATATGTCTCTGTCCAAAGACTTGAACTACATGCCTTCTGTCTCCGACGTTGCTGCCCGTTTGGATATATTCGCTCCCCATCTGACAGAGAAGCAGATGACGGCTTTGCAGGCTGTACGGAAGAAGCTAGCTCCCTGGCGAGAGATGCTAGACATGCTAGGTATACCCTTAGGCTCCCGTAATGACGTAACTGGCATTGGATTCTATATACCTCGTGGTGACGCCATAGAGATAGGGGCCGAGCAGATAGTGCGTGAAAAGGCTGCCCTGTCAGCTGGAGGAGGCAAGCAGGGGTTTGAGATGGCAGAGAGCTTCCCTTCCATGTCGTCTGGTGTGGGAAGCGGTCACAAGTATGCCAATATACAAGACACCATCAACTCTTACGTCAACCATGTAGGTGAGCGTTCCATCGATGTCCATATAGGCAACCTCTTCAAAAAACTCCAAGCTGAGAATGGTGAGCTTCTGGTAGAAACCTCCAAGGTCAGATTAGAGCGTAATAACCCTGGTCTGCTGAAGGTTGTAACCAACCTGAGATCGAGTATACGCAATGCAGGCCAGTCCATACGCTCCCAGGACGCCGTTGTCAGACGAGTAGCCAGGGAGAAGGAGATAGCAGAGGGTGAAGTCGCTGCTGTGGGGGAGCGTCTCACTGGGGCTAGAGGGCGTTTGGATGAACTACAGCCTGAGTTCCTTGCTTCTGACAGGAAGCTTGCTGTCAAGCTACTGGATGAAGCTAAAGAGAACAGGGACATGCTCCACGAGCAGGTAAAGGCCTTGGGTGCCGAGATCAGATCAGTCACCAAGAAGTTAGATAACGTGGAGGCTGGTTGGGTCGCAGCCGCTCTAAATCAAGTAAAAGACCTAGCCTTTGCCCAAGACTACACACGATTCATAGACAACACCCTGACAAGTCCAGTAGAAGGCTACTTCAAACTCATCGATAAGATATCTGACATGAACGGCTACATAGATGAGTTACTGGTTCTAAGGAATAACCTGGCTAACAGGGTGGATGAACTGATAGAGCAAAAGACTCTCAAGACAGAACTCTCTGACGATGCCAGGGCTAATTACATCCAGCAGGGGAGAACCACACGGGCTACGCAGCAACGTATGCTGTCAGTAAAAAGCACTGAGACTCAGATAAAGTTATGGGAGATGGAGGAGAGGCGTGCTATAAGGCGAGACCTCAGATTAGGTAAGGATATAGGGAAGAGGAAAGAGAGGCTAGAGGCCACAGCTAAGAAGAAAGCCAAGATGGAACAATCTCTAGCTGAGAAGTCCGAAGCCTGGAGAAACGCTATAGACTCCAGCAGGCGTCCGACAGGCCGTCACGCCATCGACTACCCCGGCCTGCAAGGTAACGACTTCCCATCTGCCCTGGCCAACTCTGTCAACAAGATAATAGCCAGTGAGAAGAGGGCTATGTTTGGGGACAGCTGGATTCTAAACTCCGTTAAAGACTTCAATGGTCTATATCTAGGGATAAAGGCAGGGTATGACGATAGCATAATATTCATCCAGGGTCTTCCTGGATTCTTTGGCACACGCGGTAAGTTTGGAGGCCCACTGCGAGCCATCACCCCTACCGCCCTGAGTAAGGAATACGCCAGTCTATTATCCCTTAACCTGAGATCGTGGGCTGACCCCAACGTCCTGGCCACATTCGTCTTCGGGTTTGATGAGGCTGCTGGACGTGCTGGCAGGTTCGTATCGGAAGAATGGGCGAGCTATGGTCTGAGGATAGGAGGAGTCAACACAGAGTTCAGACTGGGTGGAGGTGGCGGTATATTCAGAGGCGTGGAAAGGGTGCCTGGCGTCCAGGCTTCCAACCGTGCATTCGGCTTCTTCGGAGACGGAAAACGCCTCCAGTTCGCTGATGACATGCTGGAGGAGGAGATAGCCAAGGGACGGAGCCTTCAAGACATCATAGATTCAGGGGACGCTGCCCGTATGGCTGAGGTATCCAATAACATGACCGGGTGGAGTAGGCACAGAATAGCAGGTTCTCTAGGTGACCTTATGCTGCTAGCTCCCCGCTACTTCTCATCTCGTATAGAGACTGCATTCAAGGTAGCTGTGGGTTCCATACCTATAGTCACCAAGAAAGGTCTGAGGTGGGGGCCAAGACTAGACCATCGAATGGCCCGACGCACGATGATCCGTACCATAGTTAGCTCCATGGCCATAACCTATGCTGCCAACAAACTCCAGGGGAAGGAGACCGACTTCCGTCCTATCGTGAATGGTAGGTGGAATCCCCAGTTCAACCGCATCCATGCCTTCGGTAGGGACGTAAGCCTGCTAGGCCCATGGGACAGCCTGGCCCGTCTGACCGTAGCTTTAGGTACAGACCAGTTTAATGCCGTCAGAGGTATGATGTCGGGTTCTGGCACCGTGGCCTGGGACTTCCTCTCAGGGTCGGACTTCAGTGGGAAGAGGACTAGGGATTCACATTCGGATGTTGCTCGTACAATCTTTGGTTACACCAGGCCATTCTCAGCAGAGGAAGGCGCGGAGGCTGCATTGCAAACCGTCCAGCACGGTGTAAATTCTGACTGGAAAGCAGCAGCGTCTTCAGGTGCAGGGGTAGCCATGGAGGTGCTTGGAGTGAAGTCCTCTATCGAGTCCCTGTCCGACATGAAGCAGAATCTAGCTGTGGATTACATGGAGAAGCTGAAGGTAGAAGACCCAGCCAAGTACAAACGTGTCATGGATGAGATGAACATGACTTCCTACGACAAGATGAGCGGTCAGGATTATCTGTATGACCACCTCACTGACGAGATCAAGAATGAGATCATGAATGATGAGGCTATAAAAGCTGCTATCGAGGAACTACCCGACAGGCTCCCTGACATGGACACCCGTATAACTGTGGCTCTTGACTTCTACAGAGAATCCAAGCAGGCATCCATAACTCAGCTTGCTACGGTCATAGCCGCAGGCCGGGACGGTGCGGAGTTAAGGAGTGCCGTACAGAGCTACAAGACCCAGGTATATAACGCCTCCAATACTGTCTTCAGTGGAGATGTAGGGGAGAGCATGGGTGATAAGGAGAAGAAGAATACCATAGATATCCTGAGAGATGCCTACTGGGCAGTTGAACTACCTGAAGACCCTGAGACAGGCATACTGGACTATGACGCCCAGGCTGAAGAGCGTGAGGAGATAATAGCCACCGCTCTAGACAAGGGGCTGGAGGAAAGGGATATCACGGTACGGATGCAGACAGGTAACCCCAGCGTGGATGCAGTCTTGAACCAGTACCATTCGGACATGGAGACCCTGGAGCCTCTATGGGCGATGGAGGATATGATACTTGGATTTTACTCCTCTGCTGAGAGAGAGGTGTGGAATCACTACTTAACCCTCGATAGTGCTGGGAAGAGGATGTTCGCAGGTCAGAACGAGGTTATAGGTAAAATTCAGGATGACATAACAGAGGCACGTTACCAGAAGAGGGAAGATAATCCTGACATCGATGTAGCCTACATACGTCAGGGTTATAGGGGTAACCCTGCAACTCTAGATGGAGCGGTGGAATTCGACCGCATAGCCCAGCCTAACATACAACCCTAATTGACACTTGAACATAACAAGCTTTACACTTTTACGCAGTGATCCCTCCACTTAAAAGGAGCATCGCATGGTAACTACCCCGGCACCAGAGGAGCCTACCGTAGAGAATCAGACTACCGAAGAAGTACAGGTGGAGACTGAGGAGACTACGGAAGAAACAACTGAAATAGACTACAAGGCAAAAGCAGCCGAGTTGGAAGCTCAGGTCGATAAGTTGACCAATGACCTGCGTTCCAAGGATGGCCAACGCCGTAGGGATACGGACAGGGATGCGGAATTCGCTGGCTTCCGTGATGAGTTGGGAGCGATGCGTAAGGTGTTTAGCCTCTATATGGATGCCCTTCAGAAGGGCGACACCTACGAAGTGCAAGACCAAATATCACAGGTGAACCAGGAATTAGATCAAAGTAAGGCTGTGCGGGACTACAATTCCCGTTACGAGCTTGAGATGTCCCGCCTCCTTTCCACCGTTCAGGACAGTGAGGGCAGGCTCTTCGTCAGTGAAGAGGATGCAGTCAAGGTACAGAGCGATTGGGCAGCAGCCTGGGAGAAAGCCGCTAAGGAGGGCGTCTACGAGGATGTATATAACGTCCAGATAGAAGCCGCCCGTATGGTTGCCCAGGAAGAACGCCGCAAGGCAGCAACCGAGCGTCAACAACTTGCTGATGAAGCAAAGAACGCTGGGAAGAAAGCCTTGGAGAAAGCAGGCGTAGCCGACCTCGATACAGGTGCGGCTATCGCAGGCGGGAATGAAGAACTCCGTGGTTCAGCCCTCATAGAACGGGGGCTGCGAAAACGTAACCTATAAGGAAATAAGATGCCAACACTTTCTGAATACCAAAAGTTGGCTAACGACGATGTTACAGCTGGTGTTTTCGATAACATCATCACTGCATCTGAGTTGGCCCCATTCCTACAGTTCAGCAGTTTCAGTGGTAACTCCCTGGTCTACAACCGTGAGAATACACTGGGAGCCGCTGCTACTCATCAAGTAGGAGACATCTGGTCTGACACCGAACCGTCTTACACGAAGAAAACCGTGTCACTGACGACTGTCGGCGTCCAGCACCCCCTTGACCGCTTTGCCATGCAGACTGCCGACAACGTGCAGTCCCAAGAAGCCGTCCTCCTTTCCAAGATGGCCAAGTCCATCGTCCGAAAGCTGGAATCGCTTCTGATCAGTGGTAACTCTGGCAGCACTTCTACTGAGCCAGAGGGACTGACTTCCCTCCTCATCAGTGACTCCCGTATGCTCATGATGGATGACGGCTCACAGCCCTCCACCATCGCTGGGGCAGAGACTGAACTTACCCTTGACCGCCTGGACGCCATGATCGACCTGGTGGAGAACGGTAAGCCTGACTTTCTGATGATGAACAAGACCATGCGACGGAAGATGACCTCCCTTGCCAGGGCTACTGGCTCTGGTGTGGTTCTGACTTCGGCTGAGATGTTTGGTCACCAGTACACCTTGTACAACAACATACCTGTGGTCATTAACGACTACATCTCCAACTCTGAAGAATATGAGAACGCCGCTGGCTGGGGTTCCTCCACTGCTACTACCATCTATGCCTGCAAGACAGGCCAGGAGAAGCAGGGCTGGACTGTCATCCACAATGGTGCCGTTCTCGACCCAGACATCCAACGCTTGGGCACCAAGTTCGACAAGAACGAGGATGTCTATCGGATGGCTGTCTACCTGAATGCAGTGATCTACTCAGCCAAGTCCTGTGCGGCCCTGGCTGGCATCGACTCTGCGGCCTAACAACGAACAACCTCGTTGAGCATAGTTCCGTAATCTGATAATGAGGTAATTAACAATGGCTGACCCATACGTCAAACACGCACAAAATGTGTTCTCTGCAACCATCGGCTCTACAGCCGTAACTGCCGGGGATATGGTTTACTTCGATGGCACCGACTGGGAACTCGCAGATGCTTCTGCCCACACCTCTTTCTCTGAGGCGATGGCAGTCAATAGCTATGCTTCTGGTGATGTAGGTGTGCTTTGCACAGGTGGCGTCGTAGTTGATATCGACGCCCCGTACACCCAGGGTGCGGCTATGTACCTGTCGGAGACGGCTGGTGCTATCACCGCTACCATCCCAACGACTAACGCCGCTCTTAAACAAGCTGTTGGGTTCTCGCTGTCCACTTCCGCAGTCAGGGTTGACATCCGTATGCCTGGCTACCAGAACCAGTTCTTCCCGGTGAGTGCCTATGACACCTCTGGCGAACCTGGTCTTGGTGTGGTGACTGATGGCTGGCCTGGCCCCGGCTTGGACGGTGCTTCTGAGACCGCCTATATAGTAGGTCGTTTCCCAGACAACTTTGTCGAACTGGAGATGGCGCGAATCGTAACCAACAACTCAGCGGGTTCCGCTGTTGACTACGACTTCAGTGTCGCAGCGGGTTACGACAATGCGTCAAATGCCCAGGACACAGGTACGGCAATCACCGCCAACACCTCTGAAGCAACTCCTGCTGACAACCTGCTGGTGACATTCGATGTCTCCTCCATGCTTGATGCAGGACTTCAAGGGCCAGGTCGGAACTTCGCCATACTGATTGACCCTGATGGCGTAGGCGGCGGTGAACAGCAGATTCTAGGCATGAACCTGGGCTGCTTGGTCGTCTAGACTTGCAAGGTACGAAGTATCTCCGCACGGATTTAGGTGGTAACACCTGTGTCCATGTGGACTTGGTGAACGGTCAAGCAGGTTTCAGTATCCGTGAGAATGGGGCTGACCCTGCTCGTCCACCTCTGGCTGATTTCTGGTTGACTCCTGATAAGTTGTTGAGATTACACAACATCACGAGTCAACTAGTACCGCAGCCAGAGAAGACTCCTGAACCGCGCCCAGCGCGAGAGAGCAGTTCACCCTTCTTCCAAGTAAACATAGATGCTATTCTCACGCACCAAGAGGGGTTAATGAAACGACCCCCCTGGTGGCTTAGATGGTTCTATTCAGCCGTGGTAACGAAGGAGAAATATCGTGGTGACTCGTACTGATTGCCCATGTGGTAAGACCGATCTAAGCTCTGCCCAGATGACGATGCACAAACGCTCAAAGGCCCACCAGGATTGGGAGGCCACCCTGAGTGATGCAGGTATCGCCGTCGAAGCTGTAGCTGAAAGCGAAGACCATGAACTAGAAGGTATCCTGGTAGCAGCAAGGAAAGGCGAGGATGTACGTCACATCGCCAAGATGGCCAGGTCTATCTTTGCTGCCAGAGACTGGCCTAATGAAGATCACCCAGGTTCTATCCAAGATTGGTTAGAGTCCCATAACATCCCGACAATCAACGTCCCCCCTCACTCCGACCCTGACGAACAGCGTAAGTACATCAGCGAAGAGACAGAGCGGCTTCGTCAAGCAGGCTGGGGTAAGGGTTGGACGATTACATGAGGTGCCTAAATGGCCGAAGTAATCCCTTCCAAAGACGAGATAATCCACGCTGAGTCCCTAGCTTTAGGGTCTAGCGCAGAAAACCTGGTGGACGCAGGTGCCACCATCCCTCAGAACGCTGGTGATGTTATCGTGGTCTGTCCCTCTGGTGACAGTCTCCATTGGGCACCCAGTGTCACCCCCACCTCCTCTCTAGGCCGTCCGATAACCTTGGGCCATCCTGGGCGCATCCCTCACACCTTCAACAAGACTGCTCAACTCATCTCTGATGACGGCAGTGATGTGACCTGTGTCCTCATCTACGTCCGTGGCTCTGGTCGTCAAGACCTGGCTTACTCCGTAGCGGAGCCTTTCTAATGCCGACAGATAGGAAGCAAGGCTACAGAGCTAGCACATTCAAGATGATAGACGCTAACGCTATCACGGCAGGGACTGAGGAGACCATCTGGACTCCCCAGTCAGGGAGCAGGATACGCCTCCTTGGCTGGAGCCTGTCGTCTTCTGCGGCGGCTGCTATCGAGTTCCAAGACAGCGCGGCTTCAGGTACGGTCATAGCCCAGACACCACTTTTAGCTATCGCTGGCATCCACGATTCACCCGACCTTGGTGACGGCATCTTGCTGTCTGCCGCTGACGGTGTGTTGAAGTTGGATGTGACTGCGGGAGCTACCATATCTGGTATGGTCTGGGGAATAGAAGAACCAGCATAGAGAGGACACATGGCTAACGAGTTCAAGCACAAAGACCCTGGCGCAGAGTTAACCCAGGCAGAATTCATTGCGACTGATGGACACGCCTTTGATTCACAGGCTACAGGCGACATCTTGTACGCCTCTAGCTCTACGGTGCTGTCACGATTAGCAAAAGGTACAGATGGAGACATACTCAATCTTGAGTCAGGTCTGCCAGCCTGGAAAGCATTAACGAACCTAATTACCCTTGCTACTCATACCACAGGCAACTTCGTTGCTACGGTGGCTGACACAGGTGCTGGCGGGATACTGGTAGCTGGCTCAGGGTCAGAAGATGCGGCAGTCACGATTCAGTTCAACATCCATGGCCTCACCACTGACACCATTGCTAGTGGTGACTTCATAGCTTTCTCCGACGAGGATGAAGCCAACGATGTAAGCAATAAGTTGACCGTAGATAACTTGATGGAGACTGGGTTGCCGCTGGTTACTGAAGATACGGTTGCTGTAGCTACGGACTACATGGTCTTCCTTGATGGCGGGGCTACTGGTAACGCGAATAAAGAATCCATCGCTGACTTTGTATCAGGTATTGCAGGCACCAACGTCACCGCATCTAGCGGTCAATTAAGTGTGGGGGCTGCTGGCGCGAGTCTTGGGCTTGTAGTCGCACTAGGAGGATAGATGGCCGAAACACTAAAATCAAACTTTGAAGTCTCTAACGGGACGACAGAAGTGAAAATCCTAGACGGCGCAGGGAGCGGTATCGTCTACACCATCCTGTCTATCAGTATATGCAATACGAGAAGCGGTGATGATGAAACCTTCGACCTGTTCATTGACGATGTGAACGGAACCTACGGCAGTTCTGGCGACCACTTCTATCTCTACATGACCCAATCATTACCTGCGTTAGCGACATTCGTGCATAACGACAAACTGGTTCTGACTGACGATGACGAGTTGGTATTCGTGTTGGACGACAACACGAATGGAACCGACGTGGATATTTCTGTTACCTACTTAGAGCAAACTTAAGCATGGCTGGCCTAGTAACAACAACCACCCGTAACGGTAGAGGCTCTGGCTACGCTGACG
>Ga0080013_1003317_pt1 | contig 17210 bp, 19 predicted proteins | sample ETNvirenome_6_85_FD_69236 | JGI IMG/M metagenome (GOLD analysis project Ga0080013, IMG submission 69236) | Marine viral communities from the Pacific Ocean - ETNP_6_85 (SPADES assembly) (version 2) | ecosystem: Environmental > Aquatic > Marine > Oceanic | place: Pacific Ocean | collected 2013-06-19 | reverse complement strand
TAAGTCTTCAAAGATAACTCAAAATCTAATGAAATATGGTATAGAAACTTACTCAATAGATACTTCTGGCTATGAAGACATAGCAGAGATGCCAAGAGAAGTTCTTCAAATTAGAAAAGAAGAAGCAACTGTAATGGATTCAAACAACTATTTATTCCAGAGAATAAGGAACCTATAATATGTTTAAAATTTCAGATGAAGACATTATGTCTTTTGTTAAGAAGTCGTATAAAAAAGAGGCAAAAGAAGCTGGGCTTCTTGAAGAAGAGGTAGAGGGTGGTAAAATAAAAATTGATTCTGGCTGTGAGGGGATACCTGTTTATCCAACACTTAATTTAAATAAATTAATAGGCAAAAAACAACCATCCGACGTAGACGCCAGGCAGTTTCGGGGGATGCTGGAGAGAGTAGGTATAAGTGTAGTTGGCGGGGATGTGAAATCGAGGATACAATCTTTAAATAATATTATAGTAAATACGCTTGAGACAGACATGAAGGGCGTTGCTTTGGACCAGATGGTTTCTAGGTTTGTCTTTTTAGATAGCTTTTTGGCCTTATTGGACAGGGCGTCATATGAGCCGCAAATGGCTGGGCTGCTACTAGAGCCTCTAATAGCAGCCGTCCTCAAAGGCGAGCAGAAGGGTGGCACACAAGTAATAGCTGATTTTGAAGTAACGGGGGAAGATATAGATACGGGTGTTAGTTTGAAATTAAAGGGCGACAATATTGTCAAAGGAAGCATGATATTGTTTATAAAGGGTTTGCTGATTCACGGTGAGATAGGCTTTTATCACGTTCGGAAACTTTCACAACCTAAAAGCAATATTGTAAATGCGGTCGACATGTCTTACCACAATATAGAGAGGCCCCCCAAGCTTTTTGAATACTTGGTCGAACAGATTAAATATCTTCGCACCCGAGATATGAAGAAGGCTGTCGATGTAGCTCAAGACAATACAGATGAGGTTAAAAGAATAATCGCGGAGATTGATAAACTTATGATAAGCCCAGAAGCCCTTGCCAATTCATTATATTTTGACCCAAACGGGGTCTACAAAAGAGAGATAGAGGAGATAGTCGCTAAAAAGTTTTTCTCTGATATATCGAAAAAAGAAGGCGGCACGACGGCAGTTCATTTCTCCGTCCTAGGTATAGAAGGCACTCATGTGGGCAATATAAAACTTCCCACAGTAAACGAACTAAGGGTAAGAGCAGCGACTACCATCAATAAATTAAATGATGATGTGGCTGATTTATACAAGAACATCGGACTGCTTTCCTGCATAATGAAGAATTATACTTCAAGCTCTGGTATAGGGAGAGACGCCTTTGCCGAAAAAGCATCGGAGTATGCAGTTGAGATTCAAAACACCGCTGAAGAAATTTCTAGCCCAAAACAGGAATAGGTGTTACATTGACGAGCGAGGAAATAATTGAAATTTGCACATATAGCTGATACCCACATTAGGAACCTTAGGTATCATAAAGAGTATCGAGCAGTTTTTGATCAACTGTATAAGGCTATCAAACAAGAGAACGTTGATTATATTATTCATTGTGGTGATATCGCCCACACAAAGACGCAGATCTCACCAGAGTTTGTGGATATGTGTTATGATTTTTTAAGCAGTTTAGCTGACATTGCGCCCACATACGTTATTCTTGGCAACCATGATGGGAACTTAAAGAACACGGGAAGAATGGATGCTCTTACCCCAATCGTGGAGGCGGCTGAACATTCAGACTTGCACTTGCTAAAAGACTCACAAGAGGTCTATCTCCGAAATGGGTTCACCCTTAATGTGCTGTCGGTCTTTGATGAGAAAGGTTGGAGCGATCCATCCAACTACGATAACGTAAATATTGCTTTGTACCATGGCTCCATCTCTAGCTGCCAGACGGACAGCGGCTGGGTCATGGAGAACGGGGAACACGAGGTAGGCATCTTCGAAGAGTTTGATTATGCCTTCTTGGGGGATATCCACAAGGCCCAAGCAATGGATAGATTGGGAAAGATTCGTTATGCTGGATCAACTATCCAGCAAGGATTCGGAGAGTCCGAAGACAAGGGGGTTTTGATCTGGGATATCCAAGATCGTCACAATTTCACCGTCAAGCCTATAATTTTCCAAAACCCTAAGCCCTTTGTTACGGTAGAGTTGCAGAATGGGAAAGTGCCCAACGTTGATGTGCAAGATGGGGCACGAATTCGGATTTTTTCGAACGAGAGCATTACTCTAGAGAGCATGAAGAAGGCTGTTGATGTAGCACAGCATAAGTTCAGACCAGAAAGCATTACCTTTCTTAGTGGCAACATTAGTCGTAGGAGTTTAGCAGATGATACAGTTGAGGATCTCCATCACGACGACCTAAGAGATATAGTCGTCCAGAGGCGCTTGATAAAGGAGTTCTTGGCAGATTATCAACTTAGTGACAACATTATGTCTAATGTTTTGGAACTAAACGACAAGTATAACTTAATGGCTGAGGAGAAAGAGGAGGTCCTGAGGAACGTCAACTGGAAGGTACGGAACCTCAAGTTCGATAACCTATTCAACTATGGGGAGGATAATTCGATTGACTTCTCAAATCTCAATGGTGTAGTCGGAGTCTTCGGTAAAAACTATACGGGGAAGTCTAGTATCATTGATAGCTTGTTGTATACGATGTACAACACAACTTCAAAGAACGAGCGTAAAAACCTGAACGTTATTAACTTTGATAAAGACTATGGCTGCGGAAACTTAGAACTACTAACCGAAGACGGCACCGTGTGGACGATTTATCGACAATCAGACAAGTATCAGAAGAAGTCGAAAGGGCAACAAATCACTGAGGCTAAGACGGATGTTCGCTTTACTTCTGTGGCGATCGATGGCACAGAGTCTGTCCACAACAGCTTGACGAGAAACGAGACTGATAAAGAGATCAGGAAAACCTTTGGGACGATTGATGATTTCTTGCTGACTTCAATGTCATCACAACTGGACGCTCTCTCCTTCATTCGAGAAGGTTCGACAAAGAGAAAAGAAATCTTTGCCAAATTCTTGGATCTTGAGTTGTTCGATCGAAAGTTCAAGTTCGCTAAGTCGGAGGCTTCTACCTTGAGAGGGGCTCTAAAGAGAATGGAAGGTAAAGAATACGCAGCAGATATCGATAAGGCTCTGTATGACCTGCAGGAGTGCTCCTCTGACCACGAGCAGAAGCAAGAGGAGGTGGCTGCTGCTGCCAAGCTTGTAAAGAGCCTAGAACAGCAACTGAGAGCCTTACAGGAAGCTATAGACAATACCCCAACCGAGTTGATAGACATTGAGGGTCTCCGTTCTAAACTGGGGAGAGCTATCCGAGAGAAGAAGCGCTTGCGAAAAGAGACTGGAGACTTATCTGTAAAAAGTGCTACTTCGCAGAGACTGATTGGCGAGATCCAAACTTTCTTGGATGGCGTCGATCTCACCGAGCACGAAGAAACGCTAAAGAAAGCTTCAGACCTAAGAGAACTGATTTTGGAAATCGATTCGGCCCTGAGGGGCCTGAAGATCGAACAGAAGAGGAACGAAAGACAGTCTTGTATTCTAGTTGGGATTCCGTGTGGATCCTCTTATCCGGCCTGTAAATTTATCAAAGATGCCAATGTAGTTCAAAAGAAGATCCCGATTAATGCTGAAAACCAGCGGCTATTGGAGGAGAAAAAAGGTGAGCATGTAAAGAGTCTCAACCTGCTTGATGTTGTTAGAGCAAGGAAGGCAGTAGATGATTGTGCCGCGCTGCGGTCACGCAAACAAGAGCATGAGCGGTCGATAGACAAGTCAGGTTTGATCATTCTCAAGAACAAAGCTTTGATCGAAACCCTTGATACCAAGATCAATACCCTCACAGATAAGGAACAAGAATATTTACGCAATAAGGATGCAGTAGACAATTTGGCCAATTTGATGGCGGAAAAGAATACTCTCAAGCGTAGTGTTGACTCTGCCGAAAAGAATAAGCAGGAGCTTTATAAACAAGTGAGAACGCTCAACAAAAGGCTTGGCTCGCTAGAGCAGAAGGTGGAGAATCTACGATTTCAACAGGCAGAACTAGTAAAGCTCCAGGAAGAGTATTCGGCGTATGATCTGTATCTCAAATGTATGCACAGCAACGGAATTGCTTATGACATCATTAAGAGTAAATTGCCAACCATTAATGATGAAATTTCAAAGTTTCTAATGGGGATAGTCGATTTTAGCATTTACTTCGAAGACGACGGCAAGAGGTTAAATATCCATATTCAACACCCAGAGCAAGATGCCCGACCATTAGAGATGGGCTCCGGGGCAGAAAAAACGATTGCTGCGATGGCTATTCGGCTTGCTTTGTTATCCGTGTCGAATCTTCCAAAGGGTGACATCTTTATTCTCGACGAACCTGGTACGGCCCTAGACGAGGAGAATTTGGAAGGGTTCACACGAATGCTGGGGATGATAAAGTGCCACTTCAAGACAGTTCTGTTGGTTTCTCACCTTGAGACACTCAAGGATTGTGTGGACATTCAAATCTGCATCGAACAGAAAGACGGCCATGCTTTTGTAAACTGCTAAACTAATTATAACATCTGGAGGTGTTATGGTTATGGCAAAAGCAATTTTAGATAAGGGCTTAGAAAAGATACTCTCCCGCAAGTTACTGGTGTGGGCAACAGCTACAGGACTAGCAGCTGCTGGCTTTGTGACTAGCGGAGATTGGGTTGTCATCTCTGGACTTTACCTTGGAGGCCAGAGTGTCATCGACGCAATTGTCAAACTCAAGGCTGCGTAATGCCTGTTTTTCTCGCTTTTTTGGCCAAGTATTGGAAAGAACTACTAATTGCATTCTTATTCTTAATCATATCTGCTTCTTGGTACTATGACCGTTCATCCTTAATTGATGCGATGGATAGTGCTACTTCTCGCTATGAGCAAGAACTTCTTGTGGTGAAGGAGAGTCATGCACGAGAACTAAAGCGGAAAGAGGACCTTACTAGAGAATACGAAAAGAAGGTTGAAGGTCTGCGCTCTTCCTTTCTTGAGAAAGAGGAGGAGTTGTTCCTTCTTAGATCGGCAAGGGTAAAAGAGATTACCATCTTAAGACAGGCCGACCCAGGGGAAATCGCCGAGAGGATAGAAAGTGAGTTTGGCTTCACCTATGTGGACTAAGCTTGTATCAATGACGACACTAGGCCTAGTCTTAGTGTCGCAAGCTCAAGCTAGTGAGGGTCGGTTTACCTTGCTACCCCAAGGTGGAAGAGTCCCGTTTGAAGCGACGTGCTTTGATGATGTAGCAACTGCTGAACTGCTTACTTGGAGAGAATTCCAAGAACAAGAATTCAAAAACCGCTTAGAACTAGAGCTTAATCTTCAGAGCGAAGAACTGATGCTACAGATCAACACTCTGGGAATAAGACTAGAAGAGAGCACCATACGGTACGAGAAGAGTATCCTTCTACGAGATGAAGAGATCAAGTCTCTCCGTGAGATAATTAAAAAAGACAGAAAGGCAAACATATCCCTAATCGTAGCAGGTTCTATGGTGGTAGGTGGCGCTGCTGGGTTTGGTTTGGCCTTATTGATAAAGGAGTGACGTGTGAAAGATTATAACCGCATTGCTCGTATAGAGCAAGCTATAGCGAAAAAGTATGGCTCCAAGACAGTAGAGGATCCGAGGTCAAATTGGGACGACGCCAAAGAGGGCGATTACCAAGAACAACTCAAGAAACTGGCTACAAGAGAGGCTAACTTCGAAGAAAGGACAGAGAAAGAAGAGGTGAATGGCATTTTAATGTCTAAAAAACTACTTACTAGAGAAACTACGAGGAGAAGCTGCCCCGTTTGCAAGGTTTATTCTTTCAGTCTTAAGGACGATGCTTACATGAATAGGTACGATTGTTGTTTTAACTGCTATGTTCATTGGGTAGAAGGAAGAGAAGAGAGATGGGAAACTGGCTGGCGTCCGACTAGAGGAGACAAATAATGGCAACCACATTGGAAATCATCAGAGGAATCTCACAAGCGGCTGCGAATGCTTATGATGGGGCGCATGTAGAGAATTATTCTTCTGACGGCAAAGCACGAACTGTTGGGCTCAAGAGGGAAGAGGGGGACCCCATTACCGATAAGCGAGTGATGGATGGCTTTGGGGTCCGTTTTCACGGGAATCAACTATGCATCAACTACCAGTCAGAGCTGCAGTTAAAGGAAGTGTATGGTGGCTCGCTTGAGAGTGACATTGAGTCGATGTTATCTAACATTGCCAAGTTCTTGAAGAAAGAGTACAAGGTCATCACTGGTGATTCATTGACACTTACTCCATCAGGGGAAGTGGAAATCATTGTACAGAACACTTCTAGAATCCGAGCATGGTGCCAGGCTCACCAATATTACGATATCGGTTCGCTCAAAGAGGTGGAGGGTACTACATCTCCCTCAGAAGACCGGCTTGATAGTTCCTTTAAGAAGTTTTTGGACCAAGGTGGGTTCAAGGGTAAGAGGCCACAGAACGACTCCAGAAAAAAGGGGTAAAGCTCGATGGCATACAAGCTTTCCAAAAAGCAGAAGATGCGAGAGATTGTAAAGTCTGGCAAAGACCCATCGTATTTTATCAACAACTACTGTAGAATCTCTCATCCCATGGATGGCTTGATCCCCTTTAAGACGTATCCTTACCAAGATGATATGCTGGAGAACTTCAACGATCATCGTTTTAACGTTATTTTGAAGGCTCGTCAATTAGGCTTATCAACAATTGTGTCGGCTTATGTCGTCTGGATGATGTTGTTTCATCGAGATAAGAATGTTTTGGTAATGGCAACTAAATTCTCAACAGCCACGAATGTTGTTAAGAAAGTCAAGAACATTATGAAGAACCTGCCTGAGTGGATCAGGATTTCGGACATCAAGATTGATAATCGCGCTTCTTTCGAATTGGGGAACGGGTCACAAATAAAGGCTACATCTACATCAGGAGACGCAGGGCGCTCCGAAGCTCTCTCACTATTGGTGATCGATGAAGCTGCCCATGTAGAGGGTCTTGATGACCTGTGGACGGGTCTCTATCCGACCCTTTCAACTGGTGGTCGTTGTATCGCGCTAAGTACACCAAATGGTGTGGGAAATTGGTTCCACAAAATCTATGTCAATGCAGTAGACGAGAACAACGATTTCTTTCCCTCTAATTTGCCTTGGGACGTACACCCAGAAAGAGACCAGGCATGGTTTGAAAAAGAGACCCGCAATATGTCGAGGCGGCAGATCGCACAAGAACTGGAATGCAACTTCAATACTTCTGGTGAGACGGTTATCCACCCAGACGATATTGCTTATGTAAAGAGCTTAAAGTTAGAGCCGAAATACCGAACTGGCTTTGACCGAAACTATTGGATCTGGGAAAGTTATCAGCCAGGCGAAGATTACTTACTCATAGCAGATGTAGCCAGGGGAGACGGAAAAGATAGCTCGGCCTTTCATGTTTTTAAGATTTCGAACATGGAACAGGCAGCAGAGTACGAGGGCAAACCTAACTTAGATTTGTATTCCAACATTTTGTCAGAGGTTGGGAGAGAGTATGGTAATGCCCTTCTGGTAGTTGAGAATATCGGAATTGGTATGGCTGTCTTAGAGAAACTTGAATTGTTAAATTATCAAAATCTCTACTACTCCTTAAAGGGAACTCACGAATACGTCGACCAAGACGCAGCATATGCAAATAGTAATTCCGTACCTGGCTTCTCCACAACCACTAAGACGAGACCATTGATTGTAGCGAAGTTGGAAGAGTTTATACGAAATAAGCAAGTAACTCCACACTCTAGCCGCCTATGTAATGAGTTAGAGACGTTTATTTGGAACAACGGAAAGCCCCAGGCTATGCGAGGATATAATGATGATTTAACCATGGCTTTGGCTATTGGATGCTGGGTCAGGGACACAGCCTTAACCGCAAACAAAAAAGAGAGTGATTACCGAGAGGCGTTCTTTAATTCAATAGGAGTAATAGGCAAACGACTTGATACGACAATTCCGGGGATGCTGAAGCATAACCGATCAGACGAGGCATTGCAAAAAGCAGCAGAAATGACTGGTGAATACATGTGGCTATTAAGGGGATAATGAATGGCAAGTGCAAAAGACAAGAATCCTAGAAACCCAACTTCGGACCTGTATAAGAGATTAACTAAGCTCTTCTCTGGTCCGATTGTCAGCAGGAGAACCCAAACTGGCAGGAGAATGCGGAAGCAGCAGCTTGATAAGTTTGGCAATTTGTTCAAGTCGGCCAGTGGGCAAGAATTCAAGAGAACTCATTATAACCCATTTGAGTCTATGAATTCAAATTATATGTCAAATCAAGGGCGTACTGAGCGGTATGTCGATTCAGACCAGATGGAATTCACTCCAGAAATCTCAACTGCTTTGAATATCTATGCTGACGAGATGACAACATCTTCGGCACTAGCGGACCTCTTACACATCAAGTGTCCTAACGAAGAGATACGTTCTATCCTCCACAGTCTATACTATGACGTGCTCAACGTTCGGGATAACTTGTTTGGTTGGTCGAGGACGACTTGCAAATATGGAGATTTCTTCTTGTACTTGGACGTTGATGAGACGTATGGAATCCGACATGCTATTGGATTGCCACCCGGTGAAGTGGAAAGGCTTGAGGGAGAAGACAAAACAAATCCTAACTACGTTCAGTTCCAATGGAATTCTGCTGGTATGACTTTCGAGAATTGGCAAGTCGCACACTTTAGAATCCTAGGCAACGACAAGTACCACCCATATGGAACTTCAGTGCTGGAGCCCGCTAGGAGGATCTGGAGACAGCTGACTCTAATGGAAGATGCTATGATGGCATACCGAATCGTTAGAGCCCCGGCCAGAAAAGCGTTCTATATTGACGTTGGAAACATCCCACCCCAGGACGTTGAACAATACATGCAGCGAGTCATGACATCGATGAAGAGGAATTCTGTTGTTGACAAGAACACGGGCAGAATCGACCTTCGCATGAACCCCATGAGTATCGAAGAAGACTATTACGTTCCTGTTCGCGGTGGAACAAAATTCGCAGAAATAACAGAGGTTGGTGGACAAGAGCGCAACCACGATATTGAAGATGTGAAGTATCTAAGAGATAAATTGTTTTCAGCACTCAAGGTACCAGCCTCTTATCTAACCCAAGGGGAAGAAGGTTCAGAGGACAAGACTACTTTGGCACAAAAGGATATCCGATTTGCCAGAACTGTCCAGAGACTACAACGACCTATGATAACAGAATTGGAGAAAATTGGGATTGTTCACCTTCACACTCTGGGTTTTCGTGGAGATGATTTGGTGAGCTTCACCTTACAGTTAAACAATCCTTCAAAGATTGCCGAAATCCAAGAGCTTGAGCATTGGAATCAGAAGTTTACAGTTGCTAATGCTGCTACCGAGGGCCATTTCAGCAACAGGTGGATCAATGAAAATATCTTTGGACGTTCGGAAGAAGAATTCGAGAGAAACAAGCGAGAGATGTATTATGATCGCAAGTATGAAGCTGAATTGAATGCCGTTGGAGAAATGGCTGGAGAAGCTATGGCTGGTGGAATGACTGGAATGGAAGGAGGGGAGTCTGGGCTTCCCGCTTTTGAGCCCGGAGGTGATTTGCCGGGAGCGGACGAGGTTGGGGTGCCTGAGGGATTACCGGATGAGCCGACAGGTGGTGGAGAAGAATCGGGCGAGGATAGTCCACTCTTGGCCACTCCGGGCAAACGAGATGAAGACCTCAAGTGGTCCAAACCCCCTAAACGGCAAGACCGCAGAAGCACAACGGCCCCACGGATCAAGTCTTACAAGAGGATGGCCACTCCTGAGTCAGTTATAGGAAAGACAACGAGGTCGCAACATCCAGGATATTCAGAGATGGCGACCTTATCTAGAGGCGTTTATACAGAAGACTCATCTAATTATGAAAATGAAGCAGTTTTACAAGAACAAAGGATCTTAACGATCAGTCGTGAAACTGAAATGTTGTTAGAGAATCTAAACAAAATGGAGTTGAGGCCTGATGAAACACAATAAAAAGAGAAATACCGCGTTTTTATATGAAAGCCTCGTTAAAGAGGTTACAAAGGCTACTTTACGTTCAGATACAGTGACCAAATCCTTTGTAGTTTCTATTCTCAAAGAACACTTCCACGCTAACTCGGAATTACATCGAGAGTTGAACCTCTACAAAACTCTCTGTGAAGTTCGAAATGTAAAGAAAGGTACAGCTGAGAAGATTCTCGCCGAAGTCAAAAGGGTCTATCATACCCTCTCTGAAGAAGATATTTTCGACGAACAATCAAAAGTGATAAAGAAAATAAATACTGGACTGTCAAAAACAGTTTACAACAACTTTGTCTCCAACTATAAGACTTTAGCAACTATTTCGCAAATGTTTTCTAGCAAGACACCTATTGCGAGCCGTGTAATCTTGGAAGATAATCTGGTGGAGTTAATGACCTCTGAGGTTGTTCTCGAAAACCAGATGAAGCCAATTGACAATCTTACATACAAAATGTTTGTCAAAAAGTTTAATGAGAAGTATGGCCCCTCCTTAAACGAGAGCCAGAAAACTCTTCTTACCAAATACGTAACCCTGTCACCAGAGAACGCTGTTGAGTTCAAAATCTTCATAAGCGAAGAGATAGGCCGACTTAAAGGGGTTGTCAAGTCCCTCAAGACTAGCAAAGGAGCTGCCTTGGATGAATCATTACGTAGCAAGAGCGACGAGGTCTATAATATCCTAGAGGGTTTCGCATCCCAGAGAATTAGTGATGACATGGTAAAGAAAATTTTGAAGATTCAATCCTTAGTGTTGGAAGAATAAGATGCCAAACATTAGAATCAGATTCACACCATCGGAGAAGAGCGTTTTCATAAAAGTCATTGATGAAGACGAAGTCCTAGCGTCTGTCAAACTGAAGGCTAAGAAGACTTTGGAGGGCAACATTATAATTTTCGATCATGGTGATATCGATATTGTTCTGAAGCCAGAGCACGAGAAGATAGTAACTTATAAAAAAGATAGTGTCAACGGGAATGTTGCATATGGTGCAGCAGACCGTATGTTTAAGTACCTCGCCTCCAGGGGGGTCATCAACCTAGACACTGTACAAGGGGCTGGCGTCTTGGATTCTTTCGAGGCGAAGATCCCACAGACGAACATAGAGGTTCCGATAAAAGTCATAATGCTGACTTTGGCAAAATGGATTGAGAAAGAACGGCCCTACTTTGAATATGGTGACGATTACGAGGATATGATGAAGGACCGACTTCTAGAGCCTGACGATGAAGAGGCCACAGAACTAGGAGAAGTCCCGCAGGATAAGTCTAAGGGCTCTATCGTGCCCGGATACCATCGTAGTCCTTATTGGATGAGTCACATTTTAGAACAAAAGGAGTAATGATGGAATTGCTATGGTTCGTGTTGGCGGCATATGGCATGACGTTCCTGATTGTCTATGCAAGTATCTTTAATAAAATTCGACCCAGTAAAGAGTGGTTGGGAGGCTTTGGCAAGCTTTTTCACTGTTCTTTATGTATGGGATTTCATGTTGGCTGGGTTTTGTTCCTCCTTAATCGATGGACGGAACTATTTACTTTTGAATACACACTCGTGAACTTTATTGTTTGTGGGTGTGTGTCCGCAGGAACTTCATTCATGTTGAGTATGCTAATCCAAGATAAGGGGGTGAGATATGTCACTACAGTGCAACATCTCAAGTCGTAGTTGGTTCCTACGACCTGTCGCACGCTGCTGTTCCGGGTCGTGACTCGGGCGGGTAGTGCCCGCAAGTAAGTTAAGAAGGGGTTTTTATCATGTCTAAGAAATTACTAACAGAATACTTTGCTCTTTGCGATGGTGGAGTTTGTTCCGACTACCTGACCGAAAATGAAAAAAAGCGAATGTCTGAAGGTAAGGCCTTCTATATGACAGGCAAGATTCAAGTAGCTGATGTGCAAAATGGCAATGGCAGAGTCTACCCAAGAAGAATCCTAGAGAGGGAAATGAAAAACTATGGGAAACTCATTGAGGGCCGTCGGGCTCTGGGTGAACTAGACCATCCCGATTCCTCCGTGGTTGAGTTGAAGAACTGTTCACACTTGATCACGGAGGTTTGGTGGGAAGACAATAATGTCATGGGGAAATTAGAATGCTTAAACACCCCTGCTGGTAAAACTCTAAGAGCCCTGGCTGAATCGGGAATCGGAATTGGAATCTCGTCTAGGGGGTTAGGCTCGGTACGCCAAGAAGGAAAGAAGGTCATGGTTGAAGACGACTATAACCTCATCTGTTTTGATGTTGTGTCAGATCCTTCTGCTCCAGGAGCTTTTATGCGACCAGTCTTTGGGGGAGGAAGAAAACGTGGCCCTTCGATCACTATGGGCTTGGGCGAGCACAATAAAAACACTGAACTTCACACTTTACTAAATGAAATCCTAAGGAAGTAAAATGAAAAAGTCCGAACTAAAAGCAATGTTGAAGCCTCTTATAAAAGAGTGTATCAAAGAGAGCCTTCTTGAAGATGGCATCCTATCTAATGTGATTATGGAAGTTACAAAAGGTCTTGCTACGGCACCATTAGTAGAGCATGCCAGTGTAACTAGAACGAGAGAATTGCCAATCCCGATGGGATTGGGGGTTCGAGATAAGGCTCCGCCTATCGGCAAAAAGTTAGCAGAGCAGAAAAAGAAGTTAATGGGTGCCATTGGTTCTGGCGCTTATGGTGGGATTGACTTATTTGAGGGAACCACCCCAGCACCTGGCCAAACTTCTCCTGCTCAAAGTGCTGACCCACTAAGCGGGACAGACCCCAATGATGCAGGGGTTGATATCTCTGGGATCATGGCCATTGGGGGTAATCGATGGAAGCACTATCTTTGAGACCATTCGATGGGACAAGACTACTTATAAAAAGAAAAAGAAAAAGGACACTACAATGGTTTATTTTTACGCACCAAGCATCGAGATCGAAATAGAGCAAATTATGGAAGCGACTGGAAAGCCCCAGATCGATCCAGCTGAACTCGACTCGGAGGGAGAATTAATTCCTGCGGAATTGTGCGCAGGTATGACCTCCCCCAAGTACGACCGAGAGCTAAAAAGATTTGTTCTAGCATGTAAGATGGACTCAGATCCACGCCCAGGCTGGGAAGTAAAAACTATACAGGAAGTTAATATCGACTACCCTGGTTTATTGGAGGAATAGAAATGGCTATTAAATGGAGTTGGCAGTTTCACGATGAGACATCAGACACACTAGAGGATCTTGACTGGGTGAACTCTCACAGCACATCTGTAAGGCCCAATACTACATATAAATTTGCCCCTGAAGGAGCAAATGTAACCGGCTCGGTCCTGGAGCTTTACAACAGCGCCCAGAATGCTAAGATCCCAGCCGGGATTGGACCTGACGAGGGAGCAGTCTGTGTAGCCGAGCGTGTCCCAGACGGACAGACTTATGGAAACAATACTTATAAGATCTTAGTTTCCAATGCGAGTGGTGGAATCTATACTTATGCTCCATCCTATAACTCATATGTAAGATTGTATGTAGACAACGTCTACAAAGGGGCGGGCGCTACTATCAATATCCATAAGTGGAATTTTTGGACTTTAAAATATTCATGCACAGGCTCAACGTGGTATGCTAGTGTATGGCTCAACGGAGAAGAGTATATTTCAGAGGCGTCAGATGCCGAAAGCGCCCAAAGCTCTGGACAAGCCGTGACCTTCTATGGGCCCGCAGCAGCTAACGCTAGTTATGGAGCAATAGCTAATATCATTGTCTATGACGCATATTCTGACGACTCAGAAAAAGTTAGATATGTTACTCGTCTTGACCCAAATACTGACACGTCTGAAACAGGCACTTGGGCACCCGATTCCGGTACTGATAATTTCGCTCGACTTGGTAGTGGATTTAACGCGAGCACATATACACAAGAATCATCTCCATCTGTAGGAGACGAGGTTATTACCTCGTTTTCTGGAAACATTGCAGCCTCTTTAGGAGTGACTCCGACAGCCGTTAACGCTGTTACTGTACATGCGATGTCGACTGGCCTGAATAACGTCACGCGCGCAGAAGTCGGAGATCAAGGTGGGTCCGGGACAACAGCTGGGGCTGATACCGTAAACTCAAACGATACAACCTACCAGTATGCCACGGCTACAACCAAACCAACATCTGGTGGAGCGTGGGCAACCTCTGATTCTATTAAGTGCAAGCTTGAGTATTCTGGTAGCGCTTAATGGCTGCTTCACAGCTACAAGGCTTATTCTCGACAGTCGTCTATGAATACAGCCCCAACCCATCGCAGCTACAAGGGTTATTTTCAACTGTCGTCTATGAATACAGTCCCAACCCATCGCAGCTACAAGGGTTATTTTCAACTGTCGTCTATGAATACAGTCCCAACCCATCGCAGCTGCAGGGCCTATTTGCAACAACTGTCTATGATGCAGATCCGAATGTAAGCGATATTACTGGCTCAACAGCAGCTACAGCTTCTTTTGTTGCAGCTGTTGGTGGTCTTGAACAATCTATTTGGACATGGACTTCTATCCCTGGCGGCTCATCTATCGCGAACTCACAGATAGCGTTTCCCGATAACAAAGCTACAACGCCTATCAATATGAGTGGCAATGTTGGTTTGTATCATTTCGAAGGCAACGCTAACGATAGTTCGGGAGAAGGTACAAACGGAACGGTGTCTAATGCTACTCAGGTCACTGGCCGAGTAGGGTCAAATGCATACCATTTTAACAGCAACTCCTCGACATATATAACTTTAGGAGCAGCTAGTGATTACGCTTTCACATCAGGAGATTTTTCTATCGCATTCTGGGTTAATCCTCACTCCTCTCAAGATAGTTATGCACCTTTATTCTCAAAACTTGGAAATGGTGGGTGGGGCTCCAATAGCAGAGGGTACTGGATTGATCAAAATGCAAGCACAGCAAATCGATATCGATGGGGCATTCGGCATGGAACAAGCAACACCTATGGTTCAAACTTTGATTTAACTCATTCTGTGTGGAGCCATGTTGTTGCCACCAAGGAGTCAGGGACCTATAAGGTTTATGTCAATGGGTCGCAAGTCACTTCTGACTCGATGAACGATACAATTAACCAGACTGACAATGATAGTGCCTTAGTTCTTGGTCGGCACGGCTTAGGATATACAGGCAACATTGAGTTTTCAGGCTCTATAGACGAGTTTGCAATTTGGTCTCGTGCGTTATCTTCTGTTGATATTAAAGACATTTACCTAGCACAGTCTGGCTCTGTCGCAGGAACTGGCAATACTCTTAGTTTTGTACCTGATGTGATAGGTACATATACCGTGAAATTCGAAACAGGTTTAATATCTGGAAGTGCAGATGCTGTGATTAGTGCTGTAGTTTCCGGCCCAGATGGAATCAGCAAGATCATTAATATTTCCAAAGATAGTATAGGGTCCATTTTAGGAATCACTTATGGAGATATTGATAAAATCAATGATATTGACTAGTTATAAGACAAGAGAGGAATTATGAGTCAAAGAAGAGGTGGTAATCGCCACAATCGACAGAACAGAAGTACAAGAAAACAAGACACTAAAGGCAAGCGTCCTAGTCACGTCACTGTGGAGCCGAGAGATAACGAACATATCGACCGAGCTATTAAGCGTTTTCTCAAGAAGTGCAAGAAAGAAGGAATCGTAGAAGAGTATAGACAGAGAGAGTATTTCGAAAAACCCTCTGTTAAGCGTCATCGAGCAAAGCTTCGAAGATTGGCTGCGATTCGAAAGCAGAACCAAGAAAATAAAGAATAACCTCTTCACAGAAGGACTATCACAAAAGATAAATGGGTTTTCTATGAAGAAGATACTATTTATTTTGTGAATGAAAGAGCATTTCTTTACACAAGGAAATTAATATATGTCGACTTTATTAGAGCAAGCAATCATCGATGCCAAAGCCCTCAAAGAAGCAGCGCTTAAAAATGCAGAGACTTCTATTCTTGAGAAGTATGGCAGTGAAGTGAAGCTAACAGTAGAGAGCTTACTAGAACAAGAGCTGGATGACCCTTTCGCAATGCCTCCAGAAGAAGAGGAAATGGGTCTACAAGATGAGGTTCCCTCTGGTATCGAGGCTGACATCCCTTTTGCTGCTGCTGAAGGCGAGAAGATGTGTTCTTGCCCTGATGAGGGCGAGGAGACAACAATGACTCTTAGTCTAAGTGATCTGCAGTCGATGGCCGATGATCTTGACGGAGAATTCGGAGAACAAATACCGCAAGAAGATCTTATGGGAGACCTGGGGATGGAACCAGGAGGCGAAGGAATCCCAGGAGCACCTGAAGAGTTCGAAGATGAAGAAGATGAACTAGATCTAGATGCTCTCATGGAATCCCTACAATCTGATGATGTTGAGGAAGAGCTTTATGAAGCTGCTGATCTTGACGAAGAAGAAGAACTAGATGAAGCTGCCATCAAAGAACTCGTAGAAGAACTTGTTGTAGATATTAGCAACCAAAAGACAGGTTGGCTCGCAACACCAGAACCTCATATGCAACATGCCGAAGAGGTTGAATTAGCTAGATTAGCGTCCACTGAGGCCCAAGAGAAAGTTTCTGCTCTTAGGGATGCCCGTGCGCGTTTAACAGTAACAAACGAATCCTTGGATAATAAAAATAAAAAGTTATCCAAAACCATTTACGCATTAAACAGAGAGCTGCAAAAGCTTATTCTAGAAAATGCAAAACTTCTCTATTCGAATCAGACATTGAATAGCCCCTCCCTGAATGAGCGGCAAAAATCTCAAATTGTCGAATCTATTCAGACAGCTGATTCTGTTGAAGAGGCGAGGGTAATCTATGAGACCCTTCAAAGTGCCGTGGGTTCCGATCGCAAGATCAGAAAAGAACCTAAATCACTGCGCGAAGCAATCAGGAAACCTTCCACACTGACTATGCCAAGGCGAGAAAAAAGGACTCCAAAGCGGGAAACTGTTTTGAAGGAACGTTTTCAAAGATTGGCTGGGATCAAATAACAGAAAGAAAGAAAATTCACTATTAAAGGAGGTGATATAAAATGTCAGTTTTAAATAAACTTACTGAAGGGATCGTGAATCGCGATCTCAAGAAGCAGGGTGATGCCTTGCTCCGAAAGTGGGAAAGG
>Ga0080013_1003316_pt1 | contig 17221 bp, 27 predicted proteins | sample ETNvirenome_6_85_FD_69236 | JGI IMG/M metagenome (GOLD analysis project Ga0080013, IMG submission 69236) | Marine viral communities from the Pacific Ocean - ETNP_6_85 (SPADES assembly) (version 2) | ecosystem: Environmental > Aquatic > Marine > Oceanic | place: Pacific Ocean | collected 2013-06-19 | reverse complement strand
TACTTCAATTCTTGTCTTTAACTCTTTAATGCTCGCCACTAGTAGTGGAATTACATCGGTATATCTTAAGGTTAAATTGTCTGAATCAGATGCGTCTACTGCCTCTGGCAGAACCGACTGAACATCTTGAGCTATTAAGAATGATCTGCGTTTGTTTTCCTCATCCTTATACTTACCGATAACAGCCCGTAACTTGCCAACTTTCTCTACAGCATCGTCAATATTTTCTATAATATCTTTATTTCTTTCATCCGAGGCAACTGCCCAACTGGTTGCGTTTGCCCCCAACTCCACACCGTTACTAACATTCTGTACAGTTAATTTACCGCTCTGGCTGAATATTTTATATTGTGTATCCCCGATATACAGCCCTGGATTATAAGTACCGGAAGCAACTGTAAGGGCTTGCGTCATTGTAACCGCCCCACCACTTGCAATAGTTATTGCATCGGCCTCACTAGCTGAACCAATCTGTCCTCCATCAGCTACAGTAATACCTGCACTGTGTACATCTCTTTGACTGAACGTAACGGCCCCACCGCTTGCAATAGTTACAGCATCTGCATCTGACGCACTACCTATTTGCCCTCCATCGGCTACGGTAATACCTGCACTGTGGACATCTCTCTGGCTGAATGTAACGGCTCCAGCAGAAGCAATAGTTATGGAATCAGCATCTGTCGCTGTTCCTATAGTTCCCCCATCAGGAATGACTATATTTCCACCTAAAGTGGTCTGGGCTACAACTACATTAGTGCCATCACAGAATACTAATACTTTCTGCCCATTAGTTATTGTCACTCCCGATCCAGAAGATGTTTTAAAAACAATGGATTGACCACCACTAGTCGCATTGTCCACTACGTACAGCTTCTCTTTAGTGGGACATATAACATTCCTAGAAGCAGATAATGTACCTGTAAGTTTGATAATCATCTGTCTAGCTTCGTCCGTAACACCACTATTGGTGGTCAGGGTGTAATTCGCATCAGACATAGATACTGTAGCGTGTCCCGCTATGGCCTCCTCTATAAGAGTACCAATGTTTACATTAGTAGTGGTTCCCCACGTACCTGACTGCTCACCTGAGCCTATAAGTTCTAACCGTAATCTATCCGAATATGTACTTGCCATTTTTTATCCTATTAATGAGGTGTATCTGTCCAAATTGTACTAGTGTCTGCTATCTCCGTCCAACTACCAGACGGCCCTTGTGATATACCTGTCCATGTAGTTGTAGGTTCTTCTATGGGGAACCAATACGGCATTATCCCACTTGTAGCAGATGTTATAGAAAACCCTGTTACAGTTACCCCCATCGTAGTTGATACAGAACCCACAGCTGATGTTATTGCACCCGCAGTAGTTATTGCTTTCGTTATATCCTTATCTACGCTGTTTGTCGCAGATGTTATCGCCCCTGCCGTAGTTAATGTCGCTCCAGTATTTACATACCTAGCATGACTCGCATAAGCCGATACAGAATAACCAGGTGATCCATACATATTATTTATCCGAAAAATCTAAATACGCTAAATAAACTAACGCTATTGCAAAACCTACTAAACTTAATCCAGCTAGTAATCCGAACACTACGTCCCAGAAACCTTGCCATTTAAAACAGTCAATCTGCACTTTCCACTGAGTTTCCATCAATTTTTGCCCATTCTGTCACTAAATCAAAATACAGATTACCTTCAACCAGTGGAACTGAAAACACTTGGTCATCTGCCATTGTTAGCTTGATAGAGCCATTTTCGTTTGTGATCGGTGATAAAACATACTTCGCTGATTTTATCTGAAATGTACTTTTCATTTATAACTCCGCATCGAATGCAATGTAACTACTAGCATCATTTTGACCCAACAACATAGTGGAGTTTCCAGCCGTTAATGCCGTTCCCGTAACATCTGCTTGAATGGTCACGCCACTGGCAGAGGCCATCACAGAATTAATTGTCAGTGAATCCAAATTCTCAGCCGTATCGTCCGAATCAAGAACCCCTAGTGTCCCCCCGGACGAGAGACTAGGCACTGCCCTCATTTGAGGATTGAATTGAACAGGGAAACTTGCATCATCGTTTGAGGTACACATTCCCATATAGAATCTTGGATGGGCTGACTCTGCTTGATATTTATAAAAATAACGCTGACATTTGTGAAGCGTCACATCATACGGCTCGAACTCAAAGTCTGTTGCAGAAGAACCTTGCTCTAACTGCAAGCCAGTAAATAAAATCTCATCGCTAGTGGATGACGCAATATTTATGTTCGATGAAGAAACTCTATTAGTGGTATTCCCAACAGAAGCCCAAGTGGATGAATTGAGTGTACCAGAGGTAAAATTGCTGCCAGCCGCCAGCCAAATTATCACATACATTCCAACCCCGTTGTCGGGCGTTACTGCTCCCGTCAGTCCAGCGTATGTTAATTCTTTTTTCTCCCAAGTGTTTGCTGAACTAATTGTAAACGTTTTGGATAGTTGCAAACTAGCATCACTTGCAATCAACTCCGCAGTAGCCGTGCCAGTCAAATTACTTTTTACCCAAAAACTTAAGGTAAGTTGGTCTGGAGTGCTTTGACCTCCCTTAATCCGAAGCAGATTTTGTGCTTCAATCACCTGATAAAAGTCAACTTGTGCGTTGGCAGCCAAGCTAGTATCTGCTGTTGTACAATCGATCTTGGTGGAGTACGAGAAGCCGCTATTGGCAGGTACATCAGTGCTTCGTGCAATAGTATATGTTCCATGTGAAGCAATATCTACACCCCATCGGTCTGTTGTATAATAGCCACCTGAAGTTTTACCTGTGACCGAGGTGCTTCTTTGCCAAACGTCTTGGCCTCCGTTGATTAGCAAATTTTTATGTGCTTGCCCACCAATATCTGTCAGCACTTGACTGGCCGATCTTCCCTCTATAGATGTTCCATCTACTCTAAGAAAATCGTCATCTGCCACACCAGAGGTAAACTTAGCTACGTTAGTGTTTGATATGCCTGTATCCAAAGTTGCTGAAGTTCCAAGACCCAATGAAGTTCTTGCTGTTGCCCCTGATTCGGCTACAAAATTAGACCCGTTACCTACTATAAAATTACCGTCCGTTACCGCCAACCCCGCTACATCCGTTAGTTGGGCATCAGATGCTTGAGCTCCAATATCACTTAAAACCTCGGACGCACTCCTACCCTCTATAGAAGTTCCATCCACTCTAAGGAAATCATCATCTGCTACCCCAGACGTAAATTTAGCCACATTTGTATTAGATATACCTGTATCCAAAACTGCTGCTGTGCCTAATCCAATATCACCTCTTACTTCGCTGGCTTCTCTAGACTCCAAGCCATTAGCGGTAAATCTGGCATATTCATCATCAGCTACGCTCGCAGAGTCTATTTTTACCGCATTGGTATTTGAAATGCCAAATGTAAGACTTGCTTGCCCACCAATATCTGAAAGCACTTCTGATGTTGACCTCGACTCTAATCCATCGGCAGTAAAACGGGCATATTCGTCATCTGCAACACTTGAGGAATCAATCTTAACCGCATTGGTGTTAGAGATCCCAAATGTAAGAGAGGCTTGCCCACCAATATCACTTAGAACTTCTGATGCACTCCGACCCTCTATAGATGTCCCATCCACCTTGAGGAAATCATCATCTGCTACACCAGTCGTAAATTTAGCTACGTTGGTATTAGATATACCCGTGTCCAAAACTGCCGCTGTACCTAAGCCTAAAGAAGTCCTAGCAGTTGCCCCTGTTTCCGCTACAAAATTACTGCCATCACCTACGATAAAATTACCGTTAGTGACAGCTAATCCTGCTACATCCTGTAGCTGTGCGTCTAGTCGGGCGTTAGCTACTGTACCTGATAACTGACTCGCATCTATAGTTTTGTTAGTTAATGTCTGAGTTCCATCAGAAGTTACTGTTTTATCAGCGGGATAAGTAACAAATACGTCTTTAGTACCGGCAGAGAAATCTACCGCACTATCAGAATTACTCGATTTAAACACAGTAGTACGAGTGATAGTTGGCCCAGAAGTAGCGATTGTACCCAGACCAACTTCCCATTCATTCGCAGTAAGATGATGTATGGCGTAATGGCAAGTATTAGTATTGCCTATAGCAGAACTAAAGGTTTGGTATCCTGATACGGCCCCCGCTAAAGTTAATGCCCCAGTCCCTGTAGTAGTTGAAGTCTCCCGTACTCTATCCGCAAATATATGTGCCATATGTTATCACCTCACGCCAATCTTATAATCGCTGTAGACGCTCCCGCTGCAGGGAAAGTTATCAGTATATCTCCTGCTGTAGCTGTAATATTACCCCCAAAATCTAACGCACATACTGCAGGATTGGTTAAAGATATGGAGGTTGTATTAGGAGTAGAGTTATATATCAAACACCCACGAGCCGTAACGCTCACGTTAGAAAAGGTTAAATTAGCAAAATCACATACAGCTGTACTACTATCCAATGCGGGGTCTATAGATGTAAGGTTAGACCCTCCTGCTGAATAATTAGTGCCTGAAGATTCATTAGAAGAACTATAAGCTGTGGTACTTGCACTTAATGTAACGTCTTCAGTAAATAAGGCTAACTTAAAAGTATCCCCTGAAGCATCAAAATCGTGTGCTCCAAATAAAAGTTCTTTTTTGAAACTATTGCATATTGCTTGTGAAATCGCCATTAAAGTCTCCTGATAACTTCTGCCGCTTCATTAAAACCGGACTTATGTAATTCGTTGGTTAAAGTGGTTCTGTCACTTTTAACTGCTTGTTTTAAATGATTTACTATAACTTGTCGTACTCTATTCTGATAGGCTATAGCCTGATCCCTCAAAGGTTGAGGCACATTGCCCCCAATATGTATGATCTGAGCAACGGCAGCATCTGCCAACTCCTCGCAGTCTAGCCCCCTGTGAGATGTAGAAGAAACCACAACGGCCCCTAAATCCACACCTAATCCATTACCTGCTAACATTAAGTAACCTCATATCTTATCTGTCCAGAACGATAAGCATCCCTTCGATCCTTACCATCGCCTAGCATCTTAAGTTCTTTCATAGCCTCATCGTAACGACCTTTATAGGTAGCCATAATATCAGGATCGCCCTTCATATACGTATATGCCTCTAGTAAACAACCATATAGCAATACTTGTTCATATTCATTCCCTAACCATGTAGTAGCAGCCGTCACTATAGACGTAGGATAATAGTAATAGTGCAACTCCATACTGTAAGTCGAATCTGGAGTAGGAGCTAATATAAACGTATCCTCATCGAATAACGCATAATACTTAGGTAGCCCTGTAGTAGAAGCATTACTGTATGCTTCACGTAGCCAATTAACGTCTTTGTTTAACAGGTACGTATGGACACTACTATTTATAACCGCTAAGGAATAAGGGGCTAAAAAATCATCGGGGGTCTGCATATAAGAATTACTAGAGCTAGTAGTACCAGTAGAGTTCTTACGTAGGGCAGGTAATTGCACTGAATTGTATATTCGTTGCTCTGCCTGTCTTATAAAGTCATCTATATGATCTACAAAAGAAGTCTCTGTATTCTCTGTGTAGTCTTTAATAGCTTGAGTAAGGGCTGTATAGTTCATCGCATATATCCATTAAATAATGACATTAATCCCCCTCCAAACGGCATGCCATACCCACCGCCATAGTTTCCGCCAAAACCCCCATAGCCACCATAACCCCCTCCGTAGTTCATTACAGAAGGGAGCCCATAATTGCTATACATGGGTATCATACCATAATTGTTATATGAGGGCATGTTATATCCCCTATAACTACCTAAACCAAAAGGAGAATGTTGGGGCGGCCTCATATATCCTTGTAAGTGTTGTGAAAGGTATTGAAACGGGTTGTATTGTGTTGGTCTAGTAGGTCGTATAGGCTGTATAGGCTGAACAGGTTGGATAGGTTGTGTAGGTTGAGGAGGTTTTACAGGGGGTTCACCCCCTCCCGATTGAACATCCATTGGGTCTATTATTGGAGGAGCGAGAGGCTCCATAGTATCGTCCATTGGATCTACTATTGGAGGAGCGAGAGGCTCCATAGGGCCATCATATACAGGAGTCATGATACAGTCACCGTTACAGTACCTACCGAAACTGACACTTCCATGCTAGTAGTTCCTGGCAGACTTAAATTACCATCTCCTACGGGATTCCAACCAAATATGTTTCTTCCAGCTATAGCCCCTGTTGGTCTAGGGTCTTGCAGAGCTTGTGGGTCACTTACCTTGTAACGCCCTAAAAAATTCTGTGGGTGGTCTTTATCATAGACATCCTTACCTACCCTGAGCCCAGTCCGTACACCTGCGTTATACTCGTGTTTAAGGTCTCTTAAAAGATAACGAAACCCTGTCCGGTCACAAAACCCAAAGGCATGTTTACCAGCAGCAAATTTAGACATTTTATATTGCCCCTATACTGGGTACAAACTGTACTGATGCCTTACTTCTATCTTCATCAGCGGCTAACATGAACTGTTCTTCGTATGCGGCCTTTAGAAGAGCTACTCTGTTAAGGTCTACTTCAGGACGTTTAATAGCTATCTGGTAGGCCAGCCCTGCAACAAGTGGAGGAATAAACCTACTAGGAACATCATAGTCATTAGAAGCAGCAGTACCAGCATCTTGAATCCTACGAATACGCCAGTAAACAAGTGTATAAGTATCCGCATCATCTGGTGTAGGCCATAAAGTAATCTTTGGAGTAGCTTGTCTATCCACATATATTTGTACTGGTTTTCCCTGACTATTTTTAGCCGTCAGTGTAGCATAGGTAGATCCTGATATGCGGGTAAGGGATTGGTCAGACTGTGTAGTACCAGAACCAGTACGTATAACATGCTCCAACAAATCTATAGTATCTATGTCCAATGTGTACGTAGCTGTACCAGAAGTTATAGCTTGAGTCTTCTCCTCTACCGTCCACAGGTTTAACCCTCTATTCGCCCATTCAGCGGACATAATATTAAGGCTACGCCTAGCAGTTCTTAGATCATAACCACTACGCATCTCTAGCCCACAGCGTTCAAATGCTTCTTCGCATACTTCTGCTATATCGGGATTAAACGCTGCTGTGCCGCTAGTAGCCACTATCTATTCCTTCCCCTAGTTTTGCCTCTTAGGGCAACACCATCTATTTTACCGCCCATACTGTACTTCATGACTTTACCACCACCCATCATCCGAGACCTTTGTTTTTTCAGCATTTCGTCTACTGCCTTAAGGGGTTTGTCACCTTTACCAGCACCTCCGGTATTACGAGTTATTCCTGAATACGGAGAAGCAGGTTTATCCTCTTTCATGGCATCTTTTTGGGCTTTTCTCATAGTGTCTATTTTTTTCCTAGACTTAGCCGTTTGTTCTTTTTCTCTCGCCTTGACAAAATCAGCTCGTTTTTTAGGGTTTTTAGCTATTTTTTCTGCAGCTTTACGTCCTACACGTTTAATTAGTTCCTTACCCATTTGTCCTGCTAAAAATACTGCTATTGGAATCTGAACTGCCATATCACACCATCCTTTCTTTAATTTAATCTCTACCGTTTAAACCACTTGTCCTGTCTCCGCTTAATTTCCTTATTTATACGCTTAAATTTTTTTACCTCAGCTGGAGATTGAACTGTTCTGTCCTTGGAATCCCCTGAAGGGCCAAATACGTTACCCCCCGGCTCTAGTGGTAGGTTATTGTAATACCTAGACATTACTTACTCCCTTACTTGTTTCTTTGTGCTTTTCTGGACTTTAGGCGTTTTGCCATACTTTGCATAGTCTTACGTCTAGCTTCGGCTTTTGCCTTTCTTTCTGCTGCTCTTTTCTTATTTATAGCGGTAACTTTTTTATTAAAAGTTGAAGTTTTAGTTGTAGGTTTAGCTAATTCAGTAGTGTATTTTTTACCTCGCCATGTAAAGGTTTTGTTACCTGCCTTTCTTTTTGCTGCAAAAGCCTCTTTAAAAGACATTTTATCTACGCCTTTTGCATACTCTTTCATAACACGGGCTCTTTTTTTCTGAAACGCTGCAACGGCTTTAATGGATCCACTTTCTTTTGCTTTCTCTTTATCTATTTCTGCTAGTCTTTCTTTAGCAGTCTTTTCTTTAGCAGTCTTTCTAAACCTTAATGTAACGGGGGCCATAATTATTTCTCCTTATTTAGTAAACTCTGCACAGTTTTAGTTTCCCATATACGAATACCAAACCATACAATTGTAAAAATTCCAACCAATGCTTGAATATAACCGAAAAACACGCCAACTCCTAAAGTCGCAGAAACACCATCTATGATGGGTTTTAGAGACTCAGGATTGTTGTCCATTACTTGCCTACCTTCTTCATGGCTTCTTTATGGGCGGCAGTAAAAGTGCTACCACCCTTCATTAACTTACGCATCATAGTCATATGTTTAGCCGTATGATGCACCGAATGTTTTTTCAAAGTATTCTTTTGACGCTCTGTAAGTTTTTTCTCTTTTACCATTTTACTTTATCTGCCCAATAAGCTGCTGACATTTTACCTTTCTTTATATTCCTACCATGTCTGGCTTTAAAAGAACGTCTTTTTGCTTTCATACGTGCAGATTCTCCCGCTTTGGGTTTACCTGCTGTGCCAGACAGTGTTCCAACTTTTTTACCTTGCTGACCAAAGCGTATAACTTTTTTCTTACCCCCCGCACAAGCCTTGACCACATGTGACTTTTTAGGGTGATTAGGAGTACGCCTCGGCCTATTGCAAGATAACTTCTTTACATCTATAGAAGCCACTACTCATTACCGATTGGCAATATACATAGTAACTTCAAACCCAAAACGCATTTCTGTATAAGTAGGTTTAGTCCACATAATAATTCTCCTATCCAGTGTAGAAAATAGTTACATCAGGAACATTCGATCCAGCCATAGTTACATGAATGTCTGTCTCAAATAATATACCATCATCAGGGATATAGATATCACTTACGCCATTTTCTATGCGGGCTAACAACGTCATAATAGTAGTGCCAGAACCCCCACCATCTTTGAATGTTAGCGTATCATCGCCATCAGCAGTGTAAACAATACCTTTCAGTCTAGCTCGTCTATTAACTAGAGTACCTGTAGCGGTAACCCTAGCAACTTTTATATCGGAGGACATAGTTTATTCCCCCTTACGCTACTTGAACGTATTCGATTATAAAAGTAAACGATCCTGCTGCTGAAGCATTTTGAGTGTTAGTAATATTACAATAAATAGTTCTTTCAGCACTGGTGTACTGTACAGAAGCTGGAGCAGTAGTACCACTTTGCGTCTGTAACACCAAGCTAGTAGTGGTGACGTTATTAGCAACAACGGTAGTACCGCCATCCAGAATCTCATCAGTAACTGCCGCTACAATCTGGGCTCCAGAACTACTTGTACCAACTTCATACCCTATATCACCGGAAGTAATGGTAGGTGCAGACACACACCAAATTTTAATGTCGGTAATAATTGTATTAGCTGGTTGGGTAAATTCTCCAATGTTGTCGCTATCTCCAGCAGTGGTATTAACCGTTACACCTGTGGCAAAACCTACGTGCTTTACGTACTTATTGGTAACAATACCTGTAGACGCAATCGAAGCTACATCAGAATACGCTCCTGTAGTGGAGCTCTTAGATACTACCTTAAATCCATTCTCGGAGCGTACTGCCCCACTAAATGTTGTATTAGCCATAATGTTCTCCTGTCTTGGCTAGTGTCAGCTTTCGCTGTCAGAAGTTAAAGATATATTTATACCCCTAAGTATGTAGTTAGTCAATAAAAAAAGGCCCACCAATCCGAATGTGAGCCGAAGTAGTGGGCCTATGAGCCTCTAGGAGGAGGTATCATGGAGAGTGCATAATATCATCTTATCTCATTCTAGTAAACTATTAGGAAAATAAAAGACCCACCTAAGTGGGTCTTCTAAGAGGAGTAGTGCTCCTGTTATGCAGCACCAGGAGAGCCAAACATTCCGAGTGGATCGCTCCAACCGAAACTATAACGCTCACGAGCCTTATACCTTGCATTACCCGTATCAAAATCCCCATCCATAGAGGTTTGCATTGAGGTACGTACAAAATGCTTAAGACCGTTAGGTACGTCAGTAGTCAAGAACCATGCGTCAGTATCTGTTAGATAGTGATTAATCGCAAAACCTTGAGGAATTGCCCCCATAGCACGTAGGGCATTTACATCATTGTCTGCGGTTCCGACACGACCTTGGGACTCCATCAAACGAGTTGCTACAAACTGCAATGCTGAAGGAATGACCAGCTTCTGTGGGCGAGCAGCGATCAATAGACCACGCTCATCAGTCCAACCACCAATGGTGATAACTGCATTTTCCAAAGAAGTTTCATTCAAATCAGCAGCTGTAGATGGCTCATTTGCGTTGGTTCCACCAGAAACTAGTGGGTGGGCAGTCGAGAATAACTCAACTCCGTCACCGCCAGTATAACTGCTGTTAAATCCGTTATTCAGGATAGATGCAGCTTTTACCTGCTTGGTGTAGGCCATAGCACGAGCAAGAGCTTTCGTATAACGGCTAGATAGGCTGTCATACAAATTGTCTTCCACTGCTTCTTCAGTAACCGAGAAGCCCATAGCGATGGTTTCATGGTTATATCGAGAAGTCCATGCTTCTTGTGCATTGTCATACGCAATAGCCGAACCTTCGTTTTTAACTGGAGCAGCACTGAAACCTGAGAGCTTTACTTCCTCTTCAAAACTACGCTCTGAAGACTCTTGCTCAAAAATCTCTTTATGCTCTTCTCCGTACTTATCATACTCCAAACCGAATAATGCATTTAAACCCGGTAGGAGCTCCTTCAATAATTGTGCTCTTGAAATAGCCATTATTTACACTCCTTATAAACCAGTAGCGGTCATATAAGCGTGTCCACCCGTAGCAACATTACTGTTCTCATACGGAGCGTTCCACTTAACGATCACTTCTGTATAGTTACCGGATGTATCAGCAGTCTCTTCAACTACATCAACAATTCTCATTGGTAAAGAAAGCGTGGTGTTAATACCATTAATAGCAACTGCAGAGTTACCAGTAGTGGTGCTTCCAGAATTCTGAACCAACGCTGCATTACTACCAATTGATGTGTATCCTGTGCCAGAAATAGTGCTTCCAGAAGATACGACAGCAACTTTAAATAGTGCGTCCGGGTCATCAACAACATAGGCTTTAGCGTCAGAAGCTACTGTGCCAGTAGGCCAATATTGTTTAAAGGTTTTTTGGGATGTGCCTGGGTCTGTGTAAGTAACACCTACAAAAACACCAATCACGCCTGTGGCAGTAACAGTAGCAGTACCTGTTTCTTTTTGGATAGTTCCGTCTGCAGCTCTTTTTACAATGTCACCCGTAAAAATATTTGCTGCGTATCCAGAAGCTATCGTCATCTGCCGTGTAGAACCCGCATAAGGCTGTCCACCAATTAAATTGTATGGGACTAGGCCGTATGGAGCTTCAACAGTTGGATATGCCATTTAAATTCTCCGAAATTAATTATCAGAACCACGAGATACCGATGACCGTTTATCACTAAATAGTGGCATTCGAGCATTGTTTTCCCGCATGAAGTTATTATCCACCGACTCTAATTGTTGTTGGTTTTTCTCCTTGTAGTACTCAGTACGACTTTCAACAACCTCTGTCGGTAATTTACAAAGCATTAGCCCCCCGTTCTCTATATTGCCTGACTTATTCACATTGGAAGTAAGTCCATATTCGGCAACTAATTCGGGATGATCCTCTGATTTAACAGGTTCCCATCCTTCACGGAATCTAATGGATACGTTGCGAGCATCTTCTTGCCCTAGTAGCGATACTCTAACCCATCTAAAAGAGAAACCTCTTTCTGGTTTAGGATCGGGTAATTGCGTTGGGGGAGCCCAAGTTTTTTTGCGTGTTACTTTTTCACGGGTTTTAAACTCTCTCTGTGTTCGTTGTTCCGCCATCACTATCTCCTATTATTTATTGTTCAACACTGCTACTTGTTTAGCATAGTCCTCTAGAGAAACGCCTAAACGTTTAGCTAGAGCTACTTGTGTTTGTGTTAATCGAATTTTTTTAGAAGATGGGCTTCGCTTTACAGGTGCAACAACATTAGCAGGTTTTCCGCTTTGTTGTGATATATCTATCTCATCTCCGCTTTCCTCTACAAAATGAGTAGGAAAGACTTGTCTCATACGGCTGTCGATCTTATCGTAATACTCATCGCTGCGTGGATCAACACCGTCTCTAACTAAGGTTTCATGATGTTTATAAGCTTCCTTAGTCATCTTTTCGTCATTCCCAAACCAGACGTTTTTTTGATACCATGCTTCTGCTTTTGCATCTCGTGGAGGAACGTTTGTATTAGGATATACCGGATTAGGGTCTGTTTGCAAAGGTTTTTCTTCTTTTTTGTACTGGGGGGTATAAGACTCCCACTTGGTCTTGTCATTTGTTGCTTGAGAGACCCGTACTTGAGCGTCCGTTACTTTATCGGGATCACCTTCCTCGTAAGCCTTTCTATAAGCCTGTTTAGCTGCTTCTAACTCTGCTTCTGCTTTAGCTTTAGATTGCTCTACAAGAACAGTTTCACCTTCTTGTAACCTAGCTTTAAGTTGTTTATTCTCTTCATGTGCAGACTTGGCGTAATTGTAAGCCTCTGTTTCTCTTCGCTCACTAGCCTCTTTCTCTCTTCTAATATCGTGATAGCCTTTTTTGAGCTTACCTATACGTTTTTTAACGGTATCGGAATAATTTTCCAACTCATCGTCAGACGGTTCTACTGTCTCACTTTCAGGCATAGGGACTTTTCCCCTATCCTCCTCTGGAGTATCGTCAATTATCTCAAAATTGGGTTCTTGTTCTTTTACTTCTACACTTTCTTCTGCCATTTCTAACTCCTATTTTGCTCGTGAGAAACCACGAGGGTCTGCAACAACACCATCAATGCTGTCATCGTTTAACATACGAAATTCTTCGCCATCTATATACATACGTGTGCCAGAATACGGACGCATAACTATAAAATCCCCCTCTTTACACCAAGGGCCAGTAGGGAATTTATCTGCGTCTTTATACGCATCTGGGCCTAGAGCAACAACAAACCCAATATTTGCGGCTGTTTCTTCCCTATCCACTACACTGTTTGGTTTTATGATCCCCCCGGCAGTCTTTTCTTCGATTTTTGGTAATGTAACCAATATCTTATATCCGACTGGGATGGGAAGTCTAAGAGATTTATCTTTTATACGGTCTACTTCTTCTAATGTCTTATCGACATCTATCGTTCCTACAGCAGAGTTCATATTACTCCTCAGATTTTTTAGCAGCATCAATTATGTCTAAGAAAGCCCTTTCAGCTAAAGCCAAGCCTTCTACAACCCCCACCAGATGCCGATAGTGAGGGAAATCCGTTGCACCGCCAGTAGATACTGTGTCAGCGTAATCATTCATTAATTTGCGTAAATCTTCTTTATATACGTCCTCGAAACTAGCCATACTGCCTCCTAATCAACTACTTACATGCTTCCCTTAGCCATTCCCTCTCTGGGGTGGAGGGTCTGGGGGGAATAAACTCCGACCCTCCTGGTGGTACTACCATCATCTTCATCATACGACCTCGGCTATCATAGAGAGATACCCCTGCTAATGCCAACGTCTGCTCCCCGCATTTACCTACAAACCGCACATACCTAAATGCTGGAGTATCGGGGGCTCTATCTTCGACTCCCCCTATTGCCACAACAAAACCTGTTAATCCTGCTCGTACCCGTATCGAATCCTTTTTAAACTCATGCTCTTCCCCTGCTTCTACCATAGCGTAAAATTCAGGGGAGTTATAAGCATTTGAACTATAAGGATAAAGTGTAATTACCAAGAAACACAGTATCAGTCTAATCATTATGGTTGACCTTTTTGCTCAGGTATTGGGGGCTCAGTAAGGTCTTTTGCTACCTGAAGGCCAATCTTAACCCCTTCTGCTTGCTGTTTAGCTGTTAGGTCGTTCTCTTGCTTACTTAGTTCTACACCAAGTTTAGCCCCTTCGATTTGTTTATCAGTCTCAATCTCCTCATTTTTAATCATAGCGTCCATAAGGTCTTTGGCTGCTTTACGCCTAACTTCAGCTTCTTTAATAGCCAATTCCTGCTGTTGCATTTGAATGAGTGGGTCTTGAGCTTTCTGTTGTGCTTCTTGTTGAGCCTGTTCCGTCATAGACTGTTGTTGTACTTGAGACGATGCTTGTGCCATAAGCCTAGAAATCTCAATTTCTGCTTCTTCCGGTAGAGGCTGATCTGGTGCTGGTAAGTCTACGCCCATCTGTTTCTCTACTTCTGCCCTATACTGCATAGCCACATGATCCGCTATATGTGCGGCTAAAGCCCCTTGTATAGCATTTGCCATAGGATTCTGCCCTATTAACTGTGCAATCTGCGGGTTCTGTGCGGCAGACATATGGGTTTGAATATGTGCTGCATGATCTTGATATAGAAAGGCTTTTACTGGTTTGCCTGTAAGGAGTGCCATATTCTCACTTACTGGGTCTTTAGGTGTCATATCATCTTCTGTAGGCACTAACTTAGTAGCATCCTTAATACCCAATGTCTGTAGCATTTGTTGGTGTAATCTAGGTAAATCATATAATTGAGGTGCTTGTGACGCTAACTGTAAAGCCGCCTGATACTGAACCACTCGCATAGACATAGTAGCTGCGTTGGGGTCACTTACAGGAATAATATCTACCGTATCATATGCTTTCTGTTCTTCTGCATCATCCTCCAGCATATACTGAGTTATAACCCCTTTTATCAGCTTAAACTCTGTTTTCATCGAGTTATGCATACGAGCCTGTACAGCACTCATAACCTTCAGCATTCTCTCCAGAATAGCTAGGGTTGTACCTACAGGTGCTTCGGAATTAAGGTCAATACTCTTAAAATCAGATACCGCAGCCATTGCCCGTCCCTGATCTATAATATTATTAAATAGAGCTAATAACGTTTGGGAAGGCTCTTTGTACGGCAAAAAGGCTATATTATCCAGTATCTTACCGCCAGGAACGTCTACATCCCTAAATTCACCGGGCATAATAGGGGTTTCGTCCCCTTTGATCCTCAGCCCTCTACTCTTAAGTCCCCCAGGTAAGTTGTTAAGTGTACCTGCATCTACTAACTGCCGAAGTAGAGAAGTACCAGACTTAGCATGCCCACCAAGTAAATGTATAAGTCCAAATCCATAAAATCCAAATCCCGGTACATATGTGTAGTGTACAAAATGGTTACGCTTTTTCCGTAGTTTATCATCTGGATTCCAATTACGGTATACAGACAATACTGTTAGCGATGCCCTATCCATAGTAATAACGTAAGGTAAGGCTATCTGATTCTCGTCCTCCCCTAAGTCATACTCTACGTGCATCTCTAATAGTTCGTATCTTGTATCCTCGGTAAGATCGACTCCTTCTGTATCGTCCTTTTTCTTTTGTATATCAGTACGAAGAAACCCAGGATCACCTAGATCAGCATCCCTATAAAACCCATCTACCTGCAGAAACTTAACTTCATTTTCTGTTTTCCGCATCACATGAGTCACACGAGGGCAAGTATTTAGATCGGAAGAGCCGTAGGATACAACAAAGTCCTCTGCAGGTATGAACGCTGCACACTGCCTACCCATAGCAGGATCATAATAAACTTTCTTAAACGCAGAGCCAGCTAGGGCCAAATTCCACAGCATCCTCTCATGCTCTGACCTATATTCTGTCATCTCATCCGTAAGACGGAAGTTCATATCGTCACGGACATGTTCTGCGGCTTTTTCCTTTTCCTTATCGCTTTTCCCAATAACTTGGGTTTTTACAGGGCCAGCCGCAGGGAATGTTTCTGTTATTGCTTCCGCCTGAAACCTAACTACTGCTTCAGACAGCAACGGATGGTATACCCCACAAGCCCCATCCCAAGGTTCTGTTCTATCTTCTATCTTCAAACCTAGAAGGTTTAATCCATCCTCATAGGTCTTTTTCCATTCTTTTCTACTATCATCATCGGAATTGAAAGAGGCTATAAGGTCTTCCCCTAGGCTAACGAGTTCATCCTCCCCCATATCTTCTGCTAGATTAGCATTAAACCCCGTATCTGGTACGTCTTCTGTGTTTCCACCCATAACAACTTCTACACTGCCGTCTTCTTTTATCTCTATATCTACAGCAGTTTCGGGTTCGTCAAGAATTTCAATGTCTTGGGGAGCTTCTTCTATGAGCGTCTCTTCGACCCCCATTTGTACTGCGGGTTCAACTGCCATTTTTTAATTCCTTCAGCATATGCTCTAAATTTTCTATCTTTATATGTGCCTTACGTACATGCTCTGATAGTTGTGTAATAGTCTTATCTCGCTCGTCTAACTTCTTAATAAACGCAGTATACATACTATAGTGTTCTTTTACTCGCTCATCAAAATCTTTCTGCATTATCTCCAGCATTTGATTAGCTTTAAGTTTGTTAAATTCTATAAAGTCTTTTACTTCCGTTGTCCCATTTTCTGCCATCTTTTGCCCCTAGTAGTAAGTAGTCTTCCTGCGTCTCAAATACTTAAACTCATCTTCCTCTTCGTCCGTACCCAACCTAATAAACCCACCTTGCCTATACCGTAATAAAGCCTGAGTAGTGCTATCGACATAATCATCATGCTCTCCAGCAGGAAAAGACGCTGTCTCCTCTATAACTTCTTGAGCCCATCGTGTATCTGGAGCCCAAACTGCCCCTGAAGCAAATAAATCTGTAACTGCATTTACCCTAGCTATCTTATCATTGCCCCTAGTAGGGGTAAATTCCGATACAGGTATACCCATAGCCCGTAATTCAAACACCAAAGGTGCTCCAGCAGCTTTAGCCTCCACAATTAAAGCATCCGGTTCCCAATCCTCGTAATACTCTTGGGTTTTAAGTTTTAATTCTGGAAACTCCATACGTTTTCTGTATGCGTCCAATAATATTATGTTAGAAACGACACGCCCAGTATCTTCATCCTCATGACTAAACACCCCCCACGTAGTGCATGCCGAATAATCAGCCCTATTTGTCTTTAAAAACGCTGTATCCCACGACTGGATGATAAAATCACAAGGGGGAGGGGTATCTTGCTCCCAAACTCGCCACCATTCCCGCTTTATTAGTGCTCCCTCTTCCGATGTAGGA
>Ga0080013_1003315_pt1 | contig 17223 bp, 24 predicted proteins | sample ETNvirenome_6_85_FD_69236 | JGI IMG/M metagenome (GOLD analysis project Ga0080013, IMG submission 69236) | Marine viral communities from the Pacific Ocean - ETNP_6_85 (SPADES assembly) (version 2) | ecosystem: Environmental > Aquatic > Marine > Oceanic | place: Pacific Ocean | collected 2013-06-19 | reverse complement strand
ACCAGTACCGTGCATAAGAATATATAGACATTCATCAAATGCTTTAGGATGGTCTACACTAAGGTAGGCACAGTTATATCCTGCTATATGATTGTCCTTTAATGCCTTACCTGCTGTCATCAAGGCTCTCATACTAGGCATAACTTCTAAATCCAGTACAGCCTTCTCTAATATCTTTCTAGTCTTTGGTACTAGCTCTTGATTGGTATTCTCTTTAAGGTGTTCTTCCAAGAAGTCAAAGTACCTAGCAACAGTCTCTTCCCAAGTCTCTCTTCTCTTCTCTTCCGGCAACCACCTAGCATACCTGCTTAGTGCTATAAAATTCTGATAGTCATTCGGTAGTGTCTTCAATATAGTCTCCTCTCTTCTTCTGTTCTTTTTTCTTGTCAGTAATTTTTTTAGTATGCCATAGCCTGTCGTACCTTAAGGCATACTTTAGTTTGTTCTTTATTGGGTGTCTCTTATTTTTCATGCCTTGTGAAAAGATTTCTAACTATATAATATATAAAGGTAACATGGTAGCTTATCTTAAATACTAACCAATAGAAGAATGTGTTTCGTTTCAATACTGTTCCTCAAAATCTTCCAGAAATCTATCCTTCTTGGCAATTAATCTTTCTTCAAATTTATCTAAGAGTTCTTCTGGCTCAATTTCCAACTCATCGCAAATAAGACATACATCATACCGAGATGCGATGTATGTCTTAAGTTCGGGAAGTAATTTCAAAAGTCAGCCCCATGTGTGTCAACAAAGTAATTGGTTATTTTACCAGACGGTACTGGCTTGGCAACCAGACTACCGTAGCAGTCTTCTTTGAAGCCACAGAAAGCACAGTCCATGCAAAGCTTTTCTTTGCCTTCTGCTTTACTATAAGTAGTAGCCTTAGCTATTCTCATAGGTGGCTCATCAGATTCCATCTTATCTTTCAAGTCTACTATATAAGTATCCACATCCTGCTCTAGTTCCTGCCTGCACAATTTAAGTGTTGACTTATTCTTATTGAACGCCAAGAAGTAGCCATGCTCTCTGTTGTCATTCTTACCATAAGCGGATAACTGTTTGACATAGCCGAAGCCATCATCAGTTAAGCCAGTCTCTTTAAACTTATTGTCAAAGGACCATGCACTAGCAGTCTTGATGTCAACCAGCTCACCATCTATAGTGCAGTCTTGAGAGCCATTAATATCCTCAACAGTGTGTTTCTTCTGTTGGTCCTGTACATCATGGCCTGCCAACTTAATCAATGCAACCAACATAGCTTCCATTATATGTCCTTGTAGAAAGGTAAGGTACACACTTCCTTCCAGCTCCTCCGGTGTGTACCCTTTCACAGCATACCACTGTGCCCTTTCACAACGACCTATGCTAGACATTCTTAAGTTTGTCTTCTGCTCATAAGGCTCGAATGCATTTATAACTGCCTCTTCTACTTCACGACCACATTGCATTGCTATACTTTTCAAATGACCTGTGTAGTCCTTTGACTTCATAACATCATATACATCATTTATTACTGTATCAATTTTTTTCATTACACCTTCTCCCTAATCTCAACCAATCTTTCATCCCTAAAACCATAACGCTTTCCATTTTTAATATCTTGCTCTGCTTCTTGCTTGGTATTATAAGTCATGGTTATACCATTTGAAAAAGCTAATGCCTTACCCTCTGGCATACTAATTACAAAGTATCGTTTAGTTTTCACTTTCTATCTCCCTTCTCATTATAATTCTTTATAAGACGGTCCAAGTACCATTTTGCTTTCAGCAGGTCTTCGAGTCCGTTCTTGTGTTTGTACCGTGTGACATATTTTACCAGATTTCCCTCTAAGTAATTCATAGAATGAGAAATAATATAGTCGATTGTTTCTATTCCTTTTGTGTAGTAATCCGGATTGATTTTTTCAATCTCCGCCCTTCTCTCAAGTATTGTTTTTTTAGTGTGTTTCATTCCAGTTCCTCCCAATAAAAAGGGTAGGCATTTCTACCTACCCTAGTATTATTTACTATAGTTCCATAGGTTTACAGGAACAGTCCAAACAATTTTCGTACTCTATAATACTTCTGAAGTTCTTTAGGCAAACTGGCAATGTATTTCTCTGCCTGTTTCTCTGTCTTGAACTTCTTGGCTATTTGGTCAGCCTTCTTACGAGCATTATCATGTATACCTTTTGCTTTTAGTTCCATTCTTTTATCGTGGTCATTATTAACATGGTCGTGAAACCCAAGTTGATACCACGCATCTGACATTTTTATCATTTTATTTTTCCATTTCTAGTTAAAGAGCCACCATGTTAACATATTTTTTTAGTCCTGTCAAATTTATTTTTTCATGACCTAGTGTGTTTCATTCCAATTCCTCCCTATTTTGTATGTACCTGTGATTGGACAATTTAATTTATAGTATTCTGTTGTTGCTTCCATAGCATCTATAATTAAATATCCTAGTGCTTCTGCCTCCTCTGGTCTACACTCTAATTGTATCTCATCATGTATAACCCCAAGCTGTTTATAATCAAAGTCATCTGCAAGAATATGGAATATTTCCCATGCCCTCTTGGCTATGATTGCTCCTGCACTTTGAAGTAGGAAGTTTAAGGCGGCATGTTGACTTCTAACCAGCACACGTCTACCATCAAGGGCCTTCAAGTATCCCTTGTCTGATGCTCTACTTACAACTTCCCTTAGTTTCTTAAGGGCCGGTGTATTTTTAAGAAAATTATCCTTGAGTTTTTTTCCATCCTTTAAAGTACCGCCCACTATACTACCAATCTTGGCATCCCCTGCACCATAAAGAAAAGCATATATAAATGTCTTAGCCTTATCCCTATTGTCTAATCCTGTTGCTTTCTGATTTGCAGTATGAATGTCACCAGACACAATCTCTTTAGTATATTTGTCATCCTTCATATAGTGGGCCAGACACCTTAGTTCCAGACCAGAGAGGTCAGCACCAACCAGCACTTTGTCTTCCGGCACAATGAATAGTGCTCTCATTTCTGCACCATATTCCTTACCACTAGCAGTCACTTGTTGTAGGTTAGGATTACTACTGCTCATCCTGTGTGTGACAGTACCCATTGTATGTACTCTGGCGTGTATTCTTCCTGTGTCTGGATTAAATTCATCCAGCCATGAATTTACTTGGCCTTGTCTTTTCTGTAGCATGAGGTAACGTGCTATGAGTTTTGCTTCTGGTATGTCCACATCTTTTAATGTAGACTCATCCACCTTTGGTAGTTTTGTCGCTGTAAAGACCTCCGGCTTCCATCCATAGTGTATGAGATGTCTACCTACTTGTTGTCTACTACCTAAATTTAATTCTGGATACGCCCAGTAGCCATAGTCACCCTCATCATTAGTATGACATTGCAGGGCCACCTCTGCTTGGTATCCTTTAGTTCTGGTATTGTTTTTCTTGAATTTATTTTTTACTGGTTGTTTACTCCTCCATATAGGTAGAGGTTTAAATGTCTTGTGTACTTCTTCTTCGGCCCTACGTAAATCTTCATTGATTTGTTGTAGTAGAATCATAGCACCATGATTGTCGAACATCCATCCAGTCCTCTCTTGTAATGAGCATTGCTTCTTGGTGGCATACTCTAACTGCTTGGCATCCTTGCTCAATCCTTTCTGCATCATAAGTTTATATAATTTAGTGGTAACTTGGACATCCCGCTTACAATACTCTAGCATTTCCTGCGAAAATTTGGACCAGTCCTCATGCTCACCTTTTTCAAATCCCATAAACTCTCCCCAGCTGGAAAGAGAATGTCCACCCTCCCTACGTGGCTCATCTAGTTGACTCATTACTAATGTATCCTCTATGTCTATGTCAGTAAAATCTATACCTAGTAATCTTTCTAATACTGGAATGTCAAAGTCTATACCATTATGAAATACAAGAGCCATTGCCTCACTCTCTATGTATGGTTTGAATAGGTTAAGGCTGTCACCATGAAATGCAATAATCTGATTGTCGTGTACATCCTGTAATACTATGCACCAAATAACACTAGGATTTAGACCATCAGTTTCTATGTCACAACTAAAAGTCCGCATCATTATCCTTACCCATATCTGGGTTGTGTCCTTTTTCTAAGCGTGCCTTATCTGGATTAAAGTAGGTCCATCCGCCCTCACCTGTCTGCCCAGTACGTCTTAATTTCGGCACACGAATTCTGGTTGAATTTTTGGTGTATTCATCCTCTGCTAATTTGTCCCTAGAGAAGAGAATATTAGCGTGGCAAGCCTGTGGTATTGCTCCACTACCTTTCACGTCATATTCGCTAATTTTGTGAGGATGAGAGCCATCATCTGGCTTCCTTGTATGGGTACTTAGAATGACTGCAACTTTTGTTTCCTTACAGAGCTTAATAAACCTGTCCATTACTTCCTCAATATTCTCATTGGAAAGATTTTTAATAGCAGTATGTAGTGGGTCAACCAGAATGACAGTACAGTTCAATCCCTTTACAAAGAATCTAATCTTGGAAAACATTTCCTCTAAGTCTATACTACCACCACCATCATTATGTAATTGTATGCGTGAAGCGAAGCCAATGTCTAGTGCTTCATCCATTATACTTTTTACATTTAATTCTTTTGGCTTTAATAGTTGTAAGTTTTCACCGGTATGTACACTAACAACCTTTCTAATTGTTTCGTCTATGTTATCCTCTACCATGAAACATCCAATCTTTTCTTCTGTCTTGGTAGCAAAATGGTATATAAGTTCATTAAGTATGGTAGTTTTGCCAATGGAAGTATGAGCAATAATACTTACCAACTCACCTCTGGCTATACCACCTCTCATCATATAGTTCAAGTTTCCAAATGACTCTGGCAAAGGTATGAGTTCTGTATCTCTGTAATCTTCAAGGGCCAACCGCATTTCCTCGACAGTAGCCACGCCACTAACTGTATACTCTGGACATTCCCACCACTCATCATAAAATGACTTAGTATCACCAGAAGTTAGGTAATCACTAGCATCCTTATGCTTGGCAAGAGTTAAAATTTTACATTTATTAGGACCAAGTATTGGGGCAATTTCTTTGGCGGATTTTCTACCATCCTCGTCATTGTCAAAGCATATAATAACAGTCTCGAAGGAATCCAACCACGCTAAATTTGCTTTGATACTAGCAACACAATGAGCACCATTGTTAATAGAAACAACAGCCCACCTTGAGCCAAACATTTCATAAGCACTAAGACAATCCAATTCACCCTCTGTAATAGTGACGAATTTACCACCGGACCTAAATAGATTTTGACCAAAAAGCATATTGGTATTAGAAGTATCCCCAGCACCAAAGAATTTCTTACCAGCAACCATCCTTGTTTTCATACCAACCATCTCACCTTTCTGATTATAGTATGGGTAGTGGTGCTTAATTATATTTCCTTTGTTATCCTTTTCTGCTTTGACCTTATACTTCTCTAAAGTTTCGGCCCTCAAACTCCTGTCTATAAGTGAATAAAATTCACCACGATAGTCATGCTTCCAACTATCATCTTTTTCTTTAGTGGGTTTAGTGGGTTTGGGCTGTTGCTTGTTGTTCTTAGTGAATCCATGTTTGCTACAAGAAAAACAATGGTAATGACCATCAGAAAAGATGGCTAGATTATCCTTACTTGTATCCTTGCCCATTTTTGCACAGTCTGGACATTGTTCCTTACGTATTAACTTACTATCCATTTTTTCCTCCTCAAATAAAATAGGGCCACCAATTTGGTAGCCCCATTATTATACCCCTATGGTATATGTTAGATATTAAAATTCAGCAGGGTCATACTCACTAACTCCCTCTGCTTTTTCCTCCACTCTAACACGTTCCAAGTACGTGTAGTTATCATAAGGTTCTTTACCTTTCTTAACTAGCATTGTAACCTTATCCCCAAACAAGGATAGATGAGTAGCATCCACCTCATTTTTTTCTACATCATACACTTTAGGTTGACCAAAATCAGCCTTGCGTTTAGAAGTTATTTGGGTCTTACCCTCATAATCCTTAGTAGCAAGTCCGTTCTTTTCAGCAAGTTTTTTACCAGCCTTATCCAGAGCAATCGTCAAGGCATACCTATTTTGACCTCTGAAATTATCTGGTGTATTTACTTTATTAAACACAGTTTCACCTGTTAGTGCTATGTAATCGCTCATATTTTTAACTCCTTTATAGTTAACATCATGGCCTAAAGGGTAGACCGGCCCTAGTAGTTAATACTACTAAAAGTGCAACAGGAAAAAATGGAAGAAAAACCTGTCACACTCTTAGTAATACTAAGTCTTTTCTTCTGATTGTTTATTGTGCTGGTGGTTTCATCAGAAGTGTGTTTCTTAGAATTGGTAATATTTTAGCACACTTCTGATGTTACATATATTATGAATTGTCTTTATCCAAAGAGTCCACAATTTTGCGTGATTGCTGGTCGTGTTCTCTCTGGTACTCCTGTGTTTTCATATATTCATCCACGTGGTCCATACTATAAACTTCACCATACTCATTGGTGTATCCTTTTTCTTCGCACCACACTACGTATTGGCCCATCTTACTCATTATTATCCTCCTCTTTGTTTAACAAGGTCGTTATGAACATCAACAAAAGAGCCAAAGTCACATACCCACGCATAGCAATCATAGTATTCTTTTAATCTATCTATGATTTCTTCATGAGTATAACGCTTACGCCCATCATCACCAACAACCATGTCATAAATTTCATCAAGTTGCTCATTTAATCTTAATATTTCATTCGTCATCTTTTCCTCCATTTAATTTCTGGTCCAGTAAATCCCATTCAACATCCTCCCTAGAGGGTTGGCCACCACTCAAGGTATCATCAATCAATTTGTCTATACTATCTTGAAGTATTCTTAGCTGTTCAATTTTATCATCCAACTCTGCTCTTAGGGTTGCACGTGCCTTATTTTTTCTTATGAGTTCTCGCTCAAATTCTATTAACCATTCTGTACTCATTTCATCTTCCTCCTACATATCTTATAGTACCACCAACTTGCTTCTTAGTATCTCTATTGAAGTACGTATTTCGTATTTTAAATCGTTCACCATCTTTCAGAGTTATTAAATGAGCATGAAGTACACTATGTAGGTGCATCTTCTCTATCCTCAACTCTTTTTGTCGGTCAATAATTTCTTCATGCATTTTAACAATGCCTTCTAAAGTAAAATCTCTCATTTTATTACCTCTCTATTGTTAAGCCATTGCTGGCGTAGTTTAGCCCTGTATTCAGCAAGGGCCTTTCTTTGTGTTGCAGACAACATGTTACCATATCTGTCAAATACAAAACCTCTTTCGTTAATATTCCCATCCATATAAGCACAATCATAAGGAATACCAGCACAAACCTTGTCTGGCTCATTGACCCATTCTTTTGGGCGTTTGAGTGTGGTACCTTTGGGTATTCCCTGTTGTTTTCTTGACTCGAATACTTGGGCCGGACAAGTAAATAATCTTAGCCTGTTGACTGAGCCGGTGTAAGCCAGCCCAGTCCGTTCCATGACCTCTGCAACAGTTGTTACAGTACCATCATCCAACAGGTATTCTTTAATTACTCCCACGATTTTACTGCATCCAGAATATTCTTAGCACTAAGCCTTTGCATACCCTGTTGCTCTAAGTGAGTAAGTGCATCAGTAAGAGTAAAGACTACCTCCAAATCCCAGTCCGGAATTTCGGCCTTATAATCCTCACTACGCTGTAAAGCAGAACGAATAGCACTAACATTAGGTACAAATCTGCTACTGGCCCATACCATTGCTTGCTCTGGTGTTTCAAAATGTTTATATATTCTTTGCATTTTATTTTCCTCCATTATTATAAAAAATCAGATGGACTCATCCCAACATCTCGGTATACATCCATCAAATTACTTTTTTCTTCCTCATCATTTTCTTCAACTGGTGTGCAATGGTCGTTGCAGTTTGAACAAATACCATCCAAGTAAACACCAGCACCACAACAGTCACTTGTTACACCAAATTCCCATACATCATTATAATCCATACTCATTTTTCACCATCCTTGTTTTTTCACTATCCTTGTTGTTATATTATTTTATTACAGGGGAATTATATCATGCCTAAATTTTAAAATGTAACTAAATGCATAAAATAAATTAAAATAATCCACATTCAGGCTTCCAAATCCGCCCATACAGCCATTATTATTGCATAGGTAAGGGGTAAGGTAGGGGTATATTTAGCCCAGACGAAAAAAACCCCGCAATTAAGCGGGGCCTCTTTTTTGGTCCTTACATCAAAATACGTTGACCGCTTTCAGTTGTATAGTTAAGCGGTAAGCCCAGTTCAACGGCATTATTATATGCCACGTCTAGGGCTTCATATTCTGTACCATATCCAAACCAGCCCATTTGAAAGGGTAAATGACTGCCAAAATCATTATCCCATGCCACCATCAAATCACACCAGCCCTTGACCGGCTTATCAACGGTGTAATAGGCTTCCCTTTCGTTATTAAAATCAACGCCTAGGCTTTCCCTAAAATCACGAATTTGATTCACTTCAAAATCTGTAATTTTTTCCCAGCGTGCTAAAGCCCGCTTCTCATTTTTTTCAAAGTCAAACATTTTTTATCCTTATATTATCCGGTAGTTAAGGCCTACCGCTTACCTTTAAATAAATAATACTTACAAAATAAAGTAATAAGTATTCCCATACCTAATGCACTAATCATCATAAATAATGCAAGTAAAATGTCAATTGTCGTATCTAAAATGTCAATCATTGTTATATACCTCTATATAGTTATTAAATTAAAATTATTAATCTTTCCCTTTGTACCATGCACTGGCACTACTATACTTTTAGCGTTTTTATGTTTACCTTGATTATCGCATAAGGTACACACATTGCAAGTAATGCCTTTAGTTATATTTGGACAAATAACTTCATTATCATAAATATCATTATTACTTGATACCCTGAAAGACCTTAGCCCGTTTTTAATAGTTTGTTCTAATTGTTTTGGGCTATCAATAGAAGCCATAAATAATGACGAATAGTCTTTATATTTTGGATTATTCCATTGGTGGGTGTATCCAGTATATGACATGGCACTATTTATAATAAACTTAACTATTTTTAAAGGTATTAAAATCGGCTCGCCATATGCACCAAAACGCACATTTTTAAATTTTAAAGCTTGTGAAAGCTTATTTAAATCTAAAGACTCATAAATACCTTTTTTATAACTCTTATAAACTTGTAACGGGGCTTGTCCGGCATTAACATAACAGGAACGATTTTTTCTATGCGGACAATCGAAACAAATTAAATCATCTTTATTCTGTTTTATCGCTTCAACTGGATTTATGTCATTTCTTAAAATCCAAACTTGACACATGTCACCGGTTTTTACATTACTACTTTTAAAAGTAATAATTGATACTACGTTATTACTATCGTTTAGTATCATGCCTTTTAATTTATTTTCCATTTTATTTCCTTATATAGTTAGTAAAATTGTACTTCTTTCACCTAAAAAGCCCCAATTAAGGGGCTTAGTAGGTTAAGGCGGCCTACAGTGTCAAAAACGTTTCCATAATGCCGTACTTCTCACCGGTTCTCTTAGTATGTCGCTTGCCATGAGCTTCCGCTTCTTTCCATTCACCTTTTGAATATACACCTAAAGCATACTGTGGGAATTCATAGGTACCATCTTCATACTGATGATTAGGATTGTCACACTCATTAAATTCATATTCCCAATTAGGACGGGCTGAATCTTCGTAAGCCTTGAGTAAGTACACAACACAAGCTCGTCCTGTAGTTCCCTCGTAGTGGTGTAAGTCTTCTTTTTTTCTATCGTTTAACATTTCCATTGTGCCTGTTGTAGTTTTCATTTGTATCTTCCTTTTATAGTTATGGTTCTTTTTGGTCTATATAGGCTGAACCGCTTGGCCTATGTAAAGAATAATACAGGAAATTAAGGCCAAGTGTAAACTATTTGTAAAATAAAACTAAGGGCGTAGTATGTATTACAATGTAATTACATATAAAACAGCCCTATAAGTGAGCGTGAATTATTCAAAAAACTATCCATGCCCATCTATGTTTAAAGGTTAAAAGGAACCATGAAAGCGGCTCGGAACCATGCTAGGAAACCCCGAAAGCGGGCCCCCGCACACCCTTTTTTATTTTTTTCTCCATGGGCCGAACTGACCCCTATCCAAAATTATTATTTTTCATCCAAAGTAGTTAACATAGCATCTAATTCGGGCATATTAATGTATTCTTAGTAAACATAAAGTGAATTTTATGGTATAATATTGCTTAATTTTCTAAATAAGCTTTACGAGTAATCTTAGTATAACAATTAAAGAAGTTTGCTTCTGACAAAACCACCAGCAGAATAAACAATCAGAAGAAAAGACTTTAGAAAAATTCTAAGATTATAACTAAGTATGGGAAAGCAATATTTTAATAATGGTATAATTTACTTATGTCACAAAAAGGCAAGGTTTCTGTTGATTCAGAAGACGAAATAATACAAATAGAGAAGGAACTAGAAGAAGAACTACGCTATGCGGTAGCGTCAGCTAAGGGAATTGTACCTGCGGATGCGGTAATTAAGATTGAACGCAAGAGAGGTAGACCAACAGGCGGATTATCAGCAGAATCTAAGAAAGCAGGCGGTAAGAAGTCCAGAATCAAGCGTGGTCAAACCTATAAACCCACAGATGACGACTATTCTAAGGTAGAAGAGATGGTCTGTATAGGACTGGACCAGCATACTATTGCCAAAATAATGGGTATTTCTAATGCTACCCTCACTAAATACTATTCTCACAACCTATTAGTAGGGAAGGAAAAGCGTACAGCCAGAGTTGCAGGCGTAGCCTATGAAATGGCTGTTAGTGGAGAATCTCCTAGTATGACTACGTTTTGGTTAAAGACTCAAGCAGGCTGGAGTCCGAAACATACTGTTGTTGTAGAAGACAGGACCTTTGACATTAAATGGGCAGAGGATGCCGCAGATATTGCAGATGCCAACCAGTTATTAAGGGATAAAGATGACAAGGTTCACTAATGCTTTCTAGGATTCACTCTAATTTGAAACAAAGATTGATAGCAGAAAATAATTTATCAGATAAAGTTGCTGAAAACCTGTCCAGAACAATATTAATGAAGAAGGGATATTTGAATAAGGATGGAACAACAAGAGAAACGCAAAGAAATAATAATTCCTTACACACCGAGGGAATTGCAAAATGAAATACATACACACCTAGATAGATTTAATGTTGTAGTATGTCATAGAAGGTTTGGTAAAACAGTATTTGCTATTAACCAATTAATAAAGAGTTCGGTAGAGAATGTAATAAATGGTAAGCCAGCACCACGTTACGCTTACATAGCACCACTATTCAAGCAGGCTAAGACAGTTGCTTGGGATGAATTGAAGAGACTATGTTCTGTATTTCCTGAAGTTAAGTTCAACGAAGCTGAACTAAGAGCTGACTTTATGGGAGCTAGGATACAACTCTACGGGGCAGATAATTATGACACTCTCAGGGGAATTTACCTAGACGGAGTTGTATTAGATGAGTACGCTCAGATGAACCCAAAGATGTTTTCTGAGGTAATTAGACCAGCTCTTTCAGATAGAAAGGGGTATGCCATCTTTATTGGCACACCAAAAGGGAAGAACGAATTTTATGATTTATACCACTCAGCACCGGAAAGAAAGGGTTGGGCTAGATTCTTATATAAGGCGAGTGAAACGGGGATATTAGATGATGAGGAATTGGCACTTGCGAAACAAGATATGGCAGAAACTGAATTTGAACAAGAATACGAGTGTTCTTGGTCTGCTGCACTTAGAGGTGCGTATTATGCTAAAGAGATTGAAACTGCTTATGAAGAAGACCGAGTGGGGAAAGTCCCTTATGACCCGTCTAAACAGGTAATAACAAGCTGGGATTTAGGGGTTTCAGACGCAACCTCAATTTGGTTTGCACAATTTATAGGGAAAGCGGTACACCTTATAGATTATTTCGAGAGTTCAAACGAAGGCTTACCTTATTATATAGATGTATTAAAAGGAAAAGGTTATAGGTATGGTGCTCATATTGCACCACATGACATAGTAGTTAGAGAATTTTCTACTGGTAAAAGTAGAAGAGACCTAGCCTTTGACCTAGGAATAGATTTCCAAGTTGCACCGAAGTTGAAAGTAATGGATGGTATAGAAACTACCAGAACTTATTTGAACAAATGCTGGTTTGATGAAGAGAAGACTAAGAAGGGATTAGAAGCTCTACTTCAGTATAGAAGCAGTTATGATGACAAAAGAAAAATCTGGTCGCAGAAGCCAGTCCACGATTGGACTTCTCACGCCAGTGATGCCTTTAGGTACTTAGCCGTAACGGATGTAGTATTTACTGGAAATGATAGTGTCTGGGGTAAGGAATTACCTAAGACTGATTTAAGTTGGATAGTATAAGAGGAGAATATTATGGCACTTAACCCAATATGGTTAGAGAATATTGTTAAAGAGATGGCACAGGACATTAAGGACTTGAAAGAAATAATGAAAGCAGTGAGTCCGCCACCTAGTAAACAGACGAAGTACCCAATTAATAAAGGTAAATAATTTATGGCGAAGTCCAAGAAAATGACAGAGCGTGAGCTGGCTGCTCACCTAGAGAGTGAAATTACATCCTCTCTAGGCTACTTAGATGGTAAACTTACGACACAACGCTCAGATGCACTAGACCGATATTATGGTAAGAAGTACGGTAATGAGCAGGAAGGCAGGTCTCAGATTGTTACTAGAGATGTAGCAGATGTTATAGAATGGATTATGCCTAGTTTGATGAAGATATTTACTGGTGGTGATAAGGTTGTTAAGTTTGAACCACAAGGACCAGAAGATATTGAGATGGCAGAACAATCTACGGATTATGTCAACTATGTCATTATGCGTCAGAATCCGGGATTTAGTATTATATACCAATGGTTCAAGGATGCTCTGCTACAAAAGAATGGTATTGTTAAACATTACTGGGATGATACCAGTGAGACATTAAGAGAAGAATATAAGAACTTAACCGAAGAAGAGTTCACTGCTCTCTTAATGGATGATAATGTAGAAGTAAAACAACATACAGAAGTTGGTGGTATTGAAGAAGGTGAAGATATTATTTCCCTACATCCACAACAAATAACACACGATGTTGTAGTTTCAAGAACGTATGAAGATGGACAGGTTAGGATAGAACCTGTACCACCAGAAGAATTTTTAATTAATAAATATGCTAAGACAATCGAGGATGCTCGATTTGTTGGTCATAGAGTCAAGAGAACCAAGTCTGAATTAATAGAACAAGGCTACCCTAAGTCTAAAGTAGACAAAGCCTTTCCTAATGATGAAGCTGACTATAAAGCGGAAAGACTTGCCAGATTTAACCACGAACAAAGTTCAGCACCGGAAGGTGATTTGGATGAAGGTATCTGGATAACAGAATGTTATGTCAGGGTTGACTTTGATAATGACGGTATTGACGAATTAAGAAAAGTAACGAAGGTTGGAGATGAATTGTTTGACAATGAGGCTGTGGATAGTGTTCCCTTCTCCTCCCTTACACCTATCCCAATGCCTCATAAGTTTTACGGTCTGAGTGTTTATGACTTAATCTCTGACCTTCAACTAATTAAGACTACTCTAATGCGTAACTTGTTAGACAATATGTATTTAACAAATAATGGGCGTTATGAGGTAGTCGAAGGACAAGCTAATTTAGATGATTTAATGACTGCAAGACCGGGTGGTATTGTAAGAGTTAGGACTCCGGGTGCTGTAACACCTTTACAGACACCACAACTGGACCAGAACTCTTTTAGTATGCTTGGTTATTTGGACAGCATTAGAGAAGAACGCACTGGTGTTAACAAGAACGCTATGGGTTTATCTGAAGGTGCTTTAAAGTCCCACCAAACTGCTACAGGTATAGGTCAAGTTATGACCGCAGCACAGCAAAAGATTGAACTAATTGCCAGAATATTTGCAGAAACTGGTATGAAACAACTGGCTAATTCTGTATATCAACTGGTACAGAAATATGAAAAGCCTGAGAAAATTGTAAGACTTAATAATAAGTGGGTAACAATGTACCCATCAGAATGGAAAGATAAACTAGATTGTACTGCCCAAGTTGGCTTAGGATTCGGCAATAAAGATATGAACTTGCTACACTTAGGAAGACTCGGGCAGACAATACAAATGATTTCTCAACACCCAGCAGCCGGTATGCTACTTAAACCCAAGAATATATATAATTTAGTAGCAGAACAAATAAGAGCTATGGGTATGAAGAATGTAGATGATTTTATTACCGACCCCGGTGATGCTCAACCACAACAGCAAGGTCCTTCTCCAGAAGAACAAGCCAAGCAGATGGAAGCACAGTTAAAGGCTGAGGAAATTAAAGTTAAACTACAGAAGATACAACAAGAGTCTGCACTGAAACAGCAAGAGATGCAAATTGATGCTGAAATAGCACAGCAAGAACTATTGCTGAAAAAGCAAGAAGCTAATGTACAAATACAAATTAAATCTCAAGAACTAGAAATTAAGAAAGCAGAGCTTGCACTTAAGCAACAAGAACTTATACTAGAAAGGGAGCAGGAAAGACCGGTAGCTATTGGTAATACCTGATTAAATTATGGGAAAGAAGAAGGGAGAGGAACTGCGTAGAGCAGATGAAGCAAAACGATTGTTGGATAACCCTCTATTTAAAGAGGCTTTTGAGACAATTAGAAAGGCACTTATTGAGCACCTATTAAATACTAGAGTTGCTGAAGAGGTGGAAAGAGACAGATTATATATAACAATTAAAGCACTGGACCTAGTAGAACAACATATACAGTCTGTGCTTGAAACTGGAAAACTTGCTAAGAAGGAGCAAGAAGAATTTATTAACTAAGTGAGAGGAGCGACAGATGGATTCTGAAGAGAATAACCAAGAAGTTAGATTTGAAAGAGCAAAAGCAGGTTCTAGTGAAGAAACTGCAAATACAATCCTTAATATGTGGGACTCACAAGAGCAAACCGCAAACGAGGAAACCAAAGCCGCTGTTGACGAGGAAGCGGTAGAGGAAACACAGGAAGCTGAAGAGGTTGAAGAAGAAGCCCCCGAAGAAGAGGGACAAGCTGAAGAAGAGACTAAAGAATCAGAGCAATCTGAGGAAGAGGAAGCCGAAGAAGAGGTTGAATTAGTAGCCGAAGAGGACTTGAAGTATACTATTAAAGTAGGCGGAGAGGAAATGGAGGTTGATATAGATGAACTCAAAAGCGGATACCAAAGACAAGCTGACTATACTCGTAAGTCTCAGGCACTAGCAGAGCAACGTAAAGGAACTGAAAAAATTCAGGCTGAACGTATGCAACTAGAGCAAGAGAGACAAATGTACGCAAATGGTCTTCAGATGTTGCAAGAGCAACAATCAGCCAAGTTGCAAAACTTCGATGGTGTAGACTGGAATACTTTGAAAGAAGAAGACCCCTACGCTTATATGCTAAAGAAAGATGAGTACAGAGATGCACAGGATAAAGTAAGTAATGTAGCCCAACAGCAGTCTCTTATACAACAAGAACAGCAACAGGCACATAAAAAAGCAAGAGCACATTTTATACAACAAGAGTATACTAAACTTGTAAGTGCTTTACCTGAGTGGACTGACAAAGACTCTACTATAAAGCAAGACATACGTAAATATGCTGCTGATGTAGGTTTTCGACCAGAAGAGATAAATCAATTAGCTGACCATCGTAGCGTTCTAGTAATTAAGAAAGCTATGGAGTTTGATAAGCTAACCAAGAAAGTAGCTCCGAAGAAGAAAGCAGTCAAGAAAGTTCCTAAAGTACAAAAAGCTGGCAGAGGAAAATCGAAGGAAGATACAGCTGCTGAAGCACTAAAGAAAAAGCGTACACGGTTGAGGAAGTCTGGTAAACAAAAAGATGCCGCTTCCTTATTTTATGATATGCTTTAAGGAGATATTGAAATGCCTACAAATTTCAGTACATATGATGCAACAGCAATCCGTGAGGATTTGTCTGATGTAATCTATGATATTTCCCCTACTGATACTCCGTTCCTATCGGGTATAGCTGGTAAAGGTTCTGTTTCTAACACTTATTTTGAGTGGCAGACAGATGCCTTAACCGCTGCTTCTGGAACGAACTATCACGTGGAGGGAGCTGCCGTGGGTGCTGCAACTACAACTGCTACAACTAGATTGGGTAACTATACTCAAATTAGTAAGAAGGTGGTTGAAGTCACTGGTACTCAAGAGACAGTAAATAATGCCGGAAAGAAGTCTGAGATGGCACACCAACTCGCAAAAGCCTCGAAAGAGGTTAAGAGAGATATGGAGACTTCACTATTAGCAAACAACGCTGCTGTTGCAGGTGACTCATCTACAGCACGTGAAACAAAAGGAGCTGGTGCATTTATTACGTCTAACGTAACTGATGCGGGTTCTTCTGGTTCACACGCTGCGGTTGTTGAAGCTGATATAACTGCTGTTGCAGAATCTACTTGGAACGCTGGTGGTGAACCATCAACAATCCTTCTAGGTGCTACCAACAAAAAGTTAATTACAGCTATGACTGGTCGTGCTGAAGCGACTCGCTCAGTAATCGATGACAACAAGTCAATCTATAATGCGGTTGATGTTTATGTATCAGATTTTGGTACATTCAACATTACGCTGGATAGATATGCTGACCAAGACCTTATATACTTCCTAGACCACGATATGTGGTCAGTAGAGTATCTTCGTGATTTCCAAACTGTGGATATTGCGAAAGAGGGTGACTCAGACAAGAAGATGCTTCTTGTAGAGTTTGGTCTACGCTGTGGCAACGAAGCTGCTAATGGAGCAATCCGTTACACAACTGGTTAATAACTAACCAAATACCACCCTAGGAAACTGGGGTGGTTTAACCGAGATGGCTCAATGAGCATCTCATTTTAATAACTCGCTTAATAAAGGAGAGCAATATGAATAATTTAACAACGTTTGACCCATTTAGAAATTTGACAGTAGGTTTTGATAATGTATTTGACCAACTATCATCTTTGTCTCAGTTTGAGATACCTAAATACCCACCTTATAACATCAAGAAGATTGATGATAATAAGTATCAGTTAGAAATGGCACTAGCTGGATT
>Ga0080013_1003314_pt1 | contig 17227 bp, 23 predicted proteins | sample ETNvirenome_6_85_FD_69236 | JGI IMG/M metagenome (GOLD analysis project Ga0080013, IMG submission 69236) | Marine viral communities from the Pacific Ocean - ETNP_6_85 (SPADES assembly) (version 2) | ecosystem: Environmental > Aquatic > Marine > Oceanic | place: Pacific Ocean | collected 2013-06-19 | reverse complement strand
CAATCATGTCTTCCATCATTTTTAAAAAATCGCCATCCATCGTTATTCCTTTCGTTCGGCATGCTATTATAGCACTTCGCGCATTTATTGCAAGTTAAAATCCTAGAAAATTTCTAATTTCTCCAAATTCCTCAACCGAGACATCTTGTAGTAACGCCTGGAAGTCCTTTGATTGAAACTTTTTTTCAGTCCCTGCTACAGTATACCATGCTCCATTACGCTGAATGTGTCCATCTGCCTCAAGCTGCTTCAACACTCCAGTAAAGGTGTTCAGCCCCTCATTGTACAACAACTCAAACTCACACTCTCTAAATGGAATAGAGCACTTATTCTTTGTGTTACGCACCTTACCTTCAATACCAATAACATTTTTGTTATCATCCCTAATCAGATCACTAGTCTTGTTCGAGATACACTTAAGGTTTACACCTAAGTAATACTCCAGGGACTTCCCTCCTGCTGCCATAGTATCAGGGCTCCCGTACATCACCCCTACCTTATTCCTAATTTGATTGATGACAACCAATGCAACTTTATGTTTTCGCATCAAAGGATTAATCTTACGCAAACACGCTCCTGTAGACTTAGCTCTGATAGCTCCCTGCATATTATGCGCTTCGTAGTTCTCAGCTTCATACTCTGCTTTTGAAGGAGACACCGCAATACTATCATATACTACCACAATAGGAGTGTCCGTATCTGTTTCTCTAATGGCAACAATTGTATCCTCAATAACTTGAAAGCAGTCTTCCAAAGTTTCAGGAGCAGCATAAATCAATTTCTTAGGATTAATTCCCAAATGCGTAGCGAACTCAGGGTTGTATGCATTTTCTGAATCCACCATCATAGAGTAATACCCCATAGATTGTGCTTCTTTGAGAATATGAGTACCAAATACAGTTTTAGCTGTAGAAGCTTCCCCATGAAATTGAGTAATCATTCCAATAGGGACTCCCTTAGTGTAGTCCCCAGAAATAATCTTATTGAGAGCGTAATTGCCTGTGGAAACAAACCCCAGGTCGGGTACTTGTTCAGAGAGCAGACCAGCATTCTTTAATCGTTTTAATACAGCGTTATCCATGTACTATTATAGAAGATTTGACTTTTTGGTTATCACTATAAACCACCTCTTTCAGACCATGCTCATAAATCAAGTTCATACAACAACTACAGGGCTTTGCTAAATTATAATTTTCTCGAAAGACATAAATGGTGGCTCCAGCTATGTCTACACCCATCCTGACTGCCTTGTAGATGGCATGGCTCTCTGCGTGGAGCGTCTGATAGTTACCCGATCCATACTTAGGGTGCGTCTTGCGCGTGTTACAGGCTTTAGATAGTACCTTCTTGCCTCTTGCTATAGAGGCTCCTACTTTAAATCTATTCTTTGACTTTTTGGACTCTTTTATTGCCGCCCTGAGCGGCGGGGGCTCATCTAAATCATTCATTGCATTTTATTAGGGTAGAAAGCTCCCTCTCCCTTGACGATAAACTTAGGTGTATCACCTGGGAGGATAACCTGCTCTAAAGTTCTTTCTCCTTTTCGGTCAGGATCACACTTAGGACAACACTTAGGAGGATGCTCACTATGTTCAGTCATACTCTGAAACACTTCCCAGATGACATCACACTTAATACATTTCCAATTATATTCCGGCATTACCTTTTATAGTACTGTTCTATCATTGTCATAGATTTGTGTATTTTGTAAGACTACCTTCTAAAATAGAGAAGCACTTAATTAACTCTGCTATTCCTCTATCCATACCATAAAAAGGATGCCATCCTAATTTCTCTAATTTTTCATTAGATACAATATAGTCTCGCTTATCAGGATCGCTCGCAAACTCATCACAATGAATAGAGAAATTAGGAAGCTGCTCTTTTATTTTTTCTGCAAGTTCTAACTTAGTTAGGTTAGCCGAAGACAATCCTACATTAAAAGCTTCCCCACTCATTTCCTTGTAAGCAATGATAGCTTTTATAAATACAAGTGCCACATCCTGTACATGAATAAAGTTTCTCCTAAAATCCGATTCAAATAATACTATGTAACCATCTTTATAAGCCTTAAAGGTAAAATCATTTACTAAAAGATCTAATCGCATTCGTGGGGATACCCCAAATACAGTAGCCAATCTTAATGATACCCCTCCCGATTGAAGGACCGCATCCTCAGCTTGACATTTCGTAACACCATAATGACTAACAGGGTTCAGAGGAGTTTCCTCTGTACAAAAAGTTTCCTTTTCTCCCACCCCGTAACCACTATTAGTATTTGGATAAATAACTTTAGCATCTGGTTTCTTATTATCGAGTACAAATTTAACGTGTTCATAATTTACTCTAGTAGCTAACTCTTTATCTTTATCACACGCTGGGAATCCCACGATAGCCGCAAGGGGAATAATAATATCAGCCTCCTCAACCAGAGGTCTAAGTTTCTCCTCATCTCTTACATCTCCTTTAACAAAAAAGAAATCATCCTTGTAACAATAATTAGTAAGAGGGGTTTGTCCATACATTAAACTGTCATAAACAGTTACTTTGTTCCATCCAATACACCCAGACCACTCTCTTTTAGTATTAGGATTCACATTTATGAAATCAGAATTACACCATACTTTTTTTGCTTCCATTAACTTCTGCGTAAGTACGGAGCCAATGTAACCTGCGCCCCCTGTAATTAAAATATTAACGCTCATTTGTCCAGCTAACCTCCCAATCTTTAAACTCAGCCGCGAGACAATCTATCTTGTAATCTTTTCTTCCCCCAAATTGCTCTTGAACTTTGTTCTTAGCTGTGTTCCTTATTCCATTGATACCGTGAGTTAATTCTAGATTATTTCCATCCTTAATACCTTTGCGGTAATTAGACTCATTATGCCAAATGTGGAGGTTCATCTGAGCTAAAACTACTATAGCTCTCACTAACTCCCCATCCATACCACATTGAGAAATATCATGCATGATATCCGCAATCTCTTGAGCATATTCTTCTTTATGGTCTTTTATAAAGACCTCCTTCAACTGAACAATAGATAATCTATCAATTAATTCAGCTATTGTTGGCAAGTATTTTCTTTCCATAATGTTTCATTTCCCATTTAACTAATTGTTTAAGTCCATCCTCCAAAGATGTAAACTCTAATTCAGGAACATAAGTTTTTAGTTTATCTGTATTTAGACACTTAGACTTAACTCCTACAAATTTGTCAGTATCGTAGATAATATCTTCAGAGTTGTATCCTACTACATCACATATGGTAGACGCATAATCCTTAATAGAATACTCCTCTCCCCTCCCGATATTAATCACTTCATTTTTCCTATACAGAACTTTCATTAACAACTCTACAAAATCATCAACATGGATTAGCTCTCTCTTTTGGGAACCATCCCCCCATAAAGTAACAGGCGTGCCATCCTCTTGTCCCTTACATATCTTTCTCACAAGGTCAAATATAAAATGATTATCAGATTTACCATACCCTGGACCGTATAAGGTAGATGGAACTACATATAACCAATCCAAATGATACTGCCTCTCTAAAGCTCTCAGTCCCGTTAACAGCATGCGTTTAGTATGAGCATAGTAGTATAAATCAACATCAGGTGTTCCTTGCTCATACAAGTCTTCTCTTAGAGGGAGGGATGGATCATAGCTACAACTAGTTCCTACCGTTACCATTTTAGCAAAGGGATTTTTCTCAGCCCAAAACTTGAGTATATTCGTATTGATTAGCTGATTAGTTACCCATTGAATTCCCGAATTGTACACGCACCAGTCTCCTGCCTTTGTGTTAGCAGCAAGATGAAAGATCATGTCAAACTGAATTTTATCATAAATATCTAGATTCTTGTAGTCTAGTAAATTAGCTTCTTTTGAATTACATTCAAAGACTTCCATATTTAAGCTCTTAAGCTTCTTCACTAATACTTTACCTAAGAAGCCTGTGGCTCCTGTTACTAATACTTTCATTGTTCAATTACCGTTACTTCTGGGAAGGGGACAATAAACTTAACCCCCTTGTCTAACAATTCTTTATTCTTCTCTAAAATTTCTCCTACAAAATTATGAGAGAGCAGCAGATAATAATCAGGATAATCATCCTTATCTTCTTTCTCAATAGGAATATTAGATAAGGGAAGAACTTTTCCTACCTTTAACTCATTAATTTCTACAGCCTTATCAACAATAGAATTGTCAATCTCTTCATAGTTCAGCAACGTATTACCCTTCGCGGGTGCTCCATAAGCATAAATAGTTGCACCCTTTTCTTTTAGGGAAAGAAGAAAATTCTTAAGCTCGTATCTCTTCTTTCTTATTGTGTCTGCAAAATCATCGAAGGAAGAAAGATAGGAGAACTCCTCGTCCATCTCTAGCGTCTCTTTAAACCTGTCTGTCTTTTGATACTGATTTGTATGACAAATCTTAGCGATTAAAGATCCACTATGAATAGGAGAATGGTACGCATCAAATACTGTTAAACCATAAAATTCCAGGAGACGCATCAAACTTCGCAGAGTATAGTAACATAAATGCTCATGATAGATCATATCAAAACTTTTATTTTTTACTAACTCCCCTGCATACATGCACTGTGCCACAAAAACTCCATCTCTTGATAACAGGTATTTTATCCCTTTTATTGCACTATGCAATTCTTCGAGATGAAAGAAGACGCCTGCCGCGCTTATAAGTTTAATAGTTCCTTCTTCAAATCCTGTTCTAACAATCTCCTCATTAAAAAAATTGTTAACAGTTCTCACTCCTTGAGAGGCAGATATCTCCGCTATATTCTTAGCAGATTCTATATTAATTCCTTTACGGAGCCCCAACTTTTTATATTGAAGTAGTTGAGTGCCGTCATTTCCTCCAATATCAACTATAATATCTGAAGGCTTTAAATCAAACTGTTCTATATTTTCTTTAGCTAAATCATAAAAATGTTGAGCTAAAGTTGTAGTCATACCCGATAAATAATCATGTTCTAAAAACATAACCTCCTTAGGTACTGTATAGTCTAACTGTAGAAGTCCACACATCCTACATAACACCAAATGCAACGGATATACTTTTACCTCATCAGCATCCTCGGGGAGCCGAAAATCATTACACCAGGGTTGTTCCCCTAAATCTAAGACCGAAACTAGCCCCGATACGCCACAAGATCTACAGCCTTTGAGTTCCATTCATTTCCTTTACTTATTATATCCATCATGTTCTGAGTGGTATAGCTCAGTGATTTATTATAGGCATTCTCCACTACTTCTTCATAAGAAGACCAGTTATTTAATACATCATTAATTTTATCTTCCAACTCCTCATTAGAACTAAAATATACAAACTCCTCGTCAGGGGTATAATAATCTTCAGAGATACCCCAAGGATCTTTATATACTAAATTCAAAGTACGAGCTATTGCAGCTTCATGCATTCTAGACTTAAACTGGGGGAAATAGCCTACCTCCTCAACATTTTGGAAAGCTAAATTTTCACTCCACTTAGGATAACTTTTTATACCATCTATATGGTTAGCGTCAGCAGGAACTATATTGTAGCATACTGAAATTTTACACTCTCCCACTCTTTGAATCTTTTCCTGGTGTGTTAGGTTCAAGTCGGTCGCATACCCTAGACATGCCTGTGTGTTTTGATTTATTCCATGGGTCATGGACATATAGCGATAATTGTGCTTGATCATCGTTAACAAACATTCAAGATGATATTGAGAATGAATCCCCCCAAAGTAACACACATCATATAATTTGTCACTCCGAGATGGGATATCTTGTACATTAAAAGGATAGAATATATATTTATACTGCCTCTCTAGATCTATGGAGTTGAGCCATGCAGTAGTGTAGGGACACACTCCATAAACCTCAGTAGCTTTAGCATTATATTGAAGAGCATTGTTATTAAAATGATCCTTAACCTGAGCAAACTCCGTAGGCATCCAAATATTTAAAACTACTTGTCTACTTCCTTCCGTAAAATTATTATGAATAGAATTATAACCGTTATACAAGTTTTCTAAGGAGGTAGGGTCCGAAAGCTCATCTAATCTAAAATAAAATCCATTAGTGTCAGGAACTTCCGCACTTAAATCTTTAATAACTCTCACTCGTATACCCCCCTCTGACTAAAATCTAAATCATACATCTGTTGGAGAGAACTCAACTCCCCTTCATATTCTTTAATGTTCCACTTCCCCTTCACCAACGCTGACGCGACATATGGAAAAACATTAGAATCATAGTGATGTTCTCCTCTCTTCTGCTCTCCTGCATAATGATAAGATCCTTGAATTCCCAAAGATCTACAGACATCAGTAGCAGCAACTTCAAACTGCTGGCTCATATCTTCTCCTGCTATATGAAGATCAGGTCCACGCTCATGAATGGCTAACAAGTGTGAGGTGTTCCAGAGAGAAGCAGTTTGAGAAAAAAAATAAGGATTTCTACAATCCAAGTAATTGAGAGTAGATGTTAAAGGTATGTGAAAATGATCAATCCCTTTGGCTAACCTAATAAAAGAGAGATCAGGTACTTTTTCCAATATAGAAATATACTCTTCCAGCTTACTTATATTGGGTTCTTCATACAAAAGGTAATCTTCATTAAGATATAAGCAATATTTTTCTTTTATAGTTCTTAGGCCCGACATATATTGAGTCCTAAACTTATCCTCATCATTATAAATAAATGTACTTACTTTATCGTCTGGAATTTTAACATTAGAAAAAGCATACGACAGTTTAGGAATATACTTTTGTAACTGTCCAAAATGACATTCCCATAGATCTGAATTAATAGAGTGAGTGTTAGTGATTATAGCTACATCTATTAACACGGCATCCCCCCTAAAAATACTTTAATAAAATTTTGATCCTTCTCTATTTCCTCAAATACAAAATTTGACAACTTAGTATTAAATTTAGGAATGAGGGGATACCTCAAATCTAAGTCTGGGGTGTTACCCAGTAAGGGGCGTGACCAAATATCAATGGAATCGTAAACCTCTCTGTTACCTGCTCCATGATGATATATCATATCTCCATATATCCCAAAATACAGAGGATGAATATCAATAACATTACTCCGTAGTAAACTCTTCCACTTAACTCCCAACTCCTTTAATTTCCTATGCAGCACCACTCCTGCTGACTCTGCCTTAGTGGGAGGATCCAAACACCAGCTAAGAGCGTGCGTCTTCCAAAAACCTACTGTAGTAGCAAAAAAACAAGGGTGTGGATAATGACAATCTTCAGGGGGTAGAAGCTTTTCAGGATTTTCCTTTCTTACTATCGCAGCTATAGGAAAATTTTCCAGATGCTTCTTTATTTCAGTATCCCACAATTGTATAGGAAATGCATCTCCATCTATAAAAACAAGTAAGTCCTCATCTTTAGAGTCTGCACATATTTGGGAAGCTAAGTAGTCTAATCTCATCCAGTGCTGATCCGAGTAATTAGAAAAATCAAAAGCTTTATGGTAGTTAACAGTGGGCTGCGTTTTAGAAAAACCACAATACACTCTAAAATCAGACGCAGTATTTTGTCGTAGATATGTGTCTTGCATTTCCATGAACCTATTGGTTTCATGGTGGATGGTAGCTATATTAATCATTTTCTAAAAACGTATTTATAGAAATTAAATTAAGTATGTCATTTCTATTTTCATTAAAATAGGAATAGTTTATCAAATCTTGATCTACCTTCGGGTATACTTTTTGCTCTCCCCTCTGAACTACTCCACACCCCTCGTCGGTATCCACCACATACATTTGAAGATCCTCTCTAGCCATGCGAAATTTTAAATATGCTTTCCATACATCCCCATTCCACTTAGGAGACCCAGGAGTATGAGGTACTGTTTGATACTCTTCCTTCTCTGGGGAACAGTCGTGCATAACAATAGTGCCCCCCTCCTTCAGCAACGCTAGACTATTGTTTAGATCAACCTCTACATCCTCTGCAACATGCGATCCATCAATAAATATTATATCATATTTTTCAAAGTTCTCTTCTGTTGCTTTCCTAAAAAACTCCGAGGAAGGCATCAAATATTGACAGAACACATCTCCAGAGTTAACCCCATCTCCTCTATCTACGGATGTTTTATCAGCCAACAAAACTTTATGAAATGTTAAACCAGTTCCATACCCAATCTCTAAATAACGCTTGTAGTTATTTTTTGTAATAAAATGATTAATAATGTCCCATCTCTGCATAATAATTTATCCTACTAACTCTATCATTTTTTGATGGATAAAAGCAAACTTATCCTGATCCATACTTAACTCTTCTTGTTTAGCTCTGTTAAGAAATATCTGCCAACAAGCTTGAAATTTAATTTCCATAGAATTTAAAATTCTTCCAGACCTATTCATTGCTCGCTCTGGAAGACCCATCGCGTGATACAAATAACTGTCTTCTACATCGTACCCGTAAGTAAGGGGTAACATTGAAAATTTCATAATGGGAGCTATCTCAGGGAAACTCAAAAGATTTTGCATCTCTACTTGGGGGTATCCAGCCTCATATAATTCAACGGGCTTTTCATCTATCATTGGAAGATAATAATCTCTCATAAATTCTATAACTGCGTCATTAGCTTTAACAGCCCAAAAACCCCCACAGATATCCGAAGCATGAGCAGGCTCTCTAGCCCTTTGGAATACCATATCACATTTCTCTAAAGAACGCAAAAGATCATCTTTGAATTTTCTTAAGAAAATAATATCTACGTCTGTGAACAAAATGTTTTTCCCCTTATTCTGTAGAATACAGTCGTAATGGAGGTGCCATCTATCCTTCATCATTTTTTTATAAAAAGCTTCGTGTGTTTTTCCCGCAAGTCCCACATCCCTTTTTTGGTAATCTCTACGAAGAAGATGAACTTTTTTTATATCATTAGGAAGAGTTGGAATATACATTAGATCCAAAAATTGCTCATACTCAGGAGTTATAAATAGCGCGATATTTAAATCCTCATCCATTTCCGAAGCCTCAAAATTATAATCAACAACTTTCATAAATCTTCTCCCATCAATTCACTCACCATGTTTGCATACCTTCTTCCCTCATTGGGCCATCTAGTCTGTTTCCAGTCAGGGCATTGTCCACAAAACCCATGACAAGAGAAATTATTAGATAGATGCGCTGCTCGTAATTGTTGCATAAAAGAACTCTGCCATGCGTTTCTAATTGTGGTTTTATTGAAATCAGCAAACGCGGACTTATACTTCCAGTCTGTGGGACAAAATGATAGAAACCCCTTCGGGTCAAGAGTAAGCCTTTCCCACGGATAAAGACAAGGATAACGAGTTTCTTCTTTTGAATTTTCATGCATCTCTTCTGCTACCGATGTAACTGCGCCTGCCGCAGAATGCAATCTTCTAACTACAACGCAAGTTGCTCCTTCCTCTCTCCAATAATTTTCAAAATCTTTAACCTCAGCCGTATTCTCAGGCTGCTCTACAAAGCTCACCACAACCTTAGTATCCAATTTTCCTTCCCTTACCCACGAAATAAGTCTCCTTACATTTCGCCGCGTAACATTTAAATCGCCATTCACACGAACGCGAGAATAAGTATTATTCTTATAAGCATCTAAACTAATGTCAATCATGTGGATACCTGAATCAAGAAGCTGGCGTGTTTTCTTTTCCTTCATAATGGTTCCATTGGTAGTGAGACAAACAAATGAATTTGATTTATCTACCGCATACTTAATAAACTCGTACCCTCTGGGGTGAATTAAGGGTTCGCCATTACTTGTATATCGTATATACTTACAATTTCCCTCTGATTCTTCTCTTACCTCATCTACCAATTTTTTATTTAAATCTGAACTCAAGTATCTTTTAGCATACAAATTAGACTTCTTAAACTCAGGATGAGGGCAATGAATACACGCTAAATTACAAACTTCTGTAATATCTACAATTAATTGAGAAGGAAAATCCTTAGTTAACCCCTCTCTAAAACTATACTTCTGTAACGAGTGCATTTATTTTTTTCTTTGTTATATACCTATAAGAATTAGTACCACAATTAAATAATAGATCTAAAATACTTACATCGTGAATAAATTCTCCATACATTTGAGAATATTCAGGATAGTGTGAGTAATCAAACCAAGAAAGATCAATATCTTCGTTTTTAAAGGTTTCTTCCTGAATATAGTCTTTTGCTGCGGGACCAGAGATGTAGTGAGTAGCACCTACCTTATTCAATAGTTCTAGAACCCGAAGCTCTTTCTTCTCTGTTAAATTATATTTCCTTGAATCATCAAATAAAGTATTGTTGATACCCAAAAACTCCTCAGCTATAATCTTAATTAAATATTGATTAAGGTGTGATAAATTGATCCACTCCTGACCTAGATAGAACTCCTCAAAAAAGTCCGAATACAAACTCCAAAAGGGACTCTTTTGATAATTATTTTTTATTAGATTCCAGTGTTTTTTCTGCCAAGAGGCGTCTTTTAATTCAACTTCATAAATTAATCGCTTCTCATTAGTTCCACATGGTATAGTAATCCACTGAGTTCCCACTGGAGTTTTAATTTTGTTTCTATTTCTCCAATCATTTTTCGTATACTGGATATCATCATGAAAAATAAAGTGATCTACAGACTGAATAAGATCGAAATATCCTTTCCACGGAATATAATTTGATTGTAGAATGGCAACTTTTCTCATTGTAATATTTTACAATCTTTAAATACAGAATTCTCAGTAAGATCTCTGTAACCCTTGTTTTCTCCTAAATCTGGCATATGTTCAGGATAATTCTGCATCAAAGCTAACCCATGAGAAGCCTGTTGGGGGGTCATATACATATTCCATCCCAACATCTCAATGTTATCTTCTTTATAATTTACCTCAGATCGACCTTCATAGCGAGCCCTCTTAAGCCACTCAACCATTTTATAATCATCGGTTAAAATCATGCCACCTTTTCCAATAGCTAACATCTTCTTAATATGAAAAGATAAGCACATAGCCGTGCGAGGAATATACATTCCTGAGGTTAATCTTTTAGCCGAGTCATAAATAGGATACGGCTTTAATTGATAAGTTCCTGCCCACTCCTTGTCTTCAAATACAACCTGCGCTCCAGAGTGGATAATTGACATAGGAACCGAAAGATAAGTTCTTTTAGGAATTATCACTTCGTTTACCTCATAATACTTGCAACATAAGAATAGAGCATTTGTACAACTATCTACCGCTACAGCAAAAGGAGCCCCTGTGTACTCAGCGACTTCCTCTTCAAACATTTTAACTATGTTGTAAGGATTATGTTTTATATTTTTAGTGGTCATAAGATGGTGTAAGGAACTCCACATTTATCAAATAATTTTTGACTAGCAATGTTATCTTCTTTAATCTTTCCTGTAGCTTCTGGGAAGAGAAGGCTAATCTTTTCTAACATGAATTTTCCAACACCAGTCCCTTTATTCTCAGGATGGGTGCAAACTCTAATATCATCGTCAATTACACCAACATACCCTACAGCTTCTCCATATGATAGGCATACGAAGTAATTTTTCGAATACTTTTTCATATAATCCAATTGCTGGTCGGAAGTTATATCCTCTTGTAGGATAAACCCATCACGATTTTCGGGGTGAGTTCTTAGATATCTAATAAACTCATAGTATTCTTCAGTTACAGAAATTAACTCCATCGGTCTTCTTGCACCCCATACTTATTTGGTATCCCCAGAACCCAGTGTTGTAAATACGCTCTAGTATACTTCCAACCCTCTAAATTCATCCAAGGACTCATACTACTACCTATATCCAAATAGGTGTTATCACTACATTCTTTATAACATTCATGTATAATATAATTACTCAGTGTAGACGCAGCAAACAAAAATACAGTATTTGTTATATTATTACTTTTTATCCAACTTTTTATTTCTTCAACAAGATGATAATCGTTAATAATACAATTACTGCCGATCCGAAAATCTTTAATTACTTCAAAACCTAGATTAGTTATATCAGCAGCTTCGTTTACAATAAAAACTGTGGGCCTCTTCTGTAACTCAGGAACTATCTCACTAACAAATCTCGGATAATTATTATTTATGAATACATTGGAAAAAGTTAAATGCTCATAGTCTCCCTCTCCGTATAGGTCTAGTTGAAATTTAAAAGAATCTTTTCCTGCTATATCCTCATCGACAATTCCTGTTAAGCCCTTATAATAACCCTCCTTGCGAAAAGATAAAGCCTCTATAAGTTTATCTTGATAAAATTTATCTCTTACGGGATCAAACTCTTTTTGTTCCTCTTTAGGGTACACTCCTGTCCCCCGTAGGTTCCCCGTAACATAATGATCCTCCGCTAGGACTACTTTCTCTCCCTTGAGCATAAACAACTCCCCGTCAGAAAATCTCGCAAAAGCAAAATTCTCCTTATTCTGAATCTTATTCAGAAATTTATCAAACTCTCCTGAGAAGGTCTTCAACGATTCTTTTTCCTGCATTACCGTCTCCAAATATAGTATTATCCCCTAATTCTTTGTCCGATCTGTTTATGTAACGAGAAAAATTAGCAAGAAGAGCCTGCGGGTGATCACAAATAACTCCTGCACGGCACGGTCTTTCTGTTTTTTTTCTACAAACTAAGCACCACTTCTTTAAAAAGCTGCATTCCTCTTGAATACCTCCGCTGTCGGTAATAACCATAGCACAGGAAGCTAATCTTTGCTGCATTTCTGTGTAATCCAATGGCTCAATTACTTTTACATGCTTTAAGATATCCTTATGTCTCCTTACCTCTGGGCTAGGGTGCATAGGAAAAACAAAAGAATACGAGGGCCAATCTTCAGCCAGCCTATCAATAATTTTGTACCATGAATCCATCTCCTCCCACTTTTCTCGCCTGTGGAGGGTAACTATAATTTCATTCGTTCTCGAAACTTTCAAATCTTTGATATTATCAATGACAGTGTTGCCTGTTACTAAAATATCATCCATTATGTAACCTTCTCTAATTAAATTTATTTTATTTAATTCGGTTGGGCAATAGTGGACAGAAGCTAGTGTACTTATAAGTCTCCGATTAATCTCCTCAGGGTAGGGATTAGCTTTATCGTCTGTGCGTAACCCAGCTTCCAGATGTATGACAGGTATATTATTATTAAATGCGTTAAGGGCTGCTGCCATAGCTGTAGTAGTATCCCCTTGTACTAATAAGTATGATACTTCGGGGGGAAACGAGTACTCACCGACAGAGGCTACTATATCATTTAATCTATTTGAAGTAAGGGGCTTTACAGGAATGGTGTGATCATAAGAACAGCTATCAATTAGGGTAGTATGTTGACATACTTGGAATAATAAATACTTTGCCTCTAAAAGATTAAGTTCTTTTAACAGAGGCTTAAGCTTTATGTATTCAGGTCTAGTACCGTAAACTAATCCAATCATTCTATACCTAACACAGTCTGCCACCCTCCGTTAATGGCATGGGCAATACAATCATCCCTCTGACTATAAAACTCCTCAATTGGCATTAAGGAACCATTCGAGGATGCTTTTGAATCATTTCCATACTCCTCAGGCTTTAAAGAACTATGCAAACGAGAATCATGCTCAGGATGCGGAGGACAATAACAATCAATATTTCCATACTTTTTAGCTAAATATGCTAATTGAATATCTTCACCATTGTCATAAGTAAATGGAGTTTCAGCCCACATATAATTAAGATGATCTCTTTTCAAAAACCATGCGTGTCCTACTAAATCGACCTTAAAGGTGACAGGATTTTTGACAGGCCAGCCCATTCTTTGATGTTGAAAATAATAGCGGCTATGGAGAATACAACCTGCTCCACCCATGATTCCTGGGGTTTCCTTCATAGTCGATAAACAGTTTTCAAACCACATATCCCCAGGAATAGTATCATCATCAAAAAAAGCTACATATTCCGTATCAACCAATAAACCTAATGCAAATCTAGCGTGATATTTACAATTGGTATCCGATTTAAATACTTTATCAAATCCCAAATTATAAGGATTAAATTTTTTATTCTCTTTACAGGCATTAATCCATAACCACACAGAGGTAGGCTTAACTGTTTGACTTTTGATAGCCGCTATTTGCTCCTGAAGATACTCAGGACGTTTATAGCAGTTTAGAATAACAGTTATAGATTCAGACACTTTTTCCATCTTTCAAAAATCTCTTCTTCTTCCAAAATCTCTTGATTGTTACTCGGCCCATTGAAAGGGATACCAGCAAGCTTACACTCTACCTCTACAAGCCCGTAGGTCTCTCTAAGAGAAGTATGGTACACACACGATACATGGCTATACATCTCCTCACGATCATCCTCATGGCCCATGAGAGTCGCTGACCCCTTATCAACGAGGGGAGAGACCAATCTATTAAAATACGGTAAATCAGTAATATCCCCAAACAGAAGAGCCTTGTATCCATCCTTTACGGCTCTTTGAATTGACAGGTGTGTTTGTTTATTGTGATCTATACTCCCCACTATACCTGCATACTTATTATTAGGATTAGTCCACTGAAGTTTAGTAACTACAGGAGGAATGATAACAGAGGGGTGATTTACACCTTGCCAATTCTTTTGCGAATTACTTACAAAATGTATGACATCGTACTGCGCTAAGGGCATCTCCTTAAGCGGAAAAAGAGTTGTCTCATGGCAGCTTAAAACATGTCTTTTCCATTTCACACCCGCAGGAACTTGAATGAAGTGAGTAATTATCGTATCCTCCTCAGTAATAGTGGCTTCCTTCAATAAATTCCCATTACATTGAGATAAATGCCAATCATGAGGCCCATAAAAAGTACAATCTATGCCGTTCTTATTTAGTAAATTTGCTAGACCTATGTTAGCTATAGTCCCACCTCCTGGGCGTGACCAACTACTAATCAGTTTTACCTGTGTCATTTGTTTTTCCCATTAAATCTCTATACAACTCTAACCGTTGTCCTACCATCTTATTCATATCAAAATTTTCATTAGCAAGCTTATAAAGATTCATTCCCATCTCTTCTCGATGTTTCTTATCTTTTCCCACTTTAGTTAAAACTTTAATCCACTCACTCTTTCCTTTTTTTGGATCAATCAAATACCCAGTTACTCCATTAATGATCCACTCATCATAGGATCCTACATCCGAAGCAACTAATGGTACTCCATATCTTCCACATTCAGCCACTTTAATCTCTGATTTAGAATCATTAAATTCATTAGGTTCAAGAGGAGCTAATGCTATATCCATATTAGTAAAGAACTGTCCGTACCTATCTGGTCCGAGGGCATAATGGATATCCCAATTCTTTCCTCCCTTAAATCCTCGCAAAAGAATATTCCTATAGCTCTTCCAAACATCCCACTGCCAATCATCTGCGGGGGTCTCGGGCGGGGGATGTCCATAGAAGTCCCACCTACAGTTTTCTCTTCCTACCCGCTGATTTACAAAATGAGGAACCCCAGCAAAGTATTTAACATCTTGTTCATGATGAATCCCTCCTGCCCATCCAAATCTACAATATTTTTTTCTCGGGGGGTGAATCTTAGGGAGGTTCCAACAAGGAAGATTATAATCTACACTATTTTTAATTACTGCCAGTGTATGTGTGCAAAAGGGAGCTACTCTTTCCGCAAATTTCCTCTGAGTTACTGTAACTAGGTCAGAATGACTATAAATAAATTTTGTAATATCACTCAACCCCTTATCTTTATACACATCATACAAGCGATGCCCTTTATATAAATTGGTCAAAAGATCATCAGTATCATAATGAACAAATTTCCCGAATTCTTTAGCCTTCCCTACTATTCGTGCCGTATAGTTTCCCCCGAAATTAGTGAGATTGTTGAGTACAACTACGTCTGCCCATTTCATGTCCTCAAAATCCCAATCAGGCTCCCATACACCTGTCTTCTCATCCATCCCTAAGGGGTTTTTATTCCAGCGTATCTCTACCTCATCCCCATACAACTCCTCTAGCTTCTTGTAGGGAGCAATCACACGGTAATACGCACACCCACCCTCATTAGCAGGACAAGCTAGTATTTTTAATTTCTCACTCATAATAATAAAAAATAAGGAAACACCATCAAGCGGTGTTTCCTTATTATAGTTGTCTCTTAGTTATTATTCGGACGCTTCCATAGAATCTTGTTCTACTTCCTCTTCCAACCCAAGTAACTCCTTCAGTTCACCAATTTTTTCTAGGGTTTCATCTCTTTGCCGTGTGGATGCTTCTAGCTGTTGAGCGGCGTTATTAACAAACTCCTGTAACCCCTTAAGGTTTTGCTCATAGCCTTCTAGCATAGTCGAGAGATGTCCTTCTATATTCTTATCTAATTTCATGCGTCTTCCCATTCTCCTTCTTCTTCTTCTTCAAATGTAGCCTTAGTGGTTTCTGAAGAGTGAGCGAGCCCTAGGGCTGCGCCAATACTCTTAACAGTTCCACCCAAGTCTACATTCTTATCCATAGGCAGTAGAGACTTGGCAGCTTTAACATAATGCTTCCTTTTACGCTTACTCAGAAGAGTAACAACACCCTCCCAAGCGGCAAGACTAGGAACTAATGTCTTGCCAATACCAAAAGCGGTATCAACAATTCCCTGGATCGCTCCCTCATCCAGCCCCCCTCCAGTAGGGAGGTAGGACGCACCCTCTTTAAGAGCGTCCTTAGAGGTCATAACAACCGAAGTCCCCTCAGGGATCTTCGCCTTAACAGATTCTGGCAGTTGATCAAAAGGAATAACCGCAGCGTCTGCGCCCTCCTGAACTTGATCTGCCGTAGTAAAGACTGTATCCTCTCCGAAGATACCCTCCAGCATTTGGCAAGAGGCGAAGCCGATTACTAACGAACAAGCAACAATAAATTTTCTCATAGTACTAACTAACTTTGTAGCTTTGTGAGGTATTCGTTATCAGGCACATCCTTGCTAGGGGCCGAAGTAGAACTACCTTGTACTGTCTCACCGCGCAGTGAGTCAGCAGCTTTTTTTACATCCTCGTACTCTTCCAGTTTCACAAGACCGTGGATCTCATGGAGAGTCTCCATGATACCAGCCACTTCTTGCTTAGTCCCCAACTCAGAGGACTTAGGACGAGGTTGTGATTGATCGTACTTAGGCCACTGGCCTTCCATTTCTTTTACGATCTTGAAATCATGACCACTTTCGGGATCAGTAATGT
>Ga0080013_1003313_pt1 | contig 17231 bp, 25 predicted proteins | sample ETNvirenome_6_85_FD_69236 | JGI IMG/M metagenome (GOLD analysis project Ga0080013, IMG submission 69236) | Marine viral communities from the Pacific Ocean - ETNP_6_85 (SPADES assembly) (version 2) | ecosystem: Environmental > Aquatic > Marine > Oceanic | place: Pacific Ocean | collected 2013-06-19 | reverse complement strand
TAATGTTTTTTATTAGCTCGTCATAGTATTTAGGCAGATTAATTCGTCTTTCCCTTACTTTTTTCTCATATCGAATAATACTATTAGCCGTTTTTCCCCCTGGTTTATATTTTCTCCATCCTGCACCCGCAAAATAACAACGATATGCAAGGTCGCCTTTACATTGTTTATATTTGCGACGATAGGTTGTTAAAATAGATACACCAGCATCAATGTTCTTTCCCGGCTTGAGTAATTCCTTATTGCATTGAGCAATCGAAGAATAACCTTGGCGTTTGTACCAAAACTTACACATAACCTGGAACAAACCAACAGCGCCAGCGGAAGATATTGCTCTAGGGTTTAAATTAGATTCAGTAATGGCAATTGCAAGCAATTCATAAGGATCATGACCATGAACCTCTGCATATTTTACAATTGTCTTTACATGTTTAATTTTAGAAGGTCTTGTTATTTTATAAGGATCATTTACTCCTGCAATTATTACTAACGGCAAAAGAGGAATAAGCCAATTCATAACAGAACCTATTTATTGGGATCGAAACTAATATCATTGCCATATTCCCAATCTTCTTGATGAGGGTACGGATCATCCCAACCCAAATCAAGTTGATTTATCTCGGGATCATCGCTAAAGACATCCTCTAAGCTTAGGTCATCCTCATCGGCAATCATATCAGCTTCAATAAGCTGTTCGGTAATCAATGCTGTAATTTCATCATGCTTTTCATCTGAAATTACTTCTCGTGCCTCTTGCAAATTGCCCCAAGCTTCTGGGGCTGTCATTGTTCCCATCATTAAGTCTTCAATAATTTTATTAGCTAAAAAATCGTCCATGTTTATCTCCTTTTCGGACTAAAGTTTATCACCATTATGACATATAACGTCACAGGTGTCAAGTGTTAAATACAAATGTTTTGAAATATATTCCTAAAAAATTGTGTATATCGTTGTGGATCGGCAGGACTAATGTTGATAAATCGCATTGGATCGTGATAAGTTATTTGATCCCACTGCGACATAGCAAAGCTAGAACCAATAACATAAATCTCAATTGCATCGCCAGGAACACAGCCGCCAATGCCACAAGACGACATCTGCGGAGCAATATCAGCTTGCGTAAGACCGCTCCAAGTTTGCGCATTTTCATCACCAATTATAATAATATAAGGATATGCGTCAGAGCGCCAACCAATATTAAATGGATCGCTGGGATTAGATAACATATGCGCAACATCATAACTTGGTTCCCAGCCGCCGCCATTACATGTTATCTGAGATAAAACATTTTGAAAATGTGCCGCTGGCAAAAGCGGAGGTAATGTTCTAACAATGCCAGGATTTCTCGGTGTAAGCGTACCAGGAAAAGTTACAATTCCAAATCGATGATCGGTTCCTGCAAAATCAGTAATATAAGCACCGATTCCCTGAACCAATGCATTAATATTACCACACATAGAACCTGAAATATCAATAGCAAATATCATATCAACTTTGGCGTGCGGATTCAATCCTTCGTCCACATCTCCGTCGCAATCATTATCTAAGTGGTCGCATATCTCAGCTTGAGGAACAACTTCGCCTTGACATGCGCCCCAATGACCAGCAGTGCAAGTTTTATCACCAAGCCTGCACACGCCAATCCCCGCTGTGTTGGGATTGCCACAAGTTGTCGTCTGACCATCGACTTGACCATCACAATCATCATCCCAATTATTACACATCTCAGGACCAGCACCAAAGAAATAACATGGACCCCACATTCCATTTATGTCGCACATTGTAATACCTAAACCACAATTAACAATTGCGCCTGTTGTACGATCAATAATATTATTTCTACATGTCGCTACTTGTCCATCCACACATTCGCAACCCTCATCAACATCGCCATCGCAATCATTATCTATTCCATCACATAATTCGGCAACAGGTTCTTCTGCTGTGCAATTTACCCATAAGCCAGCGGCGCATGTTTCAATTCCTGTACCACACGCACTTGAACAAGGTTGATAGATTCCTTCATCTACCAAACCATCACAATCATTATCAGCAGCATCGCAAACTTCACCAGAAGGATAAATTGCTTCAACACAAACTTGTTCGTTGCCAGTGCATACTCTATCGCCAAGCTCACACACACCAACATTCGTAGCACCACATACATTATATTGGCGTTCATCTATTAAGCCGTTGCAATCATTATCTTTGCCATCACAAATTTCTGGTACGGGCAAAACTTCTCCTTGGCAAGAATTCCACCGACCCATCGTACAACTGGATGTTCCAGCTCGACATTCGCCTAAAGGTGTTCCTGGTGGAAGACTTGAACAATGTTTATAAACATTTTCATCAATTTGATCATTACAATTATCATCTAAATTATTACATCTTTCGGGGCTCGCTGGATGAATCCATGGATCAAAGTCGTCGCAGTCGCCATTACAGGATGCAAACCCATCGTTATCTTTATCAAAACCATTGTCAACGATTCCGTTGCAATCATTATCTTTTAAATCACATGTTTCTGCAACAGGACCAACAGGCGCATGACAATATTCATCTCCGTCTTTATCACATCGCAGCTCGCCCAACTGACATTCACCAGTTTGATATTTTTGATACAGTTCAGAATGATTAGAGGTAATAATTGTACCGTTAGAATCAACAGTACAGGGAATTGGTTGGGGGCATATTTTAGTTAAACTGGTATTGTCTTCGCAGCCCATTACAGTCGCAACCGCGATTAAAACTAAAAAGGTTTTTGTTAGGCAACCCCGCGCCCCCATAATAGTATCTATGTACTAAAAAGGCAAACGACTTGATTTTTTTAATTAAAAACCTAGAGTCTCCAACTCTTTAATTGCTTGTGGTGCGCTTGTGTAAAGAATGGTGCGACCACCTGCTGCCTCGAATTTGGTTGTATTCTTTAAGAAATCATCAATAAGAATTCCAGTCTTTCCTTGATAATTTGCATAGGGACTTTTGTCATATCTTATTTGAACCCTGTCGCCTGTCAAACCAACATTACGTTTTACCCAAGCCTTTTTCCCAATCAATGATTGAAGATCGGTTGGTCTGGACAAAATGATGGGATCATATTTCTTAATGTAATCCCACAATTCTTTTCCACCTGGCATCCAGGGCAAATTCATCCAGAAATGTCGGTCATCATCCATGACGCGAAACATAAATTCACGCACAGGTTTCTTAAACTTATCAGAATTCTTGTTTGCGTCTTCCTCTTCTAGCGTCTTGCCACCCAGCGCTTCACGCGCTTTCTCTTGTGCCTTTTTGTAGCGTTCTGAAGCATTTTCAGGTGCTTCAGCGTAGATGGCAGTATTGACACCAGTGATCAGATCCACCAAAACTCCGTCTAAATCGCAGAAGATTTGATACTTCTCTTGTTGTTCGTTAATGTAATTTTTCCACTCTTTTGTATAGTCATTCATTTTGACCTCGTTATCCATTTCCATCGTTTTCTCCTTTCGAGATACGACGCATCTTTTTCATTATTATAAGCTTCTTGTTCAGCTCTAATCATGAAATATGCAGTTTGTGCATTTCTATAAATAATGCAACCTTTAATCCAGTCATAAAAATATAAAATTAAAAATCCAATAAATAAAGTTTCCAGAAATTGCTGGAAGTGAATTGTTTCGTGGCGTCTTGTCTTCTCACTTATTTCTCCTCGCCCAAATACAATGAAGCCCAGAGTAATTGCACCAATACTAATGGGAGAAATAACAGAGAGGATTCGTGGAACAATACTGTTTTCCACAAAAATGGGCTTCCAATTTTTCATAGCTTATTTTTTCTTATGCAAGGTTGGACCCTTGCACATTTCCTTGGCTTGTTTCTTAGTTAAACTTGTGGGATTATCAATCTGCGCACAAGCCCAACCGCGTTGCTTTTCTGAATAAACTTCGTCCAAATCTGCTTTCCATTCCTTAACTTTTCCTGTTTTCCAATCCACTTTCATTAATTTAATGTTTTGTTTATCTTCAGGAAATTCCTCAATGTGGTGCTTAATTGCTTTGAATTCTTCGTCATCGTCATCAAAATGCATATCGCTCCCAAGTTCTTTTACAGTATACCACTTATCTTTCATGTTTGTCAAGTGAATTCCGTCATGTGGGACATCATTTGTGTCCAAATAATCATCAATAAAATATTCGTTATCCTTTGTATCTTGGCGAGAGGTTACAAGATAAACTTTTGCCCCTTGGGCTTTGAATTCCCTAATCTTATCAATAACAATTGGGTTGGGGGTAGCCTCGGATTGGGTTTCCTCTTCAGACTCCGACTCATCATCCTCGTAGTCCTCGTTGGACATTCTTATGGTATCATCGAAATCGACGGTAATTATTTTGGGGCCGGATTCGTCAGCTTCATTAATAAATTGCCGCCAGCTTTCGAGGAGGAGTTTCATTTTGTCTTTATGTGCCCCAAGTAAATCCTGTGGGGTCTCTTAAATATGCAGCGCGCTCACCGCTAATATCCGATTGTGGTTGGCGCGGGCGATTTCGGCTCGCCTCTCTCTCTTTTTCAAGTTCTTTTTCGACTGCTTCCATTAGTTCATCTCCTGTGGGATATTCAACAGAAGAATCAATCTTTCTAGCGTGCCAAGTAGCCAAACTTCCAGCAAGACCCATTTCCTCGGCTTGATCCCTAAGACTGTCCAGATCTTGCATTTCGAGAATTGCATCCCACAACGTAGCCATTTCATTTAAAAGGTCTGGTTCTCGTTTCATAGCTTTAAAATAACTAAGTGCTACACGAGGAAGCTCATCGTCTTCGCCCAGAATATTTTCCAACTCTTCTTTGATAATCTGTTGTAGTTTTGATTTGGTTAACTTCATTTCTTATCCTTCAGAACCTCACGGGTTCTCATCTGCATATGGTCAGGTTTCCTTGAGAGATCGCTTTCCATACACCGGATCTTCCGGCATCAAACTCTTCGTGACATGGTAGCGTTCGGGATCAACTTCAATTGGAGGATTTCCCATCAACTCATATAATTCCGCTGCAAATTCCATCACGCGAACCTGAACTGCTTCTTCAACCGTTGCGTCCATATCATATGCTGGAACTAAATTCTTCAAACCATCTTGTAATGCATCTGCAATCATTTCAGCAGGAGGTGGGTTATTCTCATCATAATCATCTAAGTCGTCTACTTCCGCGAGAGTTGCAAGCTCTTCATTAATAAGCTGTTGTAATTTTAATTTAGTTAGTTTCATTTTAATCTCCAAATGGGTTTAGGGCACGCAACGCTGCGTGAGTAGGCGAAGTAGCCTCTTCTTCAGGTTTTTCAACTGGTTTATCAGACATATCTAAATAATCCCCCATTGATTTTATGAGTGCGGCGGCGAGCTGATCATCATTCATATTATGTTCTTTTCTCCATCGATTAGCAAGATCCACTAATGTCTTGCGATCCTCTTCCTTTTGATTTCTCAACAACTTTATCAAAGGCGACTTTGACTGATGGCGCGGGGGCTTATTAGGATCAAATTGAAGTTCAACCTCTGCTGGTGAAGGAGCGGCAGGCGTGCCAGCAGCGCCAGGCGCAGCTTGCGTAGCTTGTGGCTGTTGAGCGCCGCGTCGAAGTAGTGCTGTTCCAGTTTCAGGACCAACGAGTCCTCGCGTGCCATGTTTAGCTCCCGTTCTTTTTTGAAAATCAATAACGGCACGATGTGTTGCCCCTCCAAATTTTCCGTCTTCTTTAAGTTCGTAGCCATTTGCATTTAAGGCTCGCTGAATTTGTCTAACGCCTTGGCCTTGGTGGCCTGCTCGCAAAAATGGGCCGCGACGATAATTACCGCTTGCAGCTTGTTGAAGAGTTGTGCGAGTGCTGGCCCACTGCGGAGTTTGCGCCTGTTGAGGCGCAACAACCTCTTCTTCTTCGTCTGCCGCAATTTCTGCTGTATCTATAGCATCATTGCTAACATTAGCCATCTGCTCTTTAATTTCTTTTTTAAGAAATTCTTTTAGTTGTGATGTAGTAAGATTCATTAAACTATACCTTTGGTTCGCTCCCCCAACTTTTCGACACGGTTTTCGTTGCTCTCTTCGGTTTGGCTTCGCTACCTGACCATGCTCCTATAACATTGGGATTTGGCTTTAATCCTCTTTTCCTATTTATTTGGTCGAGCCGAGCCCAACTGGTTGGTTTCTTATCTGCACCCTTAATGCGCGGGGAAACTGTGGTATCTGTCCACCAGTCAACTCCCCCTGATTTTGCTACACCACCAAGATCTCTGTGCGTCTGTAATTCGCTAGCAGTTTCAGGGCCAACAATGCCTCTTGTGCCTTTTTTAGCCCCAAACTTTCTTTGAAAAGCTTGAACGGCTTTTTGAGTTCCCCGACCAAAAATACCATCCGGGGGGCACATGCTTTTGAATCCCCTGGAACAAAGGTTTTTCTGAACTTGTACCACAGCGTTGCTTGGGTTGCGCTTTGAACCCATCCCGCGATAAATGTATCCTTCGCCTTGAGCTGCTGCGGTAATACTTTTGGCGCGAGGTTTGCCACGCCCGCGTCTCTTGCGCGGTGAGCTTTTTTGTAAGTCAGCCAGAGCGCTTTTGCGGTTATCTGGATGAATATTTTTTTTAATATATCTTATAATCTTTTTGCGGCCTGGATCGTTTGGGACTTGGGTAAGGTAATCAACAAAAAAATCCGCAGCCTGTTGTATGTTGCCCCCCTTCATCGATGCCAGAGCAATATTGTAATACATCTTGGGGTTTTTGGTAGTGTTGTAAGCTTTCCCAAAATACTTCGCAGCTTCATCATAATTACCAGCTTTATAAGCTTTTCTGCCTGCATTTAGCGCTGATAGACGGGGTTTTTGGGGGGCTGTTTGCCGAGGCTGTTGGCTCGTGGCTCCAATTGCAGTGCTTGCAACCTTTCCTGCAAGACTGGGACTTGGTGCTTGTTTTTTCATGCCGGGGCCAGCAACTTGCTTGGCCCGCCAGTGGGTGTCTGAAGTCTTTGGTGTTGAAGAGGTTTGGAAAACAGGTCTACGAGCGCCGCCAGTCTGCGCAGGTGTCTTTTGCACAGGTTTCCGTGTGTTGAGACGCTTTCTTTCTGCTGCGCTTTTAGCGTCTTGCCTTTTTGCATAGTCAGGATCTGCTGATCTCTTTCCTATTTCTCGTTGTGTTCGTGCGTATCGAGCTTTGGTGTCGTCAGAAGCGAATCGCTCTTGTTCAACCAGCGCCTGAGCCTCCGCATATACCGCTAACTCCTCTTTAATGATTTGTTCTAATTTAAGTTTTGTTAACTTCATTTTGGCCTTCCTCTTAGTGCTGGTTTGATTGAAATCTTGGCCATCGCCTTAGTTTGTTTTTCTTCGTCTTTTTTGTGGCCTTCCCATTCATGATGTGTGTGTTCAGGATGAACTTCCCCACATGATAAACCACCGTGTTCTATCATCTCAGTAATTAGTTTCGTTAGCAATTCGTGTGTAAGCTTCACAAGCAGTTCCCCTTACAATAAATAGTTACATCAATACCAAACGGGATCATCAAAATAATCCATTTGATCGAAGACACCTTTAATTAATTCTCTGTCTTCAGAAGTATAACTTTTATTGGGAGCAATAATGATTTTATCATTAAACATTGCGTTGGGTTTGTTTTCATTGTATGCGACATAACCAACTGGAACAAGATCCTCATCTTCTTTTGTTGCACTGGGAACAATAATTAAATCCCAACCCATATTATCTGCTGGATTAATAAGATGTGACCATTCGCCATAATCAAATGGGAGTTCTATTTCTTTTTTGCCGCCGAACTTTTTAATTGAACCTCGGGGTTTATCAATATGAATTGGTTGATTGGGATTATGCTTTATATAATCTATGATTGCTTGTCTGGTTTCAATGACTTCTTTGTCGTCTTCATTTAATAACCCCCAATCAAAATTGTAAGGTTCTATCTTTGCTTTTTTAAAAAGCTTTTTATTTTTTTCTTCTATTTCCGGCTTTGGTCTGCAAAATGGTCTGCCATCAGGATGAAAGCCATTTTGTTCTTCGCCTTGTGGACATTGACTTGAAATATGACCCGATGCTACATTAACTCCGGTTGTTCCTATTGCATAAGCATTTTCTTTGATGCGTCTGCGCCAGTTTTCAAAGAGACGATCCATTATCTTTCTTCATCATCTAAAATTGGGCAATTTTGCTGGTCCACCACACAATTTGTACTCTTAACCAAATTCTCTGCTGCTTGTTGAGCAGTGCTGCCCGCGCCCGCATCATCTGAGATGAGAAAAGAATTGATTGATTTAGTTAAAGTATCTAACCCGCCATAGAGTTGTGTCACACCACCCTGTAATACACTTACATATTGTTGTGCTACTGTTTGTACCCAATCTCCTCCACCAAAAGCAATTTCACCAATTAAATTGGCGTCGTCGGTAGCAACTGACCACGGGATTTTAAATTTTGGTGCTGAACCACCACCATAAGATACCTGACCTCGTTCGTGTGGTTCGCCGGGGCCGGGGGGAGCATATGTTGTATCTGGATCAAGTTGTCCTGTCTTTTGAAATGGAGAAGCATTAGCACGACCAGTATGCGCGTCTGCTAGGAAGGCACCCTTGACCCCACGTCGTCGCGGAATCCAATCAATAGATTCTTCATCTTTTTTATATAGTTTTTTGCCCCTCTCTGTGACCCATTGCCATTCCCTGCCATCTGTGCCAATGGTAAATTCGTAAAATTTGAGTTGGCTAATATTTTCAGCTTCTCCTATTTTTTCCACCACAATATAGGTAATGGGTTGATTATTATTCAAATCATAAATGGTCCTGCGCAAATCTCTTAATGAACCTTCAATGGGGCCACCGGCCAATAACTTTAAACTAATGAATTTACCATTAAAATCCCAGATATCCTCAATTCCACCTTCCCCAGTTTTAACTTGTCTTCCTTTGCCGCCATAAACTGCTGCCATAAAAGGCTCCATGAGATAACCAGCTGACGAGGGATCAAATTTGTGTACAAGAGTAGAAAAAGTATCTAACATTGTTAATGTTCCCAAGCATTTTTTAATAGACATGCTCTTAACATAGGCTTTGCTGGGATTAAGAAACTTTTGAATAGCGGCGAGTTTCGCAGGTAAGCTGCGCTTCCGACTAACCTGACGAAAAAACTTCTCTACCTCATCACGCAAAGGAGTGCCTTTTTTCCCAAAATCGTCGTTAAGTTGAAACTGGGGATAATGAAGAACCTTTTTACTTTGTGTTACTTTTGCAGGTGCCTCTTGGTTCTCGTTCAATTTGCGACGTGGCCTTCGCGGTGATCGATCTTCATTCACCCAGTTCCGCCACTTATGATTTAAATAATCGTTCATAATATATTCCTTTATTTACCTAAATATCCTCGCCAAGATTCAAACAGCATTTTATCAGAAACTTTGGGTTTTTTTGATTCTTTTATAGGCATTCGCGTGTATGTGGTAGGTGGCATTTGCCTGGTCTCTTCTTCTTCAGCCGGTTCTTCTTCTGGTTCTTGTGCTGGTTCTTCTAACCCTTGCGTTTTTACTGCTCCTGCTAACGCTTGGATATAAGATCTTTCTGCAAGTCGGCGGAATGCCTCAAAGTTGTTGTTTATGTTTAACATATTTAAAAATCTTTTAATCGGATCAAAATCTGAATCTTTGGTATAATCAAAATCAAGCTGGAACTTTAATTTAACTCCATCCAAATCAACATGAAGACCTTGTTTAAACGGATCGAATGAATAAGGAGTATTGCCCGTGTTCTCTGAATAAAGATCAAACAAACTTCGGCGCACTTGCGTAGTAAACTTTTCCCGAAAGAGAGCTTTAATTTTTTCTTGCGTGGTTATGTCATGCACTTTAAATGATCTCATATTGTTATTCAGAACAATTGGATTCTTAAGAAAGACGCTTACTTTCTTTTCTTCTTCGTTAATTTGTGGAGAAATATTTTTATATGTTTTAAATTGTGCGGAAGCTTGAGTAATCTGTGGAACAATAATATTCTTTTCTATTAATCCTGCTCGAATGTCTTCGATAACCTCTTCCCAGTTTTCATCTGCATGTTGTAAATTTTCAGCAAAACTCTGAAATCCTGCTGGCGTGGGTTCGTCATCATAATCTGGATCAATGGATGTTTGCCATGTATCGTTATACAGCTCTACGTTGCCTGATTCGGGATAAACATTATAGCTATTAAGAACATTTATAATAATCTCTGTTACTTCGTCTTCGTGATCATCCCAGTCACTTTCAAAGCGCGGTGCTGGTTCGCCAAAATCATCTAGATCAATCCCAACGTTGGCACTGTAATAAACGCGAGGGTGATCATCATCATCCATTAGCTCGTGATAAACACTCAGATGTTTAAGGTTTTCGTCAGCCCAATCTTGAACCTCTTCTGCGGCGGCTTCAATGCTTCCGCCTTCTAGTTCAGCTTGGATTTCTTCTTCGTCTTCGTATTCGTGGTCAATATTTCCTTGAGACGTAAAAACATCAAAAGTTTCATCATCTATTATTGGTCTAAGAAGTTCTGCAAATGCGTCTCCATCAAGCGTGTCTTCGTGAGAACCACCAGTTCTATACCAGTCATTAAGTTCAATTTCTTTTGGATCACCAATGGTTTCTTTTTGGTTTTCAAGTGCCCAAGTTGTAACACCCTTAAGAAAGTTTGGTGGAGTTCTGCCTCCATGTGGGGCATACGTTTGACGCTCTGGAACTGCAACTTGTTGGTTCAGGCCTGGACCGACAAACTTTCGCAATCTGAGGCGACCTTCGGGTCTTAACCCACGAACTCCTCGGTTATCATCTTCAAATATTTCTTCACCAGCGGCATCCAGATCAACATCTTCGGGATTTGTTTCTGAAAGATCTACATCAAAATACTGCTCAAATTGATCGCGGGGAACAAGATATGCAATTGGTCCGTGACCACGGCTTTCTGCGACTGCGCACTGAAAGTAGCCGCCCTCGCGGCGGTGGCAAGATCTAATATTATTCATATCAGACATTCGCACAACATCAACAGGGTGTCTTGATAATATTGTAACAAATGGAGATTTCTTCTCAAAAGCTTCTTCTGGGTTTTGGCGATAATATTCTGCTTTTTCACTCCAAAATGGAAGAAAGGTTTCACTGATTGCGTTTGCGGCAGATTTTGGGGACTGGTGTTCATAAGTATATGAAAATTCTTGTTTAATGTTGTTGGCTGGAATTTCTAATTTTTGTTTTGCCTGTTCAATTACTTTTCTAGCAGCAATAACTTCTTCTTGGTCCTCGATAGGAGTGCCAGTAGCCGACATCATATCAGCCGTCATTGCGTCCGTATTGATTTTAGCTTGGTCGAATTCCTCTTTGGCTTTCGCATATTTTGACAGGAGATCCGCAGCACGATCAAGAGCCTTACCAATTCGCATTTTTTTTATTTTGGTTACTTTTTCGCCTTCTCGTGGACCTTTGGGAATGGTAGTTGTAACCTTTTTAGAAACTGTTGAATCTTTAAAATCTATTTCCCAACCGTTAGTTTCAAAAAAAGCAACTATTCCTCCAATTGGGCCGGATGCTCCTCCAGTTTTTACTGGAATTGCCATTCGTTTCTTACCATCAAAAAGATCACCGAATGAATAGGCATCATCGCCTGCATCAATCATCCAATTCTTAATCATATCGTAATCATTTTGCGAGATCTCATTGAGAACTGCGTTTTGCAATTTAATATTGTCTTGCTCTTGCAAGTGTTTGCGCCAGTTTTCAACAAAGAGTTTCATTTCTTTTTTTCTTCTTCCACCGGCATTCCGGTTGGTTCATCAAGACCAACATCGCCAGCACCACCGCGAGCTATAAATTTGTCAAGCTCCGTTCCGCTTGTGTAAGGAAAAACGCACGCTCCTGTTACATCACGACCTTTTGCAATCACAAATTCTAATTCGTTGCCTCCTGTCTCAATTGTAATCTTACCACCAGGCAATTGTTCTTTGCCAAATAATTCTTCCACCACTTGACACAAAAGTTCTCTTACTTTCTCAAGCTTTTCAAGTCCTTCTTCTTCAGGCGGTTCACCTAAATGCTTTCGCCAATTTTCAAATAATAATTTCATAATGATTGTGGCACCTCCTCCACGAGACCCTTTAAAGTAAGTCCTTCCAAAGTCTCAAAATTTTCTTCGGGGATTTTGTTGGAGTGGTGCGGTTTTCCACCACCGGCTCGATTGACAGCTACAGTAATATGAGGAAAGGATATTTTTTTATTAATCTCGGATGGCGCATCAACTTTAACGGCCATCGCTCGATCATCTTTTCCTACAGAAACAACAGGCAAATTAATTTCTTGTCCCGCAGAATAAGCTTCCGAGAAATCGTGTTTGCCTTTTTTATGAACTAACGGACCCATTGTAATGGTCATGTGATGTGCGACTGGCTCCCACCCTTCTGGAATAGAAAGATCCAATAGCTTTTGTTTGGATTCATCGTCAAGAACCACTCCAGAATAGGAAATGTTTTGCTCATTTAAGAATCTTTTCCAATTTTCAAATAATAATTTCATTACTTTAAACCTCTCTTAAATCTAACCGGGCACACCCCATCCTAAATCTAATAATACAAATCTGCCATCGGATGCTTGTCCGACATTGCCGCCACGAATATCCCACGCCGCCAGATCATATTGTTCAATAAGTTCCAACAATCTTTCATATAAAGGAGACAAGCGAGTTTCCAGATATCCGCGAGCTTTGGGTCCACCAAGTTCTTGAGTAAGAACTAATTTTTCGTCATCTTTATTTCTTTTTTCATCTATACGACTTTGCGTGTAATCTTGCCAGAACTTTTCTAAGCTGTCATTTCTCCAGGCGAAATTCTTATCATCTTTGTGAGCTTCCCAAAACTCTGCGAAAATAGGAAAGAAATCGGGAATCCAATCTTCATCCTCAACGTCATAAGGATTAACTTCTTCCATCACAATCCATTCATAACCTTTGGCTGTATCATAAACTTTGGGTAGTAATTCTGGATAACCTGTTTGGATAATTGTATCTGCTTCGGCTTTGTTCATACCCCAAGGGTCTTCATCATCGAATTTTGAATACTCAGGGCTAACAACTTTCATAACATAGCCCGGATCATCTGGTAATTGCCATACATCACGAAACGCTCCTCGGCCCACTTGTTTAAATCCATGTGATAATAAACATTCAAACTTAACACTCTGTGCTTCGCAATCGCCTTCACCATGATACCATCTTTCAAAGCGATCACCGAATTCCATGCGTTCATTCAAGAACTTGCGCCAGTTTTCCATTAAGAGTTTCACTTAAAAACCACCTCCAGAAGCTTGCGTGACTGGAACCACCTCAATAATATCCACAACACTGACATCTCTAAATACTGTTGATTCCATATCCCACATTCCAGATCGCCCAAAGCCATAAGCATCTGAATCTGCTCCGCTTGGAGTTCCAAAATGAATAGCATCGTATTTTTGTAGTGCGGATTCAAAATCGATATTGTAATCTGAACTACCACCACCGAAGCTAAGAGATAAATTGGGGCCTGAAGATTCGAGGGGAAACTCTTTATGAAGAATACGAGCATCTTCATCATTTTCGATGTGAAAGATATTATTAGTCTTTGATTTAAGAAGAATTCCTTGAGGATGCATCCACTCAGGCATTTCATGAACCATCCAATCATTCCATGCCGAGGTCCATTTATCTCCCTTATTTACCGCTGTAGATGTCCACAGACCGCCATTGGGTTTATTTATTCCTGGCCTATTTTTTACTGGAGGCGTACTGTCTAATCTTGCAATATCACACTTTTCGTCAGGGCATCCTCGCGGTATGAAAAGCTGATAAGAAGCAGTGAAGCCTCCCTCTTCTTCCTTCAAATACTCTCGCCAATTTTCCATTAAGAGTTTCATTTGCTTTTCGCCATCCTATGAACCTTTCTTGATAAATGAGCAACATCCTTTTCTAAACTGTCCAAACGCATCTGCGTTGTATAATAAAACCCACCGAGAACTGCGGCGAAAGTTACTAAAGTTATTACAGTTTTTACATCTATTTTCATGGTTGAACTACGTTTACTCCCTTTGGCTTTCCAAACAAAATTTTCATATGTTTCTCTTCGCATTTACCAAGAGTGCGGCAATACCAACCTGTATAATTTGGATATTTGCCTTTGGGGTGTGCCCCAATCCATTCAATCTCTTTTCCTAAAACTTTTCTAACATCCTCTTCATTATCAACAAACGGCACATTATAATATTTTATCATCACATGAGCAATCGCATCAGACATCTCGGCGTAATTTCCATCTGTATGCAATAATGCTGCTGTCTTCTCTTTGTATGATTGAATACCTGGGGGCTCGCCGTCTGTTGCTCCGACTGCCATTTTATTTCCTGCGGCGGCAGTCGATGCGGCTCTAACAGCGTCCGGCTCTGGATCGGAATCAACATCGGTCGCCAACCACCTATTATACTTCGAAGGAATATCCTTTGCAGATCGAATATTAACGTGCCCACCAATCTTTGCATAAGATTTTTCAATCATATCATAAATCTCGTCTGTAACATCAATATTATCTGGGTCATTTGCTAGTTCGCCAACGGGCAAATCAATCCACTTGTCCTTTTCACCGCCGCTGTAATCAGCAAACACTTTCTCGTCTAAATATTTACGCCAGTTTTCAAATAATAACTTCATGCTTGTGTTCTCCTCACGGGAACCTTTTCCATTCCCAATCTCTTTGCTGCCTCCAGCCTATGGTGCCCATTCAGCACATAAAAAAATGGTTCCTCTTGTCCGCTCTTTGGAGCAGGTTCATAATCTTCTTCACCTTGAAGCCTCGCAGTCACAACTGGCTTTTGATTACAAACATCAATAGGTTTAAAATCTCCGTTTTGGATTTGTTGTATTTTAATTTGAACTTGCCGCTCGCATTCTTCACTAGGACAATCATGATCTTTTCCATGACCCAACTCCTCAGTTGGAAGAATTTTGTTTATGGGAGCATAAAAAGTATCTTCTTTTAAATACTGCCTCCAGTTTTCAAATAATAACTTCATTAAAAATTCTCCACGTCATAATCAAGCATTTCGTTTTCTTTCGCCGCTTCTAGTTGGGTTTTTATATTCTGAATACTTTCAAGGTCACCGCCTCGCTCTCTAAATAAGTCTTCAATCCTCTGAAGTTCAGCAAGAGCTTCTTCAATGTGCTCTTTGTACAAAGAATAAATATCAACCATATTCATATTACTTGGAAAATCGACAACATCGCTTTCCAACATTTTGCGCCAGTTTTCAAATAATAACTTCACTTTTTATCCCCTTATCAATTCGCCGGTTTTCCAATTTATCTTCCCAATCTTAATCGAAGGAGCATTTTCTTCTATCGTTTTCCACTCATCTTCATCGTCGTCAAAGTGCATGGTGCTATGGAGATCTATTAATTTTTTCCATTTATAATCACCATTCGTGAAAAAAACGTCCTTCACTTTTAATCCAGTTTCGGAAATAAAATTCCCTATTTCTTTTCTATTCTCTTCGTTCTCTAATCTCGTTGAAATAATATAGGCTGAAAATTGATTTGCTAGATTTTTCGCTTCCCTTAAAAAAGGCGTGGCTCCTTCGGCGGGCTGAAATTCCTCATCGTGAGCAAACTTCAATGTATCATCAAAATCAAATGTTATAATCTGTTCAACACTTTCCTTCAAATACCTTCTAAAGTTTTCCATCAAGAGTTTCATGCACGAACCCCCAATTTTGTTGTCAACGCTTTCCAGTGTGCATCATTAACACCATTTGGTTGACCTCCCAAGGCAAGAAGTGCCTTCTGATATTTATTATATTGTCGCGATTCTGGTTCTAAATCTTGAGAGTTGTGATACATATCAAGCAACTTTACTGCTATTGCCTCTGGCGATAGAGAAAGAACATAAGTTGTGTAATTCACACCTTTATCGTGGGTCAACTCTTTAACGATCGGCAATGCTTCTGGACAAACGCTTTTAATCATTTTTTCCATTTCTATCGGATCTTTATAATCTTCTAAAGCATCGTGTAACCATGCGGCGTCAATAACGGGATCATCGTAACCAAACTCCTTGGCAAAATCTACTGCTGCTTTAGGGTGAGTAATATATGGTGTTGTTCCATCGCGGCGGGTTTGTCCTCGATGTGCATAAGTGGCGAGGTCTTCTACCTCATCTTCTTCACATTCTTCATCGATATACCTTCGCCAATTTTCCATTAATAATTTCATAGGCTGCCGCTTCCATCATTTAAAAAATTTATTAAATCTTCTCTTTGTTCTCTTGATAAAGTCACATCCAAATGTGCTTTGATTGTTTTGAATGATGCCTCAACAAAAGTTTTTCGATCCAAATCACAATACGGACAATTTCCAAACATTCCCGCACGGCGACCACCCTGACACATTGAACATATAATCCTAACATAAAGCTTATGATCGATTTCATTCACCACACTATAGTAATTAGTTGAAAATAAAGCATAAAAGAAAAGAAAAAGCCACCAAGCGAAAATCGCTTGGTGGCTTTTAAACCGTGAAGTGCTATGTTTGTCCCGGCATAGCGGCTCCGGGGGCCCGGGTCAGTATCGTCAGCCGACCACTCCGATAGCGACTATTTACTTCACTTTAATTACACGGGCAATAGCGGCTTCAGTCTTGGGAAGACTTACCACCAAAACCCCGTTTTTATATGACGCATCAATCTTCTCAACATCACAATTGCTAGGCAATGTATAGCTCTTTGAATATTTAGTTGCGTAAGCATAACGATCTTGTTTGTCGCTAGCGTCGTAACTTAGTGTGAGCCGATTGCTTTCAATTGAAATATTGAAATCACCCTTTTCCAAGCCTGGTGCGGCGAGAGAAATGTCAAAGCGATCGTCATGTTCGCGAACAGCGGGCGTGTGCCGATCCTGAACTGGTGCCAATGGACGTGACCAAAGGTCATCTCCCCAAATGCCACCGAGGAACTTATCGAAGAAGTCCAGTCCGTAATTGTTGTTGTATCTAGCTAGATTAGTCATAATTGTACCTCCTTATGACCATTATAGACGCCTAAAATTGAGCGTCAAGTGAAAAAAGTTATCCGTGAAGAATATTTTTTGTTTTCTTTCCAATCATTTCTGGGGTTCCAACGGCAACCATTTCTCTACCATTAGTAAATGTAACCCTCGAAAATTGCTGGGCTTCGT
>Ga0080013_1003311_pt1 | contig 17239 bp, 7 predicted proteins | sample ETNvirenome_6_85_FD_69236 | JGI IMG/M metagenome (GOLD analysis project Ga0080013, IMG submission 69236) | Marine viral communities from the Pacific Ocean - ETNP_6_85 (SPADES assembly) (version 2) | ecosystem: Environmental > Aquatic > Marine > Oceanic | place: Pacific Ocean | collected 2013-06-19 | reverse complement strand
AAATCGTTTGTTTTTATCAGCATTACATCGCTGAATCATCCAATTTTTTGTGATGGTGCCAAAATATGAAAAAGATTTCTTATTTTTAGTTACGTCAAACTTGCTTAACTTTTCATACAGATGAGTCATTACTTCATGCTCAATCTGTTCTCTATCCCACAATATTTTATTAAAATTATAGGTATAATAAATGTTTTCTACAAGTTTACGAAAGGCAGGTTCAATGATTGCTACGAAAACTTTATGCTTCTCTTCTATATCGCCATTTGTATTAAACTCAACAACAGCTTCTTCTTGATCTTCACCCCAATATTTCATATTTATCCTTCTAAGTATAGTAACATTTTATTTTAATAAAAAGTTTTGTTTTTTTATATTTTACGGGCTCCAGCCATCATCGCTTTCGGCGCGCCTTCGGTCGAGCTCCGGGTCGCCCTCTTTAAGCACTGCCCACTTATGGCCTGGATTCTCACTCGCAAATTCGACGGCGGCGTCCGGCTCGTTGGCGCTTTCCAGATGATGCATATACGTGCCAAAGACGCCAGATTCGTCACGCAAGCCCGGGAATATTGCTTCCAGGCCAGTGGGTGCAAGCTCGCTTGCCTCTTCCACAGTTTTTGGCGGTGGGTCCGGTTGTTTTGCAGGATCTTGTTCCGATTCTACAGGGAACTTGCCGAGTTCTTTTGCTTTCGCTGAGGCATCTTGACTAGGAATACCAGCAAGTACTCCTTCTATTATAGTTTGAAATCCTTGTGGGGTTATACTTTCTCTAGTAGAAGTTATCATATACATTCCTTCCAGATCTGGCATTATTCCTTTAATGATAATTTTTTGAAGTGGAGATAAATTAGTGGTACCATGAATAGTAATAGTTGTTTTCTTCATATAATTTGACAATAACTGGCTAGCGTAATTGCTACTGTCCACACCCTCACCTGAACTTTGAGCGGCGAGCGTTATAGCGCGCATAGCTTGAACCTTTTGAGGATTCGCTTGTAAATATTTAGTAACAGCAGTTTGAATGACAGCACGCGATTCTCCCTCCTTTATAAAAAGTTCTTTATTTAGAGTGACGACGCCCATATCATCAATTGAAATAGCTTTAGCAGCGCCGTCTTCCTTCGGCTGCAGCGCCTCCGATTCAGTTTCGAGATATGGTATCAATTCTTTCGCAACGTCTTTAAATCCCATAAAATTAATCAAAGCATCAGTGGTTCCTGTAAAATCAGCTGCAGCATCTTTAAATGCCCGAGCAACTAGTGGATCAAAAGTAGAGTTCATGTCAAGACTCTCTATCAGAGAATCTCCAGCTTTAAAATCTAACATTATAATATCTTCAGGAAATCTCTTTCTAAGGATGTCCTCGTCGCTAATACCCGGAACCCATAGATGTGCCATGTCGTCTACCTGCTTCTGTATATTTTGGGCGCCAGGCAAACTAACTTCAAAATCACTATCGTCGCCTTGGCGAATTGCTATATGTTGATTTCCGCCACTATTAATCCCGCAGGCCTCCGGCCGAGTCAGCTCGCCAATAGCTTGTATAACAGACATATTAGTATTGTTTTTATTAAATAAATTATCTACCACTTCCCTTCGTATAGGAATATTTTTTACATTATCTATTTTAAAATTATCAAGGTTTCCAAATGATGATGGCGCTAGCCCAGGCTCAGCCTTTGCAGTATCCTCTTCGTCTGGAGCGAGCAGCGGACCAAAAAGATCTTGATAAGTAACATCATTAATTCTTTCCTTTTGGTGGTAATTTTTAACTTCTCCACCTTCTCGCTTTCCTAATATTTTTATCCTCGTATGATCTGGGGTTGAGCCACACCTTCTATTTTTAGGAAGAGGAGCATATACATTTTCTATAATAAACTTCACAAAACCTTCATTTATTTCTAATCCATCTGTTATAGATCCATTAGGCTGCACTACACAAGGAGTATAATTACTATTATCTACTTGAGTAAAAAAACCATAGCCATTCTCGGGCCCAAGCCCCAATAAAAGATCACTCCAGTCTACCCAATTTTTAGATTTTTCTGGAAAAACAAAAGGTCCGTGAGCTTTGGACCCAGCCTTATACATACCGGTTCCATAAGGATATTTACTATTGCTATACGGCCGATTTCCGCTAACTTTGGGACCAATAACGCGGGCATTCTTTGCAGGTCTTCGGACTCCGGGTTTTGCTTCCTGCACAACAGTTCCTTCTTGTATAACCTCTCCGTCTTCGGTTACAATTCGATCTACTCGAACCTCCTCAACTGCTCCGGTTGTTTCATAGTTATCATATATAGCATAATTCCCTGCGCGCATTCCGTCATAGTCCTGCGTAAGATAGTAATAATTTCCTTCTTTTTTAAGAACATTCCAATTAATTTTACTATTTTCCGGCCCGAAGCGGCCGCCATCAGCGACATCCTGACCTAGATATCTAGTTTCCTTAGAAGTAGTATTTCTATTTATGATCATAGATCTTTTCATATCCAGAGTAAGATTTAGACAATGTTCCCCGAGGCCAATTCTTCCACCCCAAGAAGGTTTAGTACCTAAATAATCTTCAGGGACGCCATCAGAATACTTTTTAAGGGCCTCATTTATGCCGTAACCTAGGGCCTTCGTCCCAACTCCCTGACGACCTTGAGCGCGGGCTGCTGGGTCCATCTCGATCCTGTTTAAAACCCCCATACCACTTGCGAGGAAGTCAGCAGTACGCTGCAGCAGATTGCCGCCGCGGCCGTTGTAACCGCCATCGTCATCGGTTCGTCTTCGGTATCCCTTCTCCCATGTGGCACCTCTGCTCTCACCTGCTTCTTTGGGCGCCTTCTGCCTGTCACCCATGTCTTTCTCGTTGCCACGCTCTCTGCTCTTGAAGCCGCGGCCTTGTGTAATACCTTTTTCTATTACGCCGCCAGGCCGAACACCGCCTACATATTTATCAGTATCATTAATTTTACATGCGGTTGTTCGACTTGGATATAGAAAAACAGGTTCTCCAGCAAAATCCAAATACCAACCAGAAGGCCGATACCAACCGTTGCCATCCGGAACAATAATATTGCCTGCATCATCAACTAAAGTATAAATTGCAAGACCTGTAGAAGTATTCTCTTTAAGAAGCTTCGCGTCGTCGCCATTTCCTCGCGGCATTGGCCAACTGCCAGTTATTTTTAAAGTGTCTGGCCAGTCCGCATTATATATCCTTCCAAATAGATCTAAGAATCCTTTATAAGTTCTTACATAATTGCCACCCGACATCTCAATATTACCATCTGCCAACACTCTTTCAATGGGAGGCCCATACGTAAACCCCCACTCATTGTTTCCAAAGTCATTAGGAACACCCGGAGAGCCAAAGAGGGACCAATTTTGATAACCCTTTTCTGTTACTCTACCAAAATGAACTTTACCATAATCCATATTTTTACTAAGCACTTCTGACGGCACATCATTAGCTTTTATTCCAAAAGATAGATCAGAAAGCATTCGACTTGCTAAATTTTGAATTGCATCTGGAGATAAATCTGCATTTCTTAAAAAAATTGCTGGATCAAGAACACGCTTTGGCGTGCCTATTATTTGCCACGATCTTCTTGCTGCACTAAATCTAAAAGTATAAATATTTGTAGGTAAAACATATTCCTTACCGCCTTGTGGAGGGCCATAATTTCTTACATCCATAGCGCCCGCCACCGTCGTTGCACTAAATCTTCTTGCCCATTGTTGAGCAACTTTAGTTGTTAAGTGCATGGGTTGGGCGCGACCCATAGGAACCTTTATACCATCACCATCAAAAGCTGAAGTATCATCATATATAGAAAGCTCTAATTTGCCTTCATCATTAAAAAACTCTTTAAAACTCTCAAGGCGAGCTTGCAGTTGGGTTATCTGTTCGTCAGCGTTATCAATTGCATTTTCAGATTGAATATAGGTAGAGTACAGTTCATTTAATTCTCTCTGATATTGCGTAATAGTCCTTAATTTTCCTCTAACTATCTGTTTATCAGCCTCTACTCTTGACTTGACCGCGGTGTCATAGGCATAACTATTTTCTTGCTTCCATCTTTCAGCTTTATTTGATTGATCTTTCCACGCGCGGGTCTCTATATCGAACTCATGCTGAAAATTATTTGTCGGGACGTTATATTCACTCCACAATATCCATTCTTCTTTTACCTCGGGCGCCCTTGCTTTATATTCATATTGTATTTCTGCTTTATATACAGCTATCTGACTCGCGATCGGCCTTCCCGTTTCTGGATCTCTCCCAAATATCTGAGGCTTATTATCAAATTCAGTTTCGGACGCAACTACTTTGTCAAAATTTTTATATCTCAACATAACTATATTATCCAACATATCTGTAGTAACAATCTGATCTTCAGCATTTCTTTCATACCGACCACCAGTTAACTGTTCTAGCTCTAATTTTATTTTATTAATTTTATCAACAAGCTGTGTTGCTGCCCCTCGTACGCCGTGATATTCCACTGCGGACGCTGCTCTATATGCAGTGACGTTGGGATCAAACCCCGCGGATTCTCCCTTACCTTCTATTATCTGTGTATTTTCTGTAATTATTTCTTGATATAGAGCGATTTTATCGTCAATCTTTTTTGCTTCAGTATCCAAATCAAAATCACTCTCATATGAACCCGCGACTTCCGACCATGGCTTTAAGAAGTTTCCAGATTCTCCACCAGCCCAGTATGTGTTATTATAAATTTTTCCAGTCAACCAATCTAAATCAAGAGCTTCATTATATATACTCTCAATAGGCATTCCCGACATTTCAACTCCAGCTACTCTAGTTCTAATACGATTTTCAAAATAAGCCGCTAAATATTCTCTATATAAATTATGCCATTTCCTCTGAAGTAAATTCCATGTTTTTCTACTACTCAATCTAAATGTATCATAATCTAGTATAGCAACCTTCCGTTGGCTGTTATCCTTGAAACTCATAATCATATAAAATCGGCCGCCACGGCCATATGGATCTTGTTGCCGTTGTTCCAGCGTCAAATCGCGGTCTGCGACAGTCCATGCCTTTGTCGGTGCAGCTCTATATTCAGTTGGATTTAAAGGATCAAAGCCGTCTGGAGAACCTGTAGATAGAATTTCATTTCCCTCGAGATCGAAATTAATTTCTTGTTTCCAGTCAGGAATAAAACACCATAACGTGCCCGCGGGAGATAGTCCTTTTTTTGATAATGCTTCACTATATTGCTTATCATTAGTATTAACGCTTTTAAGATGCCCACGCATGGGCGCGCCGACCTGCTGGCCAATTTTTGGAGGAGATACAAAAATAGCATTTATTACTCTTGTTTTGTGCGATGTTTGTATGCCAGCATATACAGGTCTAACGCTACTTACAGCAGCTGCTGGTGGCTTGGTACGGAAGCCGTCAACATTAGACGGGAGCACCAGGCCGGTGAACCACCCCAACGAAGCATTTCCCTTGCTGGGATCATAATAAGCGTCTTTGAGGCGCGCCAAATGGGGGCCATGTGGTGCGTCATGAGAAACAGGAGGAGGAGGTAAAAATCTTTCTTTTAATCTTATAACCGCCTCTTGTATTCTTTCTTCCATACCGCCTGCTTGACGATTGACTGAGTTAATCTTCTTTTGAAACAATGTACTTAATTTAGAATCTGGACTAATATCTCGATAAAAAAAGCTAGGAACTCTACTATTCGATAATCCACCCTGCGTTGTCGCCATACATAACGTCATACTATCCAATATTCCACCTAAGAAATAATAAGCAGGCGTTTTTTCATAACTTTTCATTTGCTTTGTAAGAACTCCACCTACAGCTACAGCATTCTCGTCAGCTAATTCATCGTTTTCGTCCCCAGACGATTGTATCGGTTCTCCGTTTTCGGTGGCATCGTCATCTGGGACTGTAACTGTAATTGGCTTATGTGTATCCAAGGTCGTCGCTTCAGGATATCCTTCCACTGGCACATTGCGTTCAGCATTGGCCTTTTTGACCGAATCTTCAGTATGGTATGATTCCGTCCCTTGAGAGCTAGCTGCTTCGCCCACACCCAGCTGCAGGTATCGGCCGTCGGCTAGAGCAGCTTCGGCTTCTTCCCACATGGAAGTCAACTCCTCGTAAGTGATTTTATCCTTGTCACCTTCCTTCCTGTTATATAGATCTATAAGTTCCTGCTGCCGCGCATGCAATGCTTCTTTAAGAGTAAATTCCTTGCCACCAGCAGTTGTAATATGCCGATCAAGCCCACCACCAAGAAAAAACTTAAGTTTTCTAGCTATAGAAGAGAGTGTAGTACTCGCCATACCCTTCACAGCCTCATCCATAAGCGTTATATTAATTTCTAATTTACCCATTTCATTAAAACCAAAATCATAATTAGTAATATTAACGCGGGCGGCCGACCAATAACCACCGTTTCCAAGATTACGAAGGGGTACTATCATTCTTTGCCGTCGCTGGCCGTTATTATTTATGCTACTATCATGAGGGTCAATTTCTAATTTTGGAGGTGACATAGCCGCATCGTAGCCAGGAACAGCATCGGGATTAGCCCACCCATAAAGAATTAAAAATTGAGTACCCATAGTAGCTAATTTAGAATATTCAAATCTTTCATCTAGTATTGCAGGGTCATTTATCGTCATTCTCACATTAAATTTTCTAGACCCTAGCGTACTGGTTTTACCATAATCAACATCTAAACTATTAATGCCAATGCCGCCTGATGGATCAACACCGGGTCCACGCACCGGAGCTCCCTGACTAACTGCTTCGGCCATCATGACTCCATTAATTGGAGCCACATTTAAACCATGATCAGCATTTTTAATTATATAAATATTTATAAGTCGATCTTTTATTTGTTCTTGCATCTCTCTAAAAAGATTTTGATTAACTGCATATTTTTGATCATATGAATCAGTTTTCTTTGTCCCGTCGTCAAAAAGTATACCCGTTCGATCCGTCGAGGCCATATGAAACATTCTTTTATATTCTTCTTCGTCGAACAAACCTATTAACTGCACAAATGGAGTTAGAGTGCTAATAACTTGATTATTAGACTTTCTTCTATCGTTCCAGCCTTTAATAGTATCTCTTGGAGTTGGTTCATTTCCTCCCGTGCCGGCCTGCATTTTCGATGAGACGGTCTGCTGTTCAGCCATTATTTAGTACCTTTATTCAACTGTATAAGAGTTAAGAGGGGTGATATAGTATTAGGTATTTTTAGTAAAAATCCAGGCAGTAATTTATAAGAAAAAGGATTATCTAAATCATTCATTAAACAAATTGCCCACCAATAAGTAGCACTTCCTAAAAAATTTTCTGCAAGATGATCTAGGCGATCTGTTTCCTTAAACTTAATAACAGTATGGGGAATAACCGCTAAATCATTCATATTAATAGAAGGAAATGTTTCTAATCTTCTAGGGTCATTAGTAAAACTTTTGACCGGCCTGAAATTTTTATATCTAGATGTAGCCATTTATTATCCTTATTAAATTAATCAGCCTTTATAGAATCCCTTATAGATTCATTCTCAGTCATGTCTTCGACGGAGCCAGGTACTGAAAGATGGGAGGCTCGACGATCATGGCCTTTGTTTTCACCCATCAGCCAGGCCAGATTAGCTTTTTTAAGTACTTGAACAAATGATTCTTCCCCTAGACCCTTATCCAACTGTCCAGAATCAATAAGACGCTCACCAAACCCAATTTCGCTGGTTAGAGTAGTATCAAAAGCATCAAACCCTCTGCCAACGATGGCGCCGCCCTGACCAGTTTTAGGAATCGACCTATACCTATCAGTAGCTGAATTTAATCCACCAGCAGGTCCACCATAAAAATCTGTGTCTCTAGTAGGCATTTTCTCATGAATAACTTGATAACTTATAGTAACCGTAACTCCGTGAGGCATTCTCATTCCCGATGTTAATTCCCATTTACCACCACCAAACATCCAATCATAAGAAAGGCTCCTAATCATTCCAGCCTTATATTGAAATAAATCGCCGACTCTCATAGCAACAATTGGGCCTTCTGACATTCTACCTGTATTATCATAATCGGGATAACATTGTTGTGCTAACCACACCACTCTTTCATAAACATTTTGCAATTGCCTCATCTCATTAGCAAAGACAGTGAAGCTTATATCTATCGTCCTATCAGTAAAAGTATAAGTATGAGCTTGTTCGCTTCTTCCAAAGAAGTGTCTTGAGTTCCAAGTAGGAGTGTAAGATTCACCTAAAGAATTAATAATAGCTTGAAGATAACATACTTGAAACCTTTGTTGATCACCACGTTTCTTATTAACTGTGGAAAAAGCAAAAGGAAAATGTTGACCTTGAGTAAGTTTAGTACTCAGATCACCTAAATGATACGGTTTCGGATTGGGCCCCCCAGTCATTACAGCTAGATCATTTACAGCAGGTTCTGCGCGCGACGGGTCAGTAGATGTTTTAGGTCCATTAGAAGTAAAACCAGTTTCTCTCTTATTGTAAGTAAGATATTGAGCATCATCCTCTTCAAAAGTAAAAGGAACATTTATCTGATCTGGAGGAGGAGCAAGAGCTTGAATTTGTTTAGTTGTTATATCTTTTGGTTCTTGCAACAGATTAATTGGAGTGCCTGCTATCATCCCATTGTTGAATACAGGGTTTGCTACATTAACGTCCCCTGCTGCACCTGACCTATTTCTAGTATATAACGACTGAAATGTCTTTGATGTATCACCAAAACCCGGCAAGTTGGCCGGCGTAATACTGCCCGGCACATCCGTAGGATTCATTCCAGCCAGTTCATCAGAATTAGGTGGTAATAATATATTTTGATTCAGATTTTCTGATAATGGTTTCTTCGTTAACCAATTTTCTGCAGGGCGTCCCCAGCCTGGTACGTAAAGTTGTGATATTCTATCTACAGGAGCTATTGTTTGAGATATTCTATTATAGTAATTAGCTATAAATTCATTTTCTTCTGCTCCTGCAGCGCCGGCAAGATCATCAAAAATAGCTCTTGTAATATTCTGTGCTTCAGTTTTAATGCGATCTTCAATAGTAACATTACCTCCTAAAGTTTGACCTAGATTAAAGCCAACCATCGCTTGCCAAGTAAAATCTATTCCCGATGGAGGATCTACAAAACTTGGGCCTTGCGTTGCCATATACCGAAAATCATAAGATTGATAATTGTCACCGTACTTATTAGATTGATTTGTAGGGCTGTTGCTGGCCGGCGCTGGATTTCGATATACCGGACGATCTTTATTGTCAAAAAATGCCGATCTTGTTTCTTGTAATAAAGTAAATAAACTTTTTCTTCCTTTTAGCTCCATAAACTTACTTGGATCAGCCGGGCCGTATTGATTAGAATAGGAGCCATGAGTTTGTAACACCTCATTGGTAGATTTACCTGAAAATTTATCCCTTACAGCTACTCCGCCTCCATCATCATTCCAATATACTTCTCTTATATAATATTTTTCATATTCATTAGGTGAATTACCTATAACATTGCCTTGAAAATTTTCGGGATAATTAATATTAACATCTTCGTCGGGACCATGATAAACACCACTATCTTTTAAAGAAGCAGCTAACTGATTTAGAGCACCAATCTCTGTCATATTATTTTCAAACATTGATAATATGTTATTACCTCGTGCATCTAATTTAACGCGTTCAATTGCCATAATTAATCTCTACATCCCAAGGCCAGTTTCATAAAAGTTTTTTCCTACGACTTCAGAAACCAGTTTACCATCCATTCTAATTTCAGGAGTGCCAGTTTCTTTTTGAGTTTTAATCATCTCTGCCATTAATTTATTTTGTTTCTTTAACTCCTGCATCATTTCGCTATTTCCTAACGGCACAACAGCTTCTGGGCCACGTTCACCTATTAGGGCCGTCGTGGGTCTATTAACAATTCCACCAGCAGCTAATGAAGGAATAGCAAGGGCCTTTCTATACTTATCTCCACCAGAACCATATAATGATCTATTAATACTACTATACATTTTTGTTGCTGCACCGCCGCTTGTTTGACCAGTACCTAAGGCTATCAAAGCTGGCGCTGGAATACCCATAGAAGATATTAAGCTACTTGTGCCTAATTTTTCAACTAATTTTTGAAAATTGGCTTCGGTTGGCGTTTTTTCATATCCACCAATAGCTTGATTCATAGCCTTAGCAAGACCGCTCGGTGAGCTATGATCAAATCTTCCCCCAGTTTTAATATGGTCTTCGATTAATTTCATAGACCTTCGGCGGCCTTTTCCATAACCACCAGTAAGATTAAAAACCTTATTCAAACCTGCTGTTGCTAACCCACCAACAGCATTACCTAGCATACCACTTAAAGGCGGCGGGATACCCATTGCAGTCAATGCCATTCCAGCACCAACGCCAAGGCCGCCACCTATACCAGCCGTTCCCGCTCGTTTCCAATCACCGGTTTGTGCATAAACATTTCCAAACGACATTAACCCGCCTGCAATGCCTGCTTTTCCCATGCCACCAAAACCACCCATTTCGCCAAATCTTTGGCCGGATCGCATTGCATAACCACCAAGTTTACCACCCCCCTGCTCACGCTGGGTCCAGGCTCCACCAGTGCTCATGTCTTGATTACTTTGCCCGAACTTAAAAGCATTCGCTATATCACCAAAAAACCCGCCACCGAAAAATCCCGGAACACCAATAGATCCCAACTCTCTTGCAACACCAGCATTAATCGGTAAACCTTTTCGTATTCTCTCCGTAGGTACAACAACTTCACCTCTACCTTCTTCACCAACCATCATCAATGTTGGTCTATTTACATACTTACCTTTTGCAGCTCCTGGAGGCATTCCTATTACAGACCGTAAAGCCATATGACTACCTTGTCGAGCAGAAGGCATTCCTGGCATTCCTCCGCCCATCGTTCCCATTCCCAAATATTGAGCTGCTGTTGACGACGCCCCACCACCAATCATCCCAGCAAGAGCATGAGATCCTGTTTGTACCATTGATCTTCCTACATTACCACCAGAAGCAAAAGCAGCTAAACCTGCAGTTATAGTGCTCTGAAACTGTCCTGTCTGTTCAAGCAATGTATTTAGTTTACTATCTGGATCATTAAGTCCTGCTGTTATTCCTGCTTTTGCACCTGCCGTCATTGCTGCTTGAAGATCCCCGCCTTGCGACCATGAAGTCAAACCTGCCATTACACCCGTAGACATCGTTTTTCCAAGCTTGTCGTCTAACACAAATGCAAGTTCTTTATTATATTCTCTAAAAGCCATCTTAAGCCATGGAGGGCCTTTCTTCTGTGATTCTGCACCTTCGACCAGAGCATCCATTTTTTCATCATAAACATTTCGCCAATATGCATTCATAGCAGCTTGTTGATGCACCATCTCTTTCTGTACAGCAAGAGCCCCAGATGTTCTATAAGATTGCGACCCAAACGCTCCTTGTTCTCCTGTGCGATTCATCGCGCCTCTTGTAGATCTTACAACCCCACCATTTTGAAAACCCGGTACACCAATTCCCGCTAATGCTGATGCAGCTCTTCCCCCAACTCCAATGCCACTTCTTAATGCTGAGCGAGAAATAACTACTTCACCACCAGCTTCACCTACGATAGCAGATCTGCCGTAACGAATACTACCTAAAGCATCCCTCGCGACCGAGCGCGCACGCGTGCGCGCGGCGCCGAAGCGTTCGATTTCGATATTCTCACCGTGTACATCTTCTGCAGCATCAGCTAATTTGTATTGCAGTTTCACCGCTCCGGAGATGGTTCTATTCAGATTTTGCCTTAATTTATCTTCTTTTTCAAGGCTCTCAAGAAGTTCTTTTCGGCGGACGCCTTCCGGATCGTCTTCGTCCAGCATCCAGTCGAGTTCATGTTGTAATTCTTTTGTCCGGTCATAGCTGCTGCCAATGTCCGCGGCCGCAGCTTCTTCTTCTGCGCGGGCTCCACCATAAGCCGATCTCATACTTTCTTCTGTCTGCCTGAAACCCATCGAAGACCAATCCCACGCATAATTCTCTCCAACCCATGCGATTCCCTTAGCTAAAGCTTTTCCAAACATATCACCTACTATATCAAACAACTTCTCAAAATATACTGCAGCTCCTTTACCTTTTGTAGCTTCACCCAAATCTTTTAGCTGAAATTTTTCAGTAACAAAATCTATAAATGCTTCAGTTTGTTTTCGGGGGCCATCTGGGTCATCACTGGCAAGTCCAAGAGCATCACTAAATGTAGTAGAAAGACCGCCAGCAATACCCATCAAGCCTTCCTTCATTATTTGGATCAAACTTTTTCCAGACATTATTCTATCATTTAAAGATTGAACTTCTCTACTTACTTCTGGGACTGTTCTGGCCATCCCAACAAAAGCCTCTAGTGTACCTCCGAGTCCGTTGGCAATACCTTCGACGTGTAATTCCATATCTTCCAGATACCGGCCCGTACTCTGAATCCGAATGCCCTGCTTGCCCAGATCATCAGTAGTAGCTTTTATACCTTTTTGAATACGGTTCATGATCTCTTCGCGGCCTTTGGCACCTTTTACATTTAATCTTGCAAGCTCCTCGGCCGATCCCACAATATTTATAAATTCATCGCCAAAAATTCGTTGTGCTTTAGCTAATGTATCTTGAATATTTCCTACATCTGAAAACGCAGTTTTTATACCTGACCAGTCTTGTAAACTTGTGCCAGCTTGTATAGCCTTGGCCGACATTCTCGCTAGAGCTTCAGTACCTCGTTCACTTTGAATAGCAATCTGTTGGGCTCGGCCCGCCAGATCTCTCATAACCAAACTTGCTGAAACTCCAACTTTACCAGAAATTGCTTCTACAGAATCCCTAAAGGCTTCGCCAGCTCTACCTGTTCTTTCTAATGCTTCTGTTAATGCACCCGCTTGTTCTGCAGCTAATCCATAACCTTTTTGTAAAGCAAGACTATCTGTTATTAATTGTTCTGATACCATATGAGCACTGCCGAATTGTTCCACTAAATTTCCAGCTTCAGCATATGCCTGTTCCAGAGTTACACCCCATTTGGTCAAACTCAAGGAAACATTTGTTGCTGCGTCTCCTACACCTTTTAACTCACTTCTAGTCATACTTGTGCGTTTTGACAAAGCAGCCATCGCATTATCAATCTTAAACAAACCATCAATTAAAAACTTAACAGCAATAACTAAACCACCGATGGCGCCGGCTTTAGCACCGGCTTTGGCTAGGCCACCCATACTCTTCAACATCCCCTTACCCATGTCGCCAATACTTTTATTAAACAACTTCATATTTTTAACAGATTCAGTAATTTGCTTTAGACGGGTTTTTTCCATCTTTTCTATTTTCATTTTAAAGCGTTTTTCTTGATCTAGTCTTTTAAACTCTTCACGCGCAATTCTAGACTCAAGAGCAGCATTACTGCCTAGCTTAACAGAGGCGCTGTCTAAAGCGTCTAAAAACCTTTCTAGGCCACCTTCGACCCCTTCAAGTTGATTACCAATATCTGCCATCTATATTACTTTCTATTCTTCTTCATTTGACGCATAACATCGTCAAGTGTCATACCTTTTGCATTTAATTTCTGTTGCAACTTTTTATTCTTTTTCATTTCTTTTTCTATCTTCTTCAACTCGTCTTTATTTCTTTTATCTTGGACTGTAGTTTTATCAGAAGATTTGCTGCGAATGAAATCAATAGCAGAATGAATACCAAGACCCGCTAGAACAGTTTTGGCTAAACTACCAAAATTCATTCCGCCGGATTTCTCAGCAAAAGGATCTATTATTTTTGCATGTGGTGAAGCTGCTTCTTTCATAAAAATTCTCCCCGTAGAGTTCTACATAAATAAATATCCCCTTATAACAAAATTTATAAGGGGATAGATATTAACGACCAACATCTCTTGCTCTTAACGAACGAGCTTGTGGTTGAACAGCTACTGTAGCGGGCTTGAGACGCTGTTGATTTTCTTCTTCATTAGATTCACTTACTTTATTTAGCCACCAATGGCGCCATTTAACCGATAAATTATAAGCATCGGCAAAACTTAAGCCACCATACTTAACACAGTAGAAAACCTCTTCTATAATGTATTCTTTATTTTTAGGACTCAGGCCAAAAGAAACCTACCGTTACAGGTATTTCCACCTCCTCGCTATGTCCGCACATCCGACATTTGAAATCCTGTTTCATGTCAACATCAGGCTCAACTTCTTCTAAATAAGTTCTAAATGCTCTTGAGTCGCGGAGATTCATTGTATCTACAAAATTATTAATAAAGGTTTGGTCTTCTTTATCATCAACACTAATAATTTGATGCTTATATTTTGTAGTTACATTTTTTTCTAATGGAGAATTAGTAGTGCGTTTTAATTTCTCTTGTTCATCAGCAATTTTTTGGTCTTCAGCACTATTGAGTAATTTAAATTCAATACGAATACCGGACGGCAAAATAAATTCAAATCTATTTTGGCCAGCAGATATAGGATCTACATCTAAAAATCTCATTGTTAACTTGGTTAAATCAAACTGATGTTTAATGGTTTCATTACATTCAGGACAATCAACCTCTACATCATAATCTGGTCCATACCCTGTTATTCTAAGAAAAGTTAAAATAGCATTTTTATCACCAGAAATAAAATCATTAACATTAATACTTTTATTCAAAAGAACATTTGAAAGCATTGTATCAATAGCCTTACCACTTCGCAACAACGCACGTGAAGTTAAAATATCTTCATCAGCAGCAGTTAAGTGTCTTACTTCAATTTCTTCCAAGTTATGTAAAGGCGAATCGGGAGGATAGATTCTTCCTTTTGAAGGAAGCATTACGAAATCCCGAGGCACAGAAAAACCCGCCATCTGATCATATTCACTAGCCTTTTGAGATGCTACTTTACGTGCATACTCTGCAGGATTGTCTTCGATCTCTTGCGGGTTTATATCTGTAGAAACTGGTTGCTCTTCATCTTCGCCAAATTGAATTGACGCAGTTTTTTCTTCACTCATACTAAAAAACTCCTTCTTGTATAGTTACAAGAAATTTTAATAAACAAATATCTATAAGTAAACTACTATTATTAGTATCTCAGAATACACTCGTCGGGACGAACCGTAATAGAAATTTCTAAAGGTTCACCACTTGTATAATCCAAACCACCAAAGTCAGCATCTGTAATGAAAGCGCCCTTAATGTCCCACTGTTCAACAGTAACGCCAACAGGGTCCATCAAATGAAGAGAAAAATCCTTCTTATAAAAAGCAGCGTATCCATCACGACCAGAAATTGTTTCATGAGCCAACCGGGCCCACTCCATTACCTTCTGCGAAGCTGAAGGGGCGATAGGATCATGAAGAGTCATTGCAACAGTACCCCACTCAAACTTACCTGCCAAATATCTCTTACTATTAATATAATCAATAGTGGTAGATTCTTGAGTAAATGTTGGTCGAGCAAAAGTCTTAGCAGTGAACTGAGGAATAACATCTTCAGCAAACTGGAAAAACCATCTGTTTTGTCTCTTCGGTTCAAAAGTGTCCGCAAGCATCTGATTTACGGATCTAACATCAGCCATTCCTAATCTCCAAAATATCCTTAGAAATATTTTAATCTCTAAACATAAATATATGTGTGAGGGAAGTTTTGTTTTCCCCCACACACCTAATTTAATTACTCACTAAACGAAGCGCCTTGCGGAGTCAATGTAAAGTCAAAGATAATAATTTCAGCAACCGTAGTCGGCTTGAGGAAAATCTTACCCTTGATTACATTTCTATCCACTAAGTCTGCACCTTCTTCAATAGAAGCTCTGAACTCGTTAATACCATTGGCCGCTTGAACCGAACCAAGATAGTTATTAACCATATTCAACAATGCATTTCTTGTAGCTGCATTATTAGCTTCAAAGACGAAGTTACGAGACATTCTAGAAACAGTCTTTCTAACTGTCAACATCATTCTACGAACATTCACTCTATCCAATACAGATTGCTTCTTCTGTAGTGTCTTCTGACCAAAGATAACAATACCTTGGCCTGGGAATGTAGCGATAGGATTAACGCCTGGAGTATTGTTATAAAGATTATCACGCTGTGTCTGTGTCAACCTTCTTCTAACTTCTAACACTCTTTCCAAACCACCACGATTAAAGCCAGCAGGTGCAAACCAAGGCTGACCAACTCTATCATTAAAGGCATAAGCGCCCATGATTTCTACCGAAGGTGGAACCCAAACAAGACGATTGTTTTCACTATCATTAATTCTAACCCACGGCCAATAAGTTGCACCATAACTGGAGTCAAACTTACCAGCTTGATCTTGAGCGTTACTAACCGACATAGCCAAACCAGAACCAGTCGAAGTAGAAGTCGCCAAGTCAATAAGTAAGAAGGAGTCAGCACGTTGTTCAACCATATTAAGGAAGTTATTAATCGGTGTGCCAGCGCCGGACGAAGTAATACCAGGAACGGCCAACAGATTAAACTCAACTTCTTCGGGATTAGCCAATGTTTTTCTTGCCACATCAAAATCACCCGAAACAGTGCCAGTATCTTGAACGGTCAACATATTACTACGAGGATCATAACCATCCCAACCACCAAAGACAGGAGCAACAAACTTCAACGCTTCATTATCTTCCAAACCTTGGCAACGCAAAGTAGAAGAATTAACAAAGTTACCAGAGTTAGAGCTAACCATATTAACAACTGTAAAATTTGCAGGCGTGACAGGAGTATCATCTTCTGCATTGTCGCCCGTAACACCCAACTCACCTGTAGTAGAAAGGAATAATATGCCAGGATCAGCAGTAGTACTACCCGAAGCCGAAGTAACCGTCTTCTTAAGTCTATCACTAACGCCAGGCGACGCAAAGTTAATACCCATCACCTTGATCTTGTCAACAACACCATCACGAACTTGATTTGTTACAGTAGGTAATGCAGCAACAGTAGCAGTCAAACCACCAGGCGCACTATTACTACTAGAGCCAGCACCAGCAGCGGGACCACTTGCAGGTCCACCTGTTTGAGCAAGAATAGAACCAACACCTCTAAAGCCAGCCGGTCTAGAGTTATTGGGATAACCACCCGTATTCATTTCAACTCTTACAAGCTTAGACTTATTGGGAAAATCACCATCAAACAGCAATTCAGGAGGATCTACTGTTAAGTTATAAGAGACTCTACGGTCGCCAATAGCTCTTGCAATA